>SDBT01001816.1_pt1 | contig 38172 bp, 33 predicted proteins | sample 2277101 | NCBI WGS metagenome assembly SDBT01 (sample SAMN10404973, study PRJNA504765) | marine sediment metagenome | isolation source: marine sediment core GS10_PC15, 103 cmbsf | place: Arctic Ocean: Southern Knipovich Ridge | collected 2010 | reverse complement strand
GTACCACTCCCAGGGGGATCTGGGGAACTACAATCTGATGGATTCCAGGTGACATTGATAATCAGATCACTAAGGTCGATCCCAATTGATTTATCCTTGGCTGCGGCTTTAACATCTTCAGTTTCACACACGTGAACCACGCCATAGCGAGCGCCTTCGCGTGAGATATTGATTATTGTGCTGTAAAGAAAAGTCACTCGACCCAGGTCGAAAATCCCCATGATCAGCATGAGCATGAACGGCAGAAGAAGTGCGTACTCTACCAAATCCTGTCCCTTAGGCATTAAATAGCGCTTGAATTTCATGGAATCACCATCTCCATATCACGCACGAAAGTCAAGTCAGTGTTAAACACGATTGTCATAATCGGTGTTACTGTATCTGTAACAACCACCCTGAGAGGCAGACCTGCTCCACAGGAGGACGGGCAGCTTGGTGTGACTTGATCGGCAGTTAACTGGAGGTTAAAATTGCCGGCTTCCTGAATTGCCGCCGCGTCGATCACGCTTTCGTTAATTGTGTAAACACCTCCGGAGCGATCTATTCCATATATGACACCATATCGTGCGCCTTCACGGGCGGCGTTGCTGATAGCGATCAGGACATGAAAAATTCGTCCGAAGTCGATGACGCCGAACAGTAAAAGCATCAAGACGGGGAAAACCAGCGCAAACTCGATCAGATCCTGGGCACGTAAACTTCCCCGCCTCAGAGGGTGTAAATCGGGTCTTCTCCTATACCCGCGCTTTACACCCTTCCTGAGAACGATGTTACGTATGTTAGTTTTTGGATGTTTAGACCCCGTCACAGTGCTGCTCCTTCCGCAAAATCAACCTGTTCGCCGGGGCAAAAAGACTGGTTGGCGAATTTTATTATGTCAACCAGCTATTAACCGTAGCCCCTAGAGTGCCGAAGAAGTTGCTAACTGCCTCCCCGAAGAATACGATCGCGATCATCACGACGATAGCGATCAAAGCCACCAGCAGGGCATACTCGGTCAGGTCCTGACCTTTCTTGTCTAAGGTAAGGCTAGCAAAGAAATTCCTTACTAATTCGATCATGATAATTCTCCTTTATTTTGTAAGCGTTGGATAGCGTAACTGAATTTACCAAATCGGAACTGATTGTGGACGGTGATTGATTATGGATATCTGTCTTATTATTTCACTCTCCTTTCATACCAATAACAATAAAATTTTGATTGGAGCAGCCTTTTTACTTTTGAACTCACCTCGCCTAGTCCAAAACACCATTTAATCTTGATTTCTCTCTCTATGTGATCGGCAATGCAAGATTAATTTATAAAAACCTAAAATAATTATTCCATATTACAAAAAAAACACAATAACCCACTTTTAATGTAATCCTCTTTTCATGTTTCACGTCATGTAGTCCGTCAATCCTAAATCTTAGGATAGAGACGTTTTAGTTTGATACAAGCATCGGCAGTAGAAAACCCCCAGTCCACTTAAACAACTTTAGAATTACGCTCACTGGAATACTTCTGTTTCATTTACTTGCTCTTCTTGATCGTTTTTGTTGTTTGTTGATCAGGGAGCAAGATGTGTGCCCTCTTTATCTTTTATGCTGGACAGATTACTAGGTTCACTAAAACTTACGATGATCACCTTACAAATTTGAAAGGCACTGTTTTTCCTAATTATGACCCCACTGAAAAACGAGTGGATAGATCTAATAGTCTGTCAATCGTGAATCATAGGATATAGACGTTTAGTTTGATACGAGCATCGACGGTAGAGAACCGCCAATCAACCTTAACAACTTTTGTATTTCGCGCATTTCCCCCAAGCTTGAACTTCCCGGGGCAACGTCTGTTCATCTGGTATACGGCGGTTCAGGCATTACCGGGACAAGACACTGAGTTCGATCTCAGACATGATCTGCCAACTGCCATGCTTGGGTGTGATGTGAAACTCGAAGCGCCTGACCAATCTTCTGGCTTCATCGGGCTCAAAGGTCAGATAGAAAGCAGCAGGAGTATACGTGTTGAGATTATCAAGCACCACAATGATCTTCTCTGCTTCAGGATGGATCTCGTCTGAGAGTTCTCGCATGGCTTCAGCTCAGTCCAGGCGGGTGCGGATTACACCCCTGCTCTTTCGACCAGGGCTTGAGCTTGTTTTTTTGAGCGTCTGTCGAATGGTCTCGTGAGAAATATTCTCCACGATCTCCAAACGGATGATCCGATCTTTCAGCAGACGCAGACTCCAGCGCGTATAACCATCCGGCGGTTCACTACATGCCAGTGCGATCAGATGCGCTTCGCCTTCACCATCCAGACGTCGTTCGTACACCCGGTTCGGTTTCTTACGAAGGATGGCTCCTTTCAGACCGCCTTCGATGTACTTCTTTCGCACGTTATACACGGTCAACTGGGAGACATCGTAGGCTTCACAGATCGCTTGGTACTTCCATTTGGGACCACCTTCGTTGCTGTCTGACTTGAGCAGGATGTAAGCTCTCCGGATTTGTCGGGCTGACGCTCCACCAGACGAAATCAGTTCTTTCAGTTGTGAACGTTCAGTTTCTGTAAGCTTTACGATATATTTCTGTTTCATTTTCTTGCTCTCCTTGATCGTCTTTATTGATTGTTGATCAAGGAGCAAGATATGTGCCATCTTTATTCTTTATGTTGGACAGAATACTAGGGAAAAAAGCCGTCCTGTTCAACATGCTCAAAATCCTGTGCTGACTTTAGTAAAACTTCAGCTTGGTGCGAACCATCACGTGCATACAGCACGCTGACCTCGTCTTGATGTACTCTTACCCAATCTTGTTGTTGATTCATAAGGTTATCCGTAGGGGAAGCGTTTTTTACCAAAGCCACATCCGTTGGATAGTCATTCAGAAGAGCTGCCCAATCGCCTATCCCTAAAATGTGGCGCACATTGACCTTGTAGATCTGCTCCGAATATGCCATTTCGCGGCGTGTGTCGATGGATACTTTGATCCCAGGAGTGAGGTGCCAGATGACATAATCTCCCCAGTCGAAGTGTACCGCCAGGTTGCCTTCTACATGACTTTGACGCAGCAAGGACACCGAAGCAATCGGAAAAGCATTGGGATCCTTGATTGAAATGCCTGAAAAGTTGGATATTTTCCATGCGCAAATTGTTAAACCCGCAATGATTGCCACAAACGGTAGCAATGCCTTTCTTTTTGCAGAAACCTTGGCAACTGGCATAATCAGATTCCAGGCCTCACCAATATGCTCACCAGCAAATACCAATGCAGTAAGGATGAAAAACAAGCTGAAACGCAAAGATATTAACGGTAGATATGCGGTGATAGCAAGAGGTATCATCAATGCAAGTTTACGCGGCTTGCGGCTGAATACCAGTCCTAGGATCACCAATATCAGCCAAAACAAATAAAAAAAGCCCATCAGCGAGTGCACTCGTAGAGGCCGCCACTCACTAATTTCAAGGCGAGGGTCATCCAGGTTGCTGAAGATAAAGAACAGCAAGTCAACTCCGTAGGGATTGATAAGAGTCGCCACACCGCTGAGCAGCAAGGGTGGAATCGCCTGGAGCCAGACACGGCGGTTACGGTGGGTAAGCAGGTGTACAAACGCCCAGATCCCCAGGATGCCCAACCCGGCTGGGAAAGCCCCGTGCAGGTTGGGCCACAGGACAAATATCAACGGGCATGCCCAAAGCCAACGGTAGCGACCCGATTCAGCTTGGACGATGATCAGCAATATAAGCGTGTAAAGTAAGGCGGAATAGCTATGTGGTCTTACCGTGTAAATAAATGGCAGTGCTAACGTCATGCTCAAGAATAGCAGGATACCTGCTCGTAGAGGGACTAGAGGGTATTTGGCTAAATACCAAAAGAGTATTGCGTAAGTGATTGTCCATAATGCTGTTTTGAGTATCACCAGTCCAGTTGGTCCATATAACAACCAAGCGATTGCAAAGGTGACTTCTGCCAGCCATTCATGGTTTATCCAACGTTGCCCATCGGTTAGATAGGAATAGGGATCTACCTGCATTACAGCCCTATTCTCTAAAGTGTCAAGCCCAAAGCGCAGGTGCCCCCACAGGTCAGTATCGCTAATAGTCTGAGAGATAATCACCACAAACCCGCAGAAGATCAAGAAAATGACTGCAGCATTCCAAATGATTCGCGTATAATCTGCTTCTTGAGCATCGGATTTATAGGGATGGACAGGCTTCATATTAACTCCAACTAGTCTGGGGTGCAGAAATTATAGCATGTCACATTCTAAATCCACATAGGGATATAGTTGAGTAAAAAATAATAGCCCTTAAATCCTCTCAGCCAATAGGCGCGCGATGGCGTGCTATAATGAAAAACATGATATTGGAAGTGCCTCGATGGATGATGCGCCTGCTGGTCGCCAGCGTCACAACGATGGTGGTGATTGGTTGGTTTGGTCTGCGCAGCCTGGGGATTAAAGCCGATTGGTTAGCATTTTACGCGGCTGGAAATTTCACACTCCAAGGGGAGCTTTCCCAAATATATGACGCAGCCGTTATCCAAGCCTGGGAAGAGCCCTTAATCGGCGCAAATATTATCCGCTTCCTGTATGCACCGGCATACGCAACGACCTTCGTACCGCTTGCATTTTTGCCAGTACAAGCGGCGCGTTATTCTTGGTTGGTAGTTGGAGTGCTGGCTTCCTTACTCGCTTCCCGAATAATTACGCGCTGGAGCGGTCTTAGTACGCCTCTCAGCGCATTAGCCTTGTTGGCGTTCCCACCGCTGGTTTACAGCCTAACAATTGGGCAAATCTCTCCTATAACTCTGCTGATTTTTTCATTTGTTGCCAGTCAGGAATGGCAAGAGAAGCATGGCTATTTGCCAGGGATGGTGGTTGGATTGGCGCTTTTTAAACCCCAGTTGTTAATCCCAATAATATTCTACTGGCTCTTCCAGCGGCGCTGGCGCAGCTTGATTGGTTTTATGTTTACTGCATCTCTTCTCAGCCTGGTCTCTTGGTTGGTCAGCCCTCAGGCTACGCTGGCATATATCCAGTTGAGCACACAATTTTTGTACCTGGCGGAGAACGCGACCACCACAGGGGCAAACACCTCGTTTTATAGCGTACATCCGTGGCTTGGTATCTTAGTAAGCGCGGGGGTTATTGCTACTTTGTTCTTCTCCTCAGGACGGGGAAACAATCGTTATAAACAAGCGTTGCTTTGGATAGCGCCTGTGCTTGTGACGCCCTATATCGTTATTTATGACATGTTGTTGCTGGCACTGCCGATTTCCTTTTTGCTTCTCTTACTCAGCAGAGATCGTCTTATGCAAGCTGCAGTTGGTTTGGTCTGGTTTACACCCCTATTCGCGATCGCGATTCATACCACACATCCAGTAACGTGGTCGGCATTTGTTCTGTTTATTGTTTGTGCTTGGAGGTTCTTTAAAACTCCAGCTGGTCAAATCTCACGTTCTGATGAATTTATCGAACACCCGGCTTCATCCTGAAAAAACATATGCCACCCAAACCTTTTAGTCTTCAGAGTTTGTTTAATAAATTAATACACCTTTTGCCCTGGTTGTTAATGATTGGATTATTCTTTTTCAACGCGACCTTTCTCTATCAAAGCCGCCAGCTTGGTGATTTTGGCTCCTTTATTGCCTCTGGAACTGCTGCCCGCACTGGCCTGAATCCATACGGGACCTATCCGTTGACTTCGCGCGCCGAATATGCAGATTCTAAAGCAATTTTTCCAAACCTGAACCCACCCATTTCTGTGCTCCTTTTTGAGCAACTTTCAACCTTAGATCCATTTTCAACGCTTCAAGTGTGGAGAGTTCTTTCAGTTTTATTGTATATCCTGGCACTATCAATACTTTATAGGGTCTACAAAATTAAAACTATTTGGCTGGTTTGGGCACTTACGCTGGCAGGATTCTGGGACACACTGGTTCTCGGTCAGATTTATATTCCGCTTTTTGCAGCAGCAGTCGGTGCTTGGCTTTTCCTCCTGAACAATAAGCCCGTACAAGCGGGAATACTTATTGGGATCGTATGTGCTTTCAAGCCCAATATGCTGGTATGGCCAGCATTTTTGCTTCTTGCAAACCAACACCGGGCTGCATTATGGTCAATCCTTTCAGCCGGGTTTCTGAGTATTTTGCCAATTTTAAAATATGGCTTGGGGATTTATGCTGCTTGGTTGAATGCGGTAACTTTAACGACATGGAAAGCCATGCCGCATTATGCGTCGCTGTTCAATCTGAGCGAGCGTTTAGGGGTGCCGTGGCTGGGATTTCCGCTAGTTTTTTTGCTTTTAGCTTGTCTAGCCTGGTGGGTATGGAGAACACAACCATCGGTATTAAAAGTCAGTGCCCCAGCAATTGTGGCGGCATACTTGGTTTCACCGCTTGCCTCTCCCCGTTTTGCCTTATTCTTGATTCCCATTTTCTTCGCTTGGTCAAAAGGCATCCACCTGAAGATATCCGCTGCCTTGCTTTTAATCCCCACCAGCTTGATAATCTGGCTTGGCTTTCAAACCAAATCTTACGCCATCACCTTGGGTATGGTTTATCCACTTGCACTACTGCTTTTATTATGGCAAACACTCAAGAGCTCCCCGTCAATCGAAGAATATAATTTATAAAAACAGTCTTAAAGCTTGGATAATGCTTACAAGATTAGACAAAGGGGTGAACTGATAAGTAGGATGTCCACCCTTACATCCGGTCCAATAATTTGCCCACATATATATCCGAAAACCGGATCCGTTATTTGATCGATTTCGCCAATATGTTTTCCAAAACTGCTCGTAAAGCAGGTGGATATGACGATTCGGAATTCATCAACCGGTAACGGTCTGTCCAATTATTTGACGAGGGAGAATTCCGTTGGAAATATTAAACCCTCTTCGAAATCTCCCCTTAATCAATAGTAGGAGCCTTTCTTTTTGAATTATTCAACCCAATCGAATGGTTCACAAACCAATACCAGACCAATAATGCAGGGACTAACCAGATAAAGTATTCGTCGGTTAAAAACCTATGCAGAAGCAAGTATGCTAAATTAATCAGCACATATAATGTCCCAAACAAAATAATTTGCCTTCGGCCGGCATGTAATAAAACTATCCACGCAGGAATCAATCCTACCAACAGCAGCACCTGGTCATAAGTCCAAGCATATGGGGTAGTGAGAAAAGATGCAAAGAGCAGGATTGGCAATTGATTGCGCCATCGCCATGTTTTGCGGTGATGATACCAGTACCATCCTAACCATAAAAAGCCTAATATGATTGGGGTGTATTGCAACCAAAATTTTTCTAGACCAAAAAGCAGACGAATAAATGCTCCGAAAGTTGGAGTGAACCAGGCTATGGGAGGATATTCATGTAATGCGTTGAAATACTGGCCAACAAGATGGTGGTTGAATAGCAATCCAATAACGGTAGCACTCAGAAGTGTCAGGCATAAGCCAATTAAGACCTTATATCGACGCATGCTGACCACCCATATGAATAATGAAATAAAGAACAAGTATAGTAATTGCGGTTTGAGGCAGGCTAACGCAACACAAGCCCCAGCCAGGTAATCGTACTTCTTATTTTCGATAAATCCAAGGAACCCGACTAATGCGAGTAGAATCCAATAGGTAATCTGACCTTGGGAAAGCATTAAGTATGTTGGTCCAAAGCTGAACACAACCATCCAGGCAATCCTGCGCAGATTTTTAGGACCCGCATACAATTTCCAAAGCTGGTCTGCACAAATCAGCAAAATGATGATGCTTATCAAAAGCCAAATTATACGGCTGAACAAATATGGAAAAATCGCGAAAATCATTGCAAGAGGAAGTGACCAAGGTGGGCTGTAAAAAATGGTGATCACCTGAGGTTCTTCGACAGCCGAAACAATCGCGTTTTTTATCTGCTGAATTTGAATTGGATCATAAGGATTTGCTCCAATCAGATTCAACTTCCCAGCAGCCCATATTTGAGCAAAATCCTGCCCCATAATGGACTTTATATCGACCAACACCTGGCTTCCAATTTGCCAGAGGTAAAACAAGCTGATAATTAATACCAGAAAAAGAACCAGACGATATGCGATTCTTTTCTTGTATTTAGGATCCATAAATGTTATCAGTGATTCAAAAGTTTTATCTTGTAGATTGTAGCCTGAGACGATTATTGCCGCGCAAGCTAATTACCTTTTTTTTATTTGGATAAATCGTTAGTAAGTTAGTTCCTTTTGATTTCCCAATCTTTCGTGGACGTAGATCGAGAAAAACATAATTAATTCGATGGTTTGATTTGATACCTGTCCCAACTCCATATTCATAATACAACTGGGATTATGAATATCATCATGTGATACGGTGAAGTATGTATTTGACCTTCTTGTGTTATTGGTTTTAGTGGCTTAGTCCATATCAATGATTAATTCCACTCAAATATGGGTGGGATTCTTTTCGGATATCAACGAGCCTTCGCGTAATAAAACTATCAACAAACCTATTGGTATCAACGCCAATAGAGCAATTTGCGTCGGGTAAGTAATGAAAATGAAAAACAAGGATCCGAAGTAAACCACGATTGCTGCATATAAAACATGCTTTGAGTACGATAACTGCGACCATAATAAAAAGAAAGGAATCAAAACCACCATATCATGGATTAGTATGTGAGGTGCCACAAAAAAAGGGTACAGTAAGGCCAGAATGAATGCGGGAATTCTTGCATCCATAGGTCGATCACGAAATCGATATGCAACCCAGGCAAGTGACATGCTGCTTAACACAAGCAAAATCTGATTAAACAATAATATAAACGGTAAAGCACTTCTTGACAAAATCGTAGCGATCAGCGCAAAGAGAGAAAGCTCCAAGAACCTTCCAACGCCATATGGCAATTCAACCAGCATCGGAAGAGCATTGATATAACTTCGATAAGGTTCAAACCCGTTGGTTAAAATCACCGATAGAAACCAGATTGCAGCGATAAATGAAAAAGCCGCCAATGCCTTATACTTCCTCCAAACAAGCCATATAATTAAGAATCCTAGAGCAAAGTGGGGTTTATATGACAAGATACCTGCCGATATACCAGCAAGGATCCATTTTTCCTCAAAAGAGAATACTATAATCCCAGTAATTAGAAGTAGAGTTAGACCATGGTTTTGCCCTAAATTCAATCCAAAAACAAGCGGGAAGAATGAAAACGCTATTACCATCAGCTGGGCGTATGTAAGTCCAGATTGTACTAATTCTGAGTGTACAAGATATCGCCAAAGTAAAAAAAGGGCTGTGGTAATGAAGATTACGCTAGAAAGAGTCCATAGATAGAAAGCCCAGTCGTAAGGAATTAATGTAAACAAACTTGACGCAAGTGCGTCATATGGTGGATAAGAGAATATATTTCCGCCGCCACCTAAAGAAGTGGGAAGGAATATTTCTTGTTCAACACTGAAGAGATTTAACATATCATAGAGCTTATCAATGTCAGACCAATAAACTTTCCCAATTGCATAAAATGTCAGAAAATCAAAACTGATTAACCCGCCTATCCCCCCATTCCAACCATGTCGAAATATTGTATTAATAAATAATATCACCCATAGAACAATCGCAATGATGCGGGGATAATTCTTCAAGCGTTCTTGGTTGATTAGAGACATTGAGATTTGGTTCTTTTAATGATTAGAAAAAACTTGTGTGGTTTTTAACTTTGGTTGAATGGAAAAGAAAATACCGATAAGTAGATAACTAAGTATAAATTAAGCAGAGGTTGAATTGTGTCGTCAATTTGTGCAGTATTAGTTGAGGAGAAGTAAGTACTAACTAAGTCAAATAGTATAAGCACTAGGGCAATGAAACAAATCATACCCACAGCAATTTGGGCTAGGTCGAATTGTCTACCAAAATAAAAGACGATAATTGAAGGGACACACAGTAAAGCTACGGATGCTACCAGCTGCCGCGACCAATCCCGGCTAAAGTATATCGGCATCAACAACACAGCATATCCAACCCAGGCGTATTGGGTTGCCAGCAAAGCCACCACGATTGCCAGGCTGCTCACTTCCAATACATTTGGGCGTTTTCGCCAAACCATGAATGCAGTGAATACTAAAAGTACAAAGGCAAAAATCAATCCAAGAGTTGGTAATCCTAGCCGGGAAGTCAAGCAGTAGATGGACATATTTGTTGCTAGTGGCGCCGCTTTGTAAATCGCCAACATTTTGAACCATTGTACATAAACAACTGCGCCATAAGAGAAGAGCGGAAGAATTGATAGAAAGACTACCATGCCAAAAGCAACCGCAGCAGTTGGCCACGCACCAATAATCAGCAGCAGTCCCAGCCAAACCAAAAAGTTTGGCCTGATTGCAGCCAACAATCCAATTAACAAACCATCAGCCAATTGTTTTTCAGATTTCAGAAAGAGCCAGGTGCCTACGCATAGCTGCAATAATAACACATACATCTGGCCTATCAACAGCGTGTACCAGATGCCGGTCATGCAGAAAACCAAAACAACCCGAGTGGGTGTACCTGGATTACGGTATGAGTACGCCAATACCGCCAACAAGAAAATATATTAGATCAATGAAATGATTCTCAAGAACTGGTATAGACTTTGAGGGTCTGATTTTGCAAGAAACTGGGAAAACATCAACGTTACAGGCGGTTGAGGTTGGTATATAAACGCTTTAGGAGAGAGTTTGGATTCTCACCTGATACAATAACCTGCCCGGCACGCACGAATGTGTTGAAATCGTACAGGTTCTCTGAATAATAAGCGCCCACCATGTTAACCGCAGCAAAAATGAGCAGGGGGAGGATAATAATCGTACGATGTAAAATGGGGGAGTGCATTATGCTCAAATCTTGGATGATTTTTGATTCATAATTAAGATCGCCCATAGTATTAGGAATGAAAATAATAATAAGGCATAAAAGTAAGCCCCTCCCCATACAAACATATCAATAGTTTTTATCTCAGATGATGAAGTAAGAGCAAGTGGAATAGTGCTTAAGATCCAAGTAATGATGATTAGTACTCTGAAATGTGTTTTGTATCGTGGATCCTTTATTTGCCACAAAATGATCGCCGGTATAATTAATAAAACAAAGTAATACATCCATCCTAAAGGTGAGAGAAGTAGCATAAAAACGATGCATAGTGAGAAAAGCAAATCATCATACATCTTTTTATTTTTATTTTTTTGAGTTTTAACTGCCCAAGCGAGGATAAGAAGTAATATTACTGTACTTGCGTAATTCAATCCGTATGCAAGCTCCGGTAAATTAATCAAAGGCTCACCCTCCGAACCACCAAAAATGCGTGTAAAAAAACCTAAAAATGAAGCATTCCAACTTGCACCATACCATGTTATTGTAGATAGATTTTGTATGAACTCAATATACGTTTCCATACCAAAAGCGATAAAAGCTAAAAAAATGGTTATCAAAAAAGATCCAAAATACCACAATACTAACTTGAAGCGTTTCTGTAATAAGAACACGATTAGGAATAAACCGGTGAATATTTTTATATTCAATGCGAATCCAAAAAATATTCCAGCGATTATTTCATTTTCAGAACGCAGTGCACTCCAAGCGATGACTACTATCAATAATAAAAGCAGCGAAACTTGCCCGTAAACAATTGTAATAAATGTGGGGAAAAAAGCAAATAAAAGTATTGGTATACCTATCAAGAAACTGTGGTTTATTTGGCCGCGGAGGGTATCATAGATAATCCATGATGATATTAAACCAAGGATTAATGAAATAATTGACCACAAGAGATATGCAAAATCAACATCCAATAAACCAAACGGTAAGAAAATTAATGTCATGAAAGGAAGGTTTAGATTTGGATGCATAGTATCTCGTGTCATCTTCGATCTTAATTCATTTGGAATCTCTCTGTATGCATCCACTGCTGCCGGCAAGTATATGCTCTTACCTTGGGAATAAAAATCGGCTGATGCGTAAAATTTTAAAAAATCTAACCCCGGAATCGATCGGGGTACGTAAAAAATGGTGATTATATAGAAACTAAGTATGATTGCAAGAATAAAAGTAAGAATTATCGTGTTTTTAGATATCATTGATGGTGTTTAATCTCCATGAATAAATATCTGCATCCGATTTGGCACTAACTTATGTCCTTATTGGCAAAGCGTTTTGAAATTTAATGAATATATAAATCCCAATGAAAATTACCAACGCATATGCAATGCCCACGAATAAATCTAATACGTAATGATGACCCAGGTATAGTGTCGAGAATCCAACCGCAATAGGTAGAATAAAAATCCAGGAAGTTCTTTTCCCCCAAATATATATACAAAAAAGCGAGATATAGATCGGGTAAGCTATGTGTAGAGAGGGCATAGCCGCAACTGGATTAGGACCCGCAATTGTTATTACTATTTTCATTGCCGAATCCGGAATAATAACCGGTTGATCTGTAAGATACCCAAATTCAGTCGCCCACCATGGTGGTGCAGCTGGGTACAGGATGTACGTGATGAAGGCAATGTAAGATAATAAGATCAAACCAATAACAAAAGGCCAATAGACTGTTTTTTTGTAATGCCAAAGAAACATAGCCGTGATGACTGGAGTGACAAAGTGTGACCAGTAAAAAACACTTGTAAGCATTTCGATAAAAAAGGAATAAGGTTGGTTGAAGAGGTGATTCTGTATGAAGGCAGCAGGAATAATGCCTTTAAATAAATACTTCTCATATTCGATAAGATCCACAATATGTATTGATGAAGGACTAAGATCGTCGGCAAATCCGCGCAGACTTTGAAAGCTGATTAATAACAGCAGAAATGGTAATAAATCAAATAATAAAGCCCTTGTCTTTGATTTCCAGATGAGTAGTGCGACAACAAGTGTGAATAAAAGTTCTAGTGACGGAAAAAAGCCTTTATAAATTAAGCTAAAAGATATGGAAGATACAAACAGAATTTGAATGAAAAGAAGAATCTTCCCTCCTTTGAACCAATTCACGCTTGGTTTTAATTGTCTGTAATCTTTAGTCATCCTACTTATTATATTACAAGATTTTGAGTGCCTCTAATCGTAGACCGATGTAATCATAATAAAATCAGATTCGATACTGATTATTCATCAGTTCTCATTTCATTGATCAATGTTTTTAAGTAAAATGCTAGCGATAATCTGACTTTACTTATTATCATCGGATCCCCTTCTGCTATTTATGCTACAATGCCCTTTGAGCGTTCCTCATATTAAAATCATCCCCAGATTAGAATGAACTTCATGTACAGTGCCAAACGTTTTGCTCCGCGAAAGTTAATCTCACGTATTTCATTACCACAGATTATTGGACTCATCATAGTCATGATTGTATCTGTCCTTGTAAGGGTTCCCTTCTTCGACGTTCCAATGATTTCTGATGAGGGCGGATACGCGTACGTCGCACAATTCTGGACCACCGATTATCAGTTATATCGCGATATTCCATTCGATCGACCTCAAGGAATTTTTCTAATCTATAAGTTGATTTTAGCTGTCTTTGGAAGAGATGTTATTTCTATCCGTATAGCTGCTGCCCTCTGGAACGCTTTCACACTTGGATGTATCTTCATCTTAACGCGTGAAGTGTTTGGCTGGCGCGCTGCTTATATATCAGCATTCGTATTTGCAATTTTCAGTGCTAGTCCGGGTATTGAGGGATTTACAGCCAACGCTGAACTCTTCACCATCTTGCCATTGGTAATATCAGCATTCTTCACCTGGCGTAAGAAGTGGTTATGGGCAGGCTTCATATCCGGTATAGCATTTCTAATCAAACCTATTGGTATATCAGGTTTAATCTTTGCACTTTTATGGATGGTTGTTAACCGAGCCCGTTTAAAGACAATGCTTAATGTTTTGTCAGTTTTCGCTTTACCTTTGTTAGCATCAATATTCCACGGGTTATTAATCGGTTGGAACTACTATTGGTCATCGTTTTACGGCAGATTGCTAACCAATACGGTAATCTCTATCAGTCTTGATCGCCAGTTATTAATACTTTTTTTTTCATTCCTTTTAACATTGCCAGTTTGGATCACCCCCACCACACTTGGTTTTATCGGTAGTAGTAAGGTTGCATTCCGCAACCGTCTCTTTGGAATCCTGTGGATAATCAGCTCGTTACTAGGAATGGCGATTGGTGGTAATTGGTACTGGCACTATTTCACTCAGATAATTCCCCCACTCGCTTTTCTCTCAGGTACAATCGTATTTGCTTTGAAGGGATCAAAATGGCGTTACCTCCAAGCGGCAGCTATAGGTTTTGCACTTTCAGTCTTTGCGATCGGCGAAGTGCCACTATGGTTTCTCTCACCTCAGGTAGTGTCATGGGAGATTTATCATCGACCTGGTTACACTCACGCCGCAGATATCGCGGATTATATCAACTCTACAACTGAAACAGATGATCTTATATATGTAGCGTTCGCGGAAGCAGAAATCTATTACCTATCAAAACGCCATACGTCTGTACCGCAACTCTTTTTATCCGAAATTATAGGTTCTCAATCCATTTATGACGAGATACTTTCTAGTATTCATGTGCGCGAACCAGCACTCGTGATATGGGTTCAAGAGCCACCAAAAGCGAGAGGTTCAGCGGAAGAATTTCAACGCTTGCTTTGGGATTCCGGTTATCGAGAAGATACCAGTTTTGGTTCAATCAGAGTGTTCAGGCGCAATTAACAAGAAATCTGATTTCTGTCATTAATGAATTAATTATTCGGTCAGTGATCCTCTATAATATTTTGGTATCAAGACTATATCAAAATCGGGGAAGTAAACTACCCCGCAGCAAGCTGCGGGGCTTTCAAGAACTTTCGTCCCACAGTTCTAACTGAATATTTCTGGCACTCTTTTGGTAGCGTATGTATCGTCTTATGATTTCTGCTGTTACTTGGTCTCCTACTGAGCGGACAAAATATCCGTCTCCCCATAGTTCCCCTCCCCATAGCTTCCGCCTTAGCCAGGGGAATCGTGCAAATAACTCCCTCGCAGACACGCTTTTCAAGATCTGCATCACCCGGGCAGGTGAGTAGCGTGGTGGGGATGACACAAATAGATGCACATGGTCTTCCATTACTTCCAGTGTATCTATTTCCATATCATAAGCTTCTGCTATTTCAGCGAGTATTTCTTTCGTCGCCTCCCCTACCTCACCAATCAGTAGCTCTTTCCGATATTTCGGTGTCCATACGAAATGGTATTTCAGGTCATAGACTGCATGCGCACTCGCTTTGGGAGCCATGCCCTAATTCTATCAGCCCTCCGGGCTGCCCGCTTTCATCCCTACAGCAAGCTGTAGGGTATTCAGCGGGCTTCATTTATAAATTTTAACTCTTTTCTCGATTGAATCCGACTCTAATTTGGATTCTTTCTAATCCTGATTGAGGTTAAAAATTTAAGGGGGGGGATTCAATATTTTTACCCAGGAGTTGTAATAATCAACCATATATTCAATGATTGTGTCATAAAATGTATGAAAAAATCCTGGAGAGATCTACTGCTAGTCCATATCTTTCCGTTGATCATCTTCCTCCTCATCTGCCTGCTGCACTACCAGCGCGGCGATTATTCTATCGACTTGACCAGCACGCACGCTCAGGGCGCGTACGATGCCTATATCTCTTACCGCTATGGATGGAACCTGGCGCACGACGGGGAATATCGCTGGAACGAATCAGGATACCGCAGGACAGAGGGCTTCACCAACCCGCTGTAGGAGTATCTCAGCGCCGCCTGGGTGTTATTGGGTATGGTGGGACGCTGCATTAGAAACCGGTGATCCATTTATCTGGTCAATTATCTCCCAACCGGTACAGGTGTCCAGCCAAAACCCGTGAAGTAGTACGATCGGTTCCTCATCACAATCCTTAGACTACTGTGATCAGAAATAAACGAAGTATATCGCGCCTATGATCAGGAAAGGCCCATACGGAAAAGCCATTCCGAGTTGATAGCGACGAGAGAGCAGCAAAACCAACACATATATCAAACTGAATAATCCTGCCGCAATGATGGTTATGGTTAAGCTTTGGATGATCTCTGGAAAGCCAACCATTAAACCGATCACCGCGCCCAGTAATACATCACCGAATCCCATTGCAGTTTCATTTAGGTCCGTTTGTCTCCACCGGTGCATTAACCAAACAAATAGATACCCAAATAAATAAAGAATAAACATAAAGATTAAACCAGATAGCCCGCCGATCAGAGTCGGTAATACACCATTTCGCAGAGTGCCGCTAATCAAACCTAAAATCAGCCCTACAATGATGAGCGTATTTAGGATCAGGCGATGTTCCTGGTCGATGATCCAAACAAGCCCTAAATAAATAAACATAATCAATCCAATTCCAAAGCCTAAATTTGAGGGGGGAGATAACCAGATCCATACTGCGGCTGTGACGTATATGAATTCAACAAACCAGGTTCTGGTAGACCGCCGATGACCACAATGCAGGCATCTTCTTGGCCAGAAAAAATAATTCCAAGGCGATTGAGGCGCCTGGCAGTGGAGACAGATTGGGGTAGCAAGCCGGCGCTTCATGGGCAGGATATCCGACAGGTAGTTAACCAGTATCCCGCAGGTCCAACCGAGCAAGGCAATAAAAAGAATTTGAAATCCAATAGTTGACATTTGTGATTAAGTGACAAAATTTTGTGTCATTGCGCCCCGTCGAAGCTTGCGGAAACAGTGTGGCAATCTCCTCACAGCTAAGTTGAAGATTGCTGCAGCCGGCATCCAGAGAACGTTAGGCAGTAAAGAACACTGGGCAATACAGAACATTGCTGCGGCAACAAAGAGCATTGCTTAAGGGTTCGTAATGACAGATAAGTTGATTTACTCAGAATAGCATTCTACCTTTCATGAAGACAGAGTACTACATCTCTAGGGTCTTGCGACCAAGGCGGTAATCAAGCGTTGTATATTTAATGGCTGTCCAGAAAGCAAGACCTGTGCTCGAAACATACGGGCGACCAAATGCAAGATTAAAAAAGTTGTCATAATTATCAAAGATAAAGATAAAATGACCTGCCAGGGCGGGACATCTACGGTCGCCAGACGGGTCAACATCGTAACCGGAGCGGTGAGCGGGAAAAGGCTCAAGCCGGTAGCCAGGACGCCGTTGGGATAGCGGATGAAGACGGAAATTGTTAGCAAAGGGATCATCATTGGCAGGAGTAAAACGAAAGCAAGTTGGGATGCTTCGCGCAGATTGGAAGCCAGGGCGCCAATGGAAGCCATTAAACTGGCATACAAAGCGTATCCCAGGACGAAGAAAATAAATGCCCAGACGATAAAATTTGGTCGCAGTTGATATTCAAAGGGCATTTGTATGCTCCTGCCGCTCAGGCGCAGTAATGCATAACTTGTTCCAATCCAAACCGCAGTCTGGATTAGCCCCACCACTCCCAATCCGAGGATTTTGCCGGATAATATTTGTTGGGGAGTGAGAGAGACCATCAGCACCTCCAGCATTCGGTTCTGCTTGTCTTTTGTGATACTACTAAGCAGTAGACTTGAAGACATCAGGATTGTAATATAGAAAAACAATGTAATCCCAAAAGGCAGGAAGAAGGTGAGAGGATTATCCTGAGGGCGTTGGGGCGCTTCTTTAAGTAATATGACTTGCAAATCGAGTGGAGATTTTAATTGGTTTGCCAGATGGGTGTCTCCCCCTAACAGGTTTACTTGTAAAACCCATTGGATCAAGTTCGACCCCGTTTGAGTGGACAAGGGGTTGATGTCAGGTCGCACAATCACGATCTCACCCGTTTTAATATAATTTTCCGGGATCAGGTAATAGGAGTGAATTTTGCCCCCCTCGAGAGCCTTTTTAGCCGCCGCTTCATCGGGGTAAGCTTGCAGGGCGGTTGGTGGGACAGACTCAGGGATTGAGCGGATCAGACCGCTGTAGTCCACGTATCCTTCGGACCAGCTTTCAAGCTCTTGGGGATCAATGATTACGGGCGCTGCAAGTCGATCTACACCCGGTCGAAAGGTGTTGGATTTCAACAGGACTGCAATACCAAAGATCATGAAGGCGATCAATGATATTCCAATAGTTGTATACTGGAATGACCGTCGTCCGAGCGTAGTTATAACTTCATGTTTCAGCACAAGCAGGGATTTTCGCATTAGATTCCCGGTTCTATCCAGAGCGGTTAAATAATTCGCGCCAGGTCAGGTGACGTCTGTATTGCAGCATTCCCACGCGGAACGCTCTCCCAGCCAACCAGACTAAAAACAACACACAAGCGACCTGGATTAGTAGGCTGAGCAGGATCTGCCAGGTCGGGATCACAACCAGGCTGGTACGCATGATTAAAGTAACCGGCGCAGTGAATGGCACAAAGGTCATGATGACAGCAAGCGAACTATTTGGATCGTTCAGTATCTGAAAGGCGAATAGATATGGAATGATGAATGGGATGGAGAATGGGCCGGTAATTTGCTGACCTTCAGTGGCTTCGGTAACAATTGCTCCTACCGCTGCAATGATGGCTGAAATCATCACAAAAGCCAGCAGCAATGTAACAACCATCAAGGCTGCCATTCCAATGGGAATATTAATATCCCTCATCGAGTTGTTGGATTCTCCCCAGATACTAATACCCAGGAGGATCAATCCAAACCAGACCAACAGCTGAGTGATTCCGATAGCAACAATAGCGGTTATTTTGCCAGCCATCATTTTAGATGGGGAGAGCGAGGTGATTATCACTTCCATGGTGCGATTCTCTTTTTCTTCGGTCATGGCTTGCATCAAATACCCCGAAGTGCTTAGAATGGCCAAAATAAACACGAAAAAGGCAAGAAGCGGGGTGAACAGTTTGAGCTTATCCTTTTCGCTGAACTGGCGGCTGCCATCGACAGTACGAACGATCAATTGATTGCCTTGGTTGAGTCTTTGAACGATTTCGGGTGGTTGACCTGCTAATAATTTGGCGCGAACCATGTTTTCAAATTGGCTGTGAGCACCAATACCAGGCGGCTCGAGGGCTACAAACCTCACTTGGCTCGATTGGATATAATCTTCTTCCAGCACGTAATAAGCCTGGATTTGTTTGGCGGTTAGAGCCACTTCGGCCTCGGCTTCCGTATCAAACTCTAAGATCTGGGGGGAAGATCCGGAAGTGCTAGCCATTAAACCAGAATGATCTACGTAACCAATTGGTCCTTGGTCTTGTCCCAGACGAACTATTAATATAACGACAAAAAGCGCAACAGCCATAAAGGCAGGCAAACTCAATAGAGTAAAGATAAAACGCCAGCGGAAAACATGGCGTGTGTATTCATGTACGACCACATGCCAGAATTTGCTCATGAACTGCTTTGGTCTCCTTCGACAACACGAACAAAGATTTCATCCAGGGTAGGGATAGCAATCTCGAATCGCTCAAGTTTCACATTTTGTTTGACCAGGTGTCTCAAAACTTCCTGTGGGCTGACACCTTGGGCTAGTTCCAGACGCGAAGTAGAGTTATGGGTTTCGGTAGAAATAACACCGGGGATCGTCCCCGGCTCGCCTACTGTGCGCACCCAGACAGCATGACCGGAGAACTCCTGGCGGATTTCATCCAGCCCGCCATAAAGAATCACCTGACCGAAATTCATAAGCATAATCCGGTCGCAAAGTTCCTCGACTTGGTTCAACTGGTGGGTTGACATTATGATGGTGGTACCCTGGTTGTGCAATTCCAGCAAGATGGTTTTTATCAACTTAGTATTGAGAGGATCGAGACCGATGAATGGTTCATCAACAATGATTAGTTCTGGTTGGTGCAGTATTGTGGCTATGACCTGAGCTTTTTGCTGCAAACCCTTGCTGAGTTCCTTGACTTTCCTTTTCCTGTAATCTGCCAGATCGAAACGCTCCAGATAATCAATTGTCCGAGCGCGCGCCTCTGCATGGGGGATTCCCTTCAGAGATGCCAGATAGATTAATCCGCGCTCTAGAGAGATGTCCTGATACAAGCCGCGCTCCTCAGGCATATATCCGATGCGATCTTTCTTGGCTTCGTCAATAAGACCCCCCAGCACAGTGATTTGACCTGCGTCGGGCTTCAAGATATCTAGAATCAACCGAATAAGAGTGGTTTTACCGGCGCCGTTCGGTCCGAGCAGACCGAAGATTTCACCTTTTTCAACCGTGAATGATACATCATCCACGGCTCTGAGGGAACCGAAGAATTTGTATACATTTGAAACTTGAACAGCAGGCATATTCAAAGCCTTTCTGAGGATAACACTTTGAGGATTATACCTAAGAATTGGACCAATATATTCATTTAGAATATCGCGGAGTTCATCCTGAGCCTGGGAGTGACCTCTCAGTATGACATCAATAGAGATTATATATTATTTTGAAAAGGCTGAATGGGGATTATATATAATGTCAAACAGGGCGCGATCTATCAAACCTGTTGAAACAGGTTGCCTCACACGGCGTATAACATGTTTGACGATCGATAGACGTCGAATTTATTCGATGGCTATCAATCCTGCTTAAGCAGGTCAATGACGTTTTTATTAAACCACTGGAAGGGTGATAGAGTATAATTATTAGTCAATTTTTAATTATTGGTATCTTCGCTGTTGCCATTAAGAACATACGTCTGTTCCGAATGACTCTTCATCCGACGAAAAATAACTGACTACTACATAGATTATCTGAGAACTAGACCGGATCACAACCTTATAATGTTAATTCAGGGATGCTATCCAGTCCAATAGACCATCGACAAAGGAGCACTGGGATGACAAAAAGAGTGGCAATTCTTACGGGTGGCGGGGATGTACCCGGTTTGAATATGGGATTAAAAAGCCTGGTCTATCGTATTATCGATCTGGGATTCGAGCCTATCGGGGTGCGGAAAGGATGGCATGGTCTGATCAATTACAACCCGCATGATCCATCCACATACAGCGATCACTTTATCGAATTGACCAAGAATATAGTGCGCCCCATTGACCGTACACCCGGCTCGTTTTTACATTCTTCTCGGATAGAACCGCGCCAGGTGCCCTCCGAGAAGGTGCCGGATTTCCTGCGTGAGAAAAAAACCGCAACCCAGGACCTGACTGGGCATATCATGGATGTGGTGAAGCGGCTCGAATTCCGAGCATTGATCGTCATCGGCGATGACGATATGCTCCACTACGCCGCTTACCTGAGCCAGCAGGGGGTGCCAATCATCGCCATACCAAAAACGATCCACAACAACATCCACGGCACTGATTACACATTAGGTTTCAGCACTGGTTTGGCGCGCGGGGTGTCATTCATCCACGAACTGCGCGCTTTAGCTGGCTCTCGAGAACAGATAGTCGTGATCGAGACCTTTGCCGCTGAATCCGGCTACAGCACGCTGCTGATGGCATTGTTAGGCGGGGTCGATCGTGTTGTCATCCCGGAAGTACCATATGATCCGGACAGGCTGGCTGGCCTGGCGATGCAGGACAAGCACCAAACGCCGGCAAATTACGCGATTATCCTCGTTTGTGATGGATCACAACTTCAAACTGAAGCAAGCGAGAAATATGCTCAATTCATAGCGTCAATTAACCACGCCAGAAGCGGAATGGCGGCTGCTAGATTGATCAGCCACATTATTGGTGAAGAAGTGTTCTACCAACCGCTGACATACTTGCTGCGCACAGGTTTTCCCGATGGTCAAGATTTGTTGGGTGCGACAAACTTCGCATTTCTAGCGGCTCGTCTCCTGGAGGAAGGCAAATTCGGTCGCATGACCGCCTTCGTGCAGGAAAAGATGTGGACAGATGTAGACCTTAATTTAGCCATTGAAGGTGTAAAAACCGTCAATGTGAATGCATGGTACGACAAGGAAAATTACAAACCCAAACTGTCTCTGATCTGGTCGATGGAAAATAAATAAGCATTCACCATAAGAAGGAGCTAGGCACATGAATGCTGCAGATGCCGAAATAAAAACGAACACAAATGGAAATAACCATATCGTTGAGATCATCGATGTGGTGAAGAGTTTTCCGGTAGGGGACGGGGAGGTCACCGTCTTGAAAGGACTCTCACTGGACGTCGAAAATGGAGAGTTCATATCCATCGTCGGACCTTCGGGCAACGGAAAATCAACTTTGTTAAACATGATCACCGGCATCGACAAACCTACCGATGGCGAAGTGATAGTGACCGGTCGAGAAATCCACAATTTAAGCGAGAATAAGTTGGCTGCCTGGCGCGGCGAGCACGTGGGGATCGTTTTCCAATTTTTCCAGATGCTGCCTGCCTTAAGTCTCCTTCAAAACATCATCCTGCCAATGGATTTCGCCAATAAGTACAGCAACAGAGAGAAACGTGAGCGGGCGATGCATTTGTTGGAAATTGTGGGTCTGGCTGACCAGGCCAATAAGCTGCCCAGCATGGTTTCTGGCGGACAACAGCAGCGCGCTGCTATCGCCCGCGCTCTGGCTAACGATCCAAATCTTATTGTGGCTGATGAGCCGACTGGAAATCTTGACACCCGCTCCGCAAACGATGTATTCGACCTGTTCATAAAATTAGTCGACCAGGGTAAGACCATGATCATGGTCACCCACAACAAGGAATTATCCCGCAGGGTACCGCGTGTCGTTGAAATCATCGATGGAAAAATCGCCCGCGATGAATACGTCGGCGGAGCTGAATGGACAGGCTATTGAGGTTCACAGGACTTGGCTGAAAAGAAATGGGCGCTCTAAAATATAAAATTCTGCGTGATCTATGGGGACACAAGGGTCGCACCCTTCAAATCATGCTCATCATCGGTCTGGGTACAGCCGCAATTGGGATGATTATGGGAACTCGCAACCTGATCATCCCGGCAATGGAGGCGATGTGGCAAGCAATTGACGCGCCCTCGATATTACTATTTGTGGGACCTCCTGTAAGCGAGGATGAGCTTCATGTGCTGAGTAGAGTGGATGGGGTTTCAGAAATCGAGGGATTCAATTCCACCACAATAGAATGGCGTCTGAGCCAGGAGGATGAATGGAAGCAAGGTGGACTCAACGCACGCCCTGACTATCAAAACCAGAAGCTGAATAAATTGGAACTGATCGAGGGTGAATGGCCTGCAGATGAGAATATTCTGGTTGGTCAAGATTCTGAAGCCTTCTTTGGGATTCCCAAACGCGGCTCAATCTATTTGAGGGTTGATGACCAGGAATACGAGGTGCAGCTTGAGGGCATGATCTACAACATGTTCTCACAACCCGCATATTTCGGGGGAACGGCGCAGTTTTATACAGATGTGGACTTCTTTGAGCGGCTGGTCGGTCACCGGGACTTCAATCAGCTCTTTGTTTTAGATAATAATCCCGTTTATGATGAGGAAGTGACCACAGAAATAGCCGACCGCTTGAGTGATAAATTAGAGCAGCAGGGCAAAGATTCCGGACGAATGATCACTAATCCCAATAAACATTTCTTCCAAGACCAGTTGGACGGGCTGTTCTTCCTGTTAGGAGTTTTGGGAGCACTGTCCCTTGTCTTGGGTCTGTTGCTGGTATACAACACGATCAACGCTTATATCTCGCAGCAAGTGGACCAAATCGGGATAATGAAAGCTATAGGAGCGCGATCCTGGCAAATTCTGCGCCTCTATTTGATTACAGTATTCGCATATGGGATTTTAGCGTTGTTTGTGGCGCTGCCTCTCGGTATCTTTGGTGCCTGGGGGATCACAAGCTGGTTGATTGGCAGTTTCGGCGCCGATCCTGGCGAGTTTACTATTTCGACCGACGCAGTTGTGGTAATGACCGTCATCGCCATTCTGGCGCCGCTTCTGGCAGCGTTGATTCCAGTTTTTTCTGGGTCACGCATCACAGTCAGGGAAGCAATCAGCACTTACGGTTTGAGCACCAGTACCGGCTTGATAGAACGCCTGCTCTCCAAAGTAAAAAATGTCTCCCGGCTGCTATTGATCACTATCAGCAACACCTTCCGGCATAAAAAGCGGGTCCTGTTATTAGAAATCGGATTGGTGCTGAGCGGCTTGATGTTCATGATGGTAGTCAGTATGCGAGATTCGGTTGTTTACACCATTCAGGATGTCTTATTTTCGATCTTAAACGCCGATATCACTATGGTTTTTGAAGGCTCTCACCGCATAAACTACTTAGAGGAAATCACTCTAGCTCACCCTGAAATAAAAGCTGCAGAAATGTGGGGGTTCGCCGGCGGCAGCATCCGCCCTGCAGGGCAGGATGAAACAGAGGACGATGAAGAGGCGTCTTTGTTTGGTGTGCCCTTGCCGACCCAGCTTTACGGCTATCAACTGCGAAAAGGTCGCTGGTTGACGCCAGACGATGGCTTTGCAGTAGTGCTTAACCAGGACCTGGCGGAGGACGCGGGGGTGGGTGTTGGTGACTGGATCACCGTGAAGTACGGCGAGAAACAAGAAAGGGACTGGCAGGTCGTCGGTCTGGTATTCGATCCGATCCTGACAACATCCGCGATGGTGCCGCGCGATATCTTACTGCACGATACCGGCAATGTCGGTAGATCGAGCGCGGTTTGGGTGCAAACACATACCCGGGATCCCGATCGCCAGATCGCGATTGCCAAAGACCTGCGCGAATATTATGAAGATAATGATATCGATGTCAGTCCCCAACGTGGGATATTCGGTGGATTGGGTGGAGATGCCACGGTTGAGACCGCGAGAGTGTTCATCAACCAATTTAACTTCTTAGTAATTCTGCTGGCGATCATGGCAGTGGTGATCGCAGCGGTTGGCAGCATCGCTTTGAGTGGTTCGTTATCGCTCAGTGTTTTGGAGCGCAGGCGCGAGATAGGTGTGATGCGGGCTATTGGCGCCTCTTCCTGGACAATTTTTCGCATGTTTATCGGGGAAGGGCTGATCTTGGGATGGCTGAGTTGGCTGATCGCGCTGCCGCTCAGCATTCCAGCAGGAAAGATTATGGTGGGTGCTTTGGGAGATGCTTTTCAAATCGACCTCGTCTATAATTACACGCTGGTAGGAGCAATTATCTGGTTTTTTATCATAACAGTTCTGGCAATCATAGCCAGTTGGCTGCCGGCACGCGGCGCAACAAAAATTAGCGTGCGGGAGAGTTTAGCATACCAGTAATTGAATCACGAAAAAACAACTTGATCTTATGAGGAGAAATGCAACATGAATTCAAGAATTATTACAACCACTATCATTTTGTCCCTTGGCTTATTTAGTCTTGCTGCTTGTGATTCTATTCCAGGGCAAACCACTGAAGCTGAACCAACAAATATCCCTGTGGTTGCCTCTGACATTGAAATTGTGGCAGAAGGTCGAATTGTACCGCGCGAATCGGTGGAACTCTCTTTCTTCACCAGTGGACAGGTTGAAGAAATAATGGTTGAAGAAGGCGACCTGGTACAGGCAGGAGATGTAGTGGCAGTGCTGGGGAATCGAGAAGAGTTAGAAGCGGGGATCGCCAATGCAGAGCTTGAGCTATTTAATGCCCAACAGGCGCTTGATAACCTCGATGAAGATATTGAAGTTGCCAGGGCGGAAGCTTTGCAAGCGATCGCTGCTGCCAACAGGGCGGTGCGTGACGCTCAGTACCAGTTTGATAATTTCACCGTACCCACAAACATGAACAAATTTAGCGCCATGGAAGCCATTGATGAAATGAAGGTGCTGCTTGACCAGGCGCGCGATACCTTTGAGCCGTACAGGTATAAGTCCAGCAGCGACGCAAAACGCCAGGAGCTGAAAGACGATCTTGAAAACGCACAGAGTGATTACAACACCGCCGTACGCAGGCTGGAATATGAAACGACCCTGGACGGAGCGCAGACACGATTGGAAAACGCCATAGACGATTATGAGTCTCTGCTTGAAGGTCCAGACCCTGATGACGTGGCTGCTGCCGAAGAACGTGTAAAGGCGGCTGAGGTTAATTTGAACGCTGCCAAAGCAGCCTTAACCCGTCTCGAACTGGTCGTCACCATTGATGGTACCGTTATCGAACAGAACTTGAACATCAGTCAGCAAGTAACTGCCGGACAGCCGGTAATGAAAATCACCGACTTTTCCCAAATGTACACCGAAACTGACGACCTGACCGAGCTTGAGGTGGTGGATATCTCCTTAGGTCAAAAAACGACAATTGTTCCTGACGCTTTAACTGATTTAGAACTGACCGGTACGGTCGAAGAGATCAGCGATCAGTATGAGGAGAAGCGCGGCGATATCACCTACACTGCCCGCATCCGGATAGACGATATCGATCCCCGCCTGCGCTGGGGTATGACGGTGGCGATAACTTTTAAAGAATAGGCAGTGGGAGATTATCGGCATTTCGTGTATCTGTGAACACCGATCTCTTTCGCAGCAGCAGTTTGGCTAAATCACATTTTCAACATGAAATAAATCTGTTATCTTTGTACATAGTCAAGCTGTTTATAGGAATTCATAAGTGCTCCTCGATTTATTCGATAACTATTGGCAACGCATATCCTATCTCAGCTTGCCTTTTTCAGCGAATATCTTTGTTGCACTTACGAGTTGAATCTACGAAGACAAATAGGACTCAACCGTGGCACTTAGACTGACGAAGAAGTCGCTAACTGCCCCCCCAAAGAAGAAGATCGCGATCAAGACGACGAGGGCAATCAATGCTACCAGCAGGGCATACTCGGTCAGGTCCTGACCCTTCTTGTCTAAATTTAGGTTAGCAAAATAATTTCTCAATAACTCGATCATATTCATTCCCCTTTCTACTGTAATCATTGGATAGTGTAACTGAATTTTCCAAATTGGAACTTATTATGGGGATATGTCTTATTGTATCACTCTCCTTTCATATCGGAAAAACTAAAAAAAAATTTGGGGTATGAGTAACCCTTTTAGCATTACTCTCAACCTTACACACCTAAATCCGCCCTGAATTCTACTAAGTAATCTCGATATTCTTCCAGTTCCTCAGGAGACATCTCATCTGGAAATTGAAGGTCAAGCTGCGTCAAGACTGCAACCATCGTATTCGAATAGGGTGCAATCCCCATCACACCCACCGCGCTGCCATATTCTAATTTAATCTTTCCCAACATAAAGTCGGTCACAAATTTACTATCTTTATTTATTATCTTTTTCCATTCTTGCGGTGTCGCTGCCAGTATAAAATCGGCCTCTTTTATTGCATCGTCCTCACTCAAGAAAGACAGTCTCTCAAGTTCACCTTTATTTATAAAGGCGCAGAAGATAATCGGCTTATCGATCCCCCAATCTGGCTCAGCTTTTATTTTGAAACATACCTTGGTAGATAATTTTTCAAGCTCCTTTTGGAACTTCGGGTTCGATCGATACGCGCTGGCGTTCCCTTCCAACCACTCGGGCGTGCAATAACGAATTACTGTCATTCCTTTACCTCCTTTTTCCACTTACCTTCATTCTGGCAATCGCCTCATCTCTCAATTCCTTCTTGAACACTTTCTCAGTGACTGTCAACGGCATATCATCCCGGAATTCTACAATTCTGGGGACTTCATAGCGAGCGAGATGTTGGCGACAAAAATCCTTGATTTCTTTCGCTGTAACCTGGTTTTCATAATCCTCCTTTAACTGTATCACCGCCATGACGCGCTCGCTTCCAGGGATTTTGGGGTTTGGAATTCCAAAAGCAGCCGCCATCAGAACTCCAGGATGCTTGTATAAAACATCATCAACATGGGTAGTATAAACTTTCAAACCGGAAACATTTACCATGTCCTTGATCCTGTCGACGATTTGAAAATAGCCATCATCATCCATCATAGCAATGTCTCCAGTGTGAAGCCAACCATCCTCGGTCAAGCCTGAACCCGGTTCGGACCAGTAGCCTTTCATTATCTGAGGACCGCGTACAAGAAGTTCTCCAGCTTCACCAAATGGAACCTCAGTTCCTGTTTCAGGATCAACCAGCATACATTCCGTATCGGGAGAGGGAATACCGATGCCTGTTTTCAATTTCGGTATGAAACCGGTGATTTTTGAAAAAGCGGATACATTATAGTGGGTCAGGGTGGACGTTTCAGTCAGACCATATCCTTCCGAGACCGGCATCCCGATTTTCTTATATATTTTTTCAGCAACCTCCACAGGAAGCGGCGCTGACCCGCTCATTAGCAGCACGTTCATCCTACCAAGATCAGCTGCTGAAATTCGCATAAGTTGTGTAGGAACTACTGGCACCAAGAATGGACGAAATTCCAGCATACGTTCAACGATCATGTCCGTATCTTTCGGATCAGGTACTAAAATTATACGCATCCCTAAATGAGCTGCAGATAGGAGGATGTAAATACCATAAGAATGAAAAAGCGGAACGGCTGCCAATACAGATGCTTTGCCAACAAAACCCCGAAGCAGTGGTTTTAATATCCAGGGGATCCCCTGGAGGATACAGCTGTAGCGATTGGAATGAGTGATCATTACACCTTTGGGGATTCCCGTTGCCCCACCTGTAAAAGCTAGCTCACACAAATCCACGTCCGGATCGATTTCAACCTTGGGAGGTAAAGCCTCATTTCCTTCAATCAGCTTACGGAATTCGTGAACCCCTTTCGGAAACTGTGAGGATATCGCCTGGATGTCATAGCCATCGTCGGAAGTGACTATGATATTTTCCACATCACAACGATCTCTAATCCCCAGTACCAGTTCAAGTTTACTTTCCTGGCAAATAATCAGCTTGCTATTTGAACTACCCACTTCATGCAGGAGCCCATCTTCGCTTCGCAGGACACTGGTTGGAACGACTGCTGCCCCAGCTTTTAAAACTGCCCAATCGCTGATGATAAATTCCATACAGTTAGGCAAAAATATACAAACCCGGTCACCTTTCTGCACTCCCAGTCCAGCGAGAGCGGCAGCAAGTTTGTCCACCCGGGTTTTTAACTGGGCATACTTTATACTGCGACCAAGGAATTGGATTGCTGTTTTACCAGGATATTTTTCCGCAGCATCATCTAACGCTTTGAACACAGGGTCTTTGGGATAAGGCGCTAGGCTTTCCTCAAGCTTGTAAGGACCTAATTTGTAACTTTTCAACCAGGGTTTATCTAAATAAGACATAAAACCTTCCCTGAAATAATTTAGCCTGACTGGTTCAACCCAATTCTATTTACCCCACAAATCTTCAATCAGATCATTCAACTCCAATTCCTCAAGCTTTGCGGCGGTCGGTTTACCAGTTGCTGTGTCCCAACCACGGAGTTCGTAGTAAGCTTCTTTCATCATTTCTAAGGATTCGCTTTCAATCAGCATGCCATGCGCCCCTCCACCTGTCAGCGGTTCTTCCGTCAGGCGTTCGGGCAGGATATCCTGATCTCTATCTATTCCCTCTCGTACACAGTATACCCGCTCGAGATTGTAGATACGTTCGCCGCTCTTTCTGAAATCCTCGACCCCATAATCCCAGCCTGTTGCACTGGCGATCAGTTCGACTATGTCTTCAGCGCTGAGTAATATGCCCATGAATTTACACCCACCGGTGGCGTCATAAACGGCCAGGGCATTTTCCATGTCAACCACAACTTTGACTTCTTCCGGATCAGCAACGAACGTATCTTTAATTCTGCTGTCCTCGACAAGCAGGAATGGAACGTCGATAAACGCTGGTCCCTCAATGTAAGCCGTCATATGGTCTCCACCACGATTCGCAGTCACATATCCCAAACCACATATTTTTGCCGCACGTGGATCGTATGCTGGAAGTTCCAGTCCTTTTACGTGCATCGCAAAACGACCGGAGTCGTGACCCAATCTATGCGACATGATCCTGGTTCCTTCAGCCAATAAATCGCCGATCCCATCTCTCATGGCGATCTTTTGGACCAATTGCACTACCAAATCTGGATCTCCGAAATTAATCTCGAGACCATTTGTGTGCTCTGGTGTAAGGATTCCTCTCTGATAACATTCCATAGCAAAGGCAATCGTAGAACCCGTGCTGATAGAATCGAGCCCATATTCATTGCAGCGGTAATTTGCCATAGTGATAGCATTCATATCAGAGACACCGCACAACGCGCCCAACATATTGACGCTTTCGTATTCCGGTCCCTCGCCTTTATTTCCTTTCCACTTGCCCTCTTTGATTTCTGTGCCGCGCCCACAGGCGATGGGGCAGGCAAAACAAGCGACGCCTTCGACGAAAACCTTATCCGTCAACGCCTGAGCATTTACCTCTTCGATCTCTTCAAAAACTCCTCTTTGCCAGTTGCTGGTTGGATATCCACCCCTCACATTAACCATATCGGAAACCATATTGGTCCCAAAAGCTTCAAAACCCACCTTCAGCATAGACTCGTCCAGTAAATCGATCTGTTTCTTGGCAACTTTCCTGAAGTCATCCTCGTGTGCCAAGTTTACAGTTTGATTTCCTGAACAGGCGATTGCTTTTAGCCGTTTAGAACCCATTACTGCGCCCATACCTGTGCGTCCGGCGGCGCGATGGACGTTGTTCATGATAGCAGCATAGCGCACAAGGTTCTCACCAGCGGGTCCAATAGCGGCAATTGTGTATTTGCGATTGGAGGACTCTTGAATGAGGTTTTGCGTCTCGGGAACGGTTTTACCCCACAAGTGGCTGGCATCGCACAATTTTGCCACTCCATTTTCAATTATTAGATAGACGGGGTCTGGGGATATCCCCTCAAATATTACACCATCGTATCCGCTTCTTTTTAAGGCTGGTCCAAAACTACCACCTGAATTCGCCTGACCCCATATTCCGGTTAAGGGGGATTTTGCTACGACCGAATAACGGCTGGCGCTTGCCGATGCGGTTCCGGTAAGTGGACCTGCCATGAAGATTAACAAGTTTTCTGGACCTAAAGGGTCTGCCCCTGTCGGCACTTCTTCATAAAGATACCTAGTCGCCAGCCCCGCTCCGCCGATAAATTTTTTGACCCAATCCGGGCGCAGTTCTTCGCTCGAGATGGTCCCCTCGGTTAAATTAACTCGTAACAACTTCCCCATATATCCGCGGCTCATTACTACACCTCCGTGCGATGTGTTTAAAGGTGCTGCATTGATGGACAATATGGTTATTATACAGTAGGCTAAATGTTAATTCAATACACATGCAGATTTGAAGTGACCAGAGGGTTTTTCAATCAGGCAAATGAAAAAATGGAGTAAACCAGTGGTCAGACATCATGACTGTAATTTTTACCCATAATTGTAGATCAACCATGATATCATTTATTTTGATCGCTATAAGCAAAGCGATAACATATACGTAATCCCAAATCTACTCCGAACTCCCTGATATAGCGATCATCTACTAATACTCAATATTACAATCATGACAATTAAACCCGCTGCTGTATCCCAATACTTCGACTTTATGAAAGAAACTGCCTATCTGGCGGGTAAATTAACCCTGGGCTATTTCCAGACCGGGATTGGAATTGAATACAAGCAGGATGAAACTCCGGTCACAGTCGCCGACCGCAGAGCTGAAGAACTAATCCGGGACCGGATTGAGAAGAAATATCCCCACCACGCGATCGTTGGTGAAGAATATTGCATTAAAGAAGGTCAAGCCTCCAGCCATCGCTGGTTTATCGACCCTATTGACGGGACGAAATCCTTCATCTGTGGTGTTCCGCTGTATAGTGTACTGATCGGGTTGGAGATTGAAGGAGTAATTGAAGCTGGAGTAGCATACTTCCCTGCCCTTGACGAGATGATCGCCGCTGCAACCGGGGTTGGCTGCTGGTGGAACGATCGCCGGGCACACGTGTCAAATGTGGGGGTGTTAAAGGACGCGGTAGTAATCTTCACGTCGCTTGCGAGCTTTAGCAAGTATAAACGAGCTGAAGCCTGGCAGCGAATCCAAAAAGCATGCCGCTTTTCGAGGGGCTATGGGGACGCTTATGGTTATTTCATGGTAGCCACCGGACGAGCTGAATTAATGCTCGACCCCATCATGAGCGTATGGGACAACGCCCCGTTTCCCGTGATCCTGAATAAAGCAGGGGGTTATTTTGGCGATTGGCAGGGCAATGAGACGATCTACGGGAACGAGGGCATGGCTACCAATAAAGCGCTGCTGCCGGAAGTATTAGCTTTAATTAGTGGGGAAGATGAAAATTAGAAATTAGGGATATAGAATTAGGAATTAGGGATATCTGGTGTATAGCATAAGAAACGAAGTACCAGGGTTGGTTCTCACCTACCTGGTCAAGGGGATGCGGACTTCGCATAGCTCTCTTCCAATTTCACTGCCAGGTTTTACGACCAACACCCAATCCTCTCCGAGTGGATCGACGTCAAATGCCAGCTTGGTGCGCCACAGTCCCCCCGGTTCTATTCGATCCTGGCTTAATTTCACCGGGTTCTTTATATAGAGATAACCGGTTGCCGCTTTATCAGGACTGAATAACACCGCCTCCCCATCTATTTGACCCTCAATGAAATAATCGCCGTCCCAAATTTGGACCGTTTGACCAAGCTCATTGATCAATTCTAAATCCACGATCAAATAAGTACCATCGGCGTGATGCTCAAACATGTCCTTGACATGGATCGGTGCCTCAGGGACCCGTGCGGTGAAGATTGAACCGCATTTGAATTCAACACCAACTCCGTATGCCGGATCCTCGATTGGCGCTGGAGCACTTTCTGTACCAGATGGATTCATTTCTGGTACTGCAGTGGGCACCTGGGAAAGTTGTGATGAGGATGTAAGAGCGTAATGGCTCTTCAAGGAGTGGTAGACATAATTTTGCCAGAGCAGCACCATGTCATCCATGCTGTAATCATGCGACCCAAATGTCTGCAATATCATTCTGCCGTCCAAACAAACTGCCAGAGCGCCGTGATCCGTTTTCCACAATCCATTCGTACCAGCAATTAGGACAGCATCACCTGCCGGCTGACCACTCGTGGATTTAATTTCCAACATATCTCCTATATCACCTCTCCACAATGAAGGTGCTTCTCTCAGCTTTGAAGGCATTTCGTTCGGTTCATTTAATATGGGGTGGTCGTACTGGAGCCAGAATAATGATCGCATATCCGGATCGTACCAATCTGATTGGAATTTCACCCCACAATCATCCAATAGGGGTTTTATCTTCCCTAATGGAGCATCATCGATATTCCAAAACTCTATGATGGCACCCGAACCCTGCCTAACCTTATCATGGATGTACTGAAAATATTCCCCTCCGAAGTTGTGCCTGGCTTCAGCCGCAACGATGATCAGATCCCAATCTTCCTGCGAGAGGAGCTGGCTCTTAAACCACCCTTTAGCACTGCCCACATCCAGATAATAATATCCAGCCTCGTCAAGTGCTTTTTTTATATAACGAATCTGCCTTGATCCGGACATATCTTCAAAGAGTAGAATTTTGGACGATTTCAGCTTTAATTCTAAGTCCCGGATATCCTCTCCCTCCGATTGAGCGTCTTCGCTTCCTGGTACCGCCTGTTGGAGCGAGGTGGCTGTTGGAAGTACTATAGGGGTTGTTGCTTCAGTTGGGAGTGATTGGTAATGATTTGTCTCCTGCGCGGATTGAGTATAAGCAGCGGCGGTAATGGCTATAACTGTCTGCTGCAGTTGCAAAGAATCGACGGTCTCTTGGAGCGAATCGTTCACCCCACCGGAAATACCACAGGTGTATGAAAAAACGGCAAGAATTAATACCGTCGCGATTAGAATGAATTTTTTATGTTTATGCGGTAGATAATTGGGTATATTCATAAGAACCTATGAGCGCGATAAGTGGAATTCTGAAATATTTTCAGTTATTTCTCAGCCCCTACCGTCATATTTTTTCAACACCAGGCAGGCGTTCTGCCCCCCCAGTCCAAACGAATTTGAGAGCACAACGTCCACCTTGGTCGCTAACGCTACATTTGGCACATAATTCAGGTCGCATTCCGGGTCGGGTGTCTCGTAATTAACTGTCGGATGGATCAGATCATCGCGGATCGCGAGCGTACAGGCGATAGCTTCCATCGCACCGGCTGCCCCCATAGAGTGACCAATCATTGATTTCGTGGAGCTGACCGGGATATTGTAGGCGTCATCTCCAAAGACATTTTTTATCGCCAGAGTTTCCACAGCATCGTTCAACGGGGTGGATGTGCCATGAGCGTTGATGTAGTCCACGTCTTGGGGTTGAACACTAGCGTCCTGCAAAGCCCATCGCATCGCCCGGCTTGGTCCCAAACCGTCCGGCTTCAAAGCTGCCAGATGGTAACCGTCTGATGAAGAGGCGTGCCCTGCGACTTCGGCGTATATAGGCGCTCCTCGTTCGAGTGCATGGTCAAATTCTTCCAATACCAGTGCTCCGGCGCCTTCCGACAGCACAAACCCTTCCCGGCTGGCATCGAATGGACGGGAGGCTTTTTGAGGTTGGTCGTTGTAATTGAACGGCAGGGCACGCATTGCAATGAATGCCGCGATCACTAACTCCACAACGATCGCGTCCGTCCCTCCGGCGATCACAATATCAACTGCGCCTCGGCGGATCATTTCCGCTCCTTCGCCAACCGCCAATGTGCCGGCTGCGCAAGCAGTGGCAGTCGTGTTGTTAGCACCCAGACATTGGAATTCTTTGGCAATTTGGAAGGCAGGCATGTTTGGAATCCCGCTTGGTACGTGATACGGGCTCATCCGTTTAAACCCCTGATTTTTCATCACATTGTTAGCATACAAGATACTTTCCATTCCAGCGACAGCAGTCCCGAACATAACGCCAGCCCGTTCTGGTTCAGGCATCGTGAGCGGTAAGCCAGCGTCCTCTATCGCCTGGTGAGCTGCAGCGACAGCGAGTTGAGTTGATCGCGGTAAGCGCCGGGATGTCTTGCGATCTAAATAGTCGAGGGGATTAAAATCCTTCACCTCACCTGCGATACGGCAGGGCAGTTCACTGGCATCGAAATGTGTAATCGCTGTGATCCCTGATTTCCCAGTCTGCAAACCCTGCCAAAATTCCTCGATCGAATTTGCTAATGGATTGACAGTCCCCAATCCGGTAATAACGACTCGTGTACGCTCCATAACCTCACCTCATTATATTTTGAAGTATTGCTTACCACTCGAACGACACTTCATTTGCTGCTCTAATTTGTGACGGATTCCTTACGTTGATTTTTACCGCATAGTACACAAAGTTCACTAAGAAAAAAACTCCGAGTTAAACTGCCTTGTTGTACCTGTGAATGACTAATGTGGTCATTATCTATCACATTGGGAAGTCTATTTATAACACAAATTAGACACTTACAGCAGATTACTTAAATTCGCAGCTCAACCACATCCCCATCGTGCAGGATGTAATCACGCTGCACCTTCTGCCCATCAAATGCCGAACTACCCCACACGCGAGCCGATTTTAGCTGATGGTAAAAATCCTGGTGGATATTCCTGGCGAACTCATCCACCGTGCTGCCTTTCTCCATCACAAACGGCACATCGTAATCCGGTTCAAGTCCAGGCATTTTTGAGAAAATTCGCATGATACCCAACTGCTTGTAAACAGCATCCTTCAATTGTTCAAAGCTGCGCCCAGTTGTGGCTGAGATCGGGATCAAAGACCATTCACCCTCCAACATCTCACAAAATAACTCGAAAACCTCATCACATTCTTCATCATCGCACTTATTGGCAAGTACGATCACCGGGATGAAGGTCATGGGGGCGCCTTCAGGGTAGTGGTCTTCCAGATGCTGAGCCGCGATACGATGGTCGCGCAGGCTGGTGATCGTGTGCTCTAGCTGCTCAAGGGGATATGTCTGCAGGTCCAGAACCAGCAGGATGAGGTCAGAACCTCGGATCAGATCGAACAGCTCCGGTTCAACAAAATCGCGGTCTAATGGTGGCGTGTCAATGAGCTGGATTTGAGCCTTATCCACCAACATCATTCCCGGGGTAGGCTTCCAGGTCGTGTAGGGCGTATCCGCCACTTCGGGTGAGGCATTGGTTAACGCATCCACAAGGGTGGATTTACCTACATTAGTAGAACCAATGACAGCCACCTGACCTGCCCCTTCCCTGATAATGCGAAACGCGGATTGGTGCTTGCTGGCGCCTTTACGCGTTTTGGATGCGCTCTTCATCTTTGAGAGCTGGCGGCGCAGTTTCGCTCTAAGCTTATCCGTCCCTTTATGCTTGGGAATGGTGCCGATCAATTCCTCGAGGGTGGCGATCTTCTCGCCCGTTGACTCAGCCGCTTTGTATCGTTTTTCAACGTCGAAGTATTCGGGAGGCAGGTTGGTTGGCATAATAACTTACTACTTAACCTAGTCGCGTGAATTGGTTCTACTATTATACATGGCAAATAAAGATCGGAAAGACTGCGTTCAACTCAAAAGTGAGACAGATAATACAACAAGAAAACCAAGATTTGCCACGTTCACCTCAAGGTATTAAGAAACCGTTGCGGTACCCTTGTCGTTCCTCGCTCATTTCATAACATTCTGCACCGATTTGTTCGCTGAATTCAAGTTTACTAAGTTCCTGGAGTATCCATTCAACGATATTACGGAGTAGATCCTTTCCTTCATTTGTTTCAAATAATTCTTCTTATTGTTGCTGTAATGATTGTCTTAGGGTATCATTATGTTAGACGTTAGTACCTCCTTATTGGTGATTTTTTAATCCTTTTGGTAAAGGAGCGATTCTGGTGTCTCAAATTGTACCCAGATCTTTTTTACACACTTAACTCTACACTATCATTTCAGGTATGAATTCCATGGAACCAATCCGTTTACTAATTGTGGACAACAACACTCAATTTCACGAATTGATCAATGGTTTTTTTTAGCATCACGATCAATATGTCGTCATTGGGAATGCGCAAAGTGGAAACGAGGGCCTCAACCAGACGTCATCCTGTTGGATGTGCACATGGATGACACCAACAGCATCAAACTAATCTCCCGCCTGCTTCAGATCCTGCCCAAGGTGAAAATCACCATGTTGACAATCTATGATGAAGAAATCTACCGGCAATACGCCGAAGCTGCGGGGGCTTTCGTCGCCATACCTATGCTCATCGCAAGCTGGATTCTGGGGTTATGGGGGGGATTACTGGCAGGACTGCTGGCCATACCTTTCGTCACACTGCTTTATTACCTGGTTGGTAATACAGGTTGGGGATCCTGGCTGGGGTTCCTGGTCACGCTTTTGATAAGCGAAGTCGCGGGGCACATGTGCGACCTGAGCAAACGATTGAGGAAGGAAGTTGGCGAGCACAAACTATCGGAGGAGGCTCTATGGGAAAGGAGCCGCCGTATGATGTTTCGTTTGTGGAGTGAACAGTATCCGGTAACTGATACCTGATAACTGTTCCAATGTAAGTTAAGGAGGGTAACATCTTCACGGAAAGATTACGCATCGGCAGAGAAAAGGAATAATAGGAGGCAAAAATGGCAGGGGAAAAACAAGAAAAAAGAAGATCCAGATCATGGATCTGGATTTTGGTAGTTATAATAGCCTTGGTTTTGGCAGTTGGTGGCAATCTTTGGTTGAGTCAAGAAAAGCCTGAAAAGTTTACGGGACCTGTTGAGAAAATTACTTTGGCAGCGTATGCCGGAGATACTGGAGCCCTTGTTTATGTTGTTGAAGATCAGGGATACTTTGAAGAAAACGGTTTAGAGGTGACAATAAAAGATTATGAATCTGGCAAGACTGCTGCTGATGCAATGATTGCTGGAGAGGCTGATATATCCACCTCGGCCGGTTTTGTTTTTTTCAGCAATAGTTTTGACTATGCAGACCTTAGGGTATTGGGTACTGTTGCTACCTCAGAAGTTAAAGAATTAGTCGCTCGAAAAGATAAAGGAATTACAACAACAGATGATTTAATAGGAAAAAAGATTGGAGTCACAAAAAAGAGCGGTGGTGAGTTTCTTCTTGGAACATTTCTAACATTCAACGGTATTTCACTCCAAGATGTAGAGCTTGTTGATTTAAAACCGTCAGGAATAGTAGGGGCTATCTCAAATGGTGATACAGATGCTGCTTTTACCTGGGATCCTAATGTTTATAACGAACTAATTGAAACTTATGGATGAATAATATGACGCAAATTGATCAAAGCAAAGGCAATGAAGTGAGCGCCTAGAAAGAAAGCATCCTTGCGATCGAACCTTAACAACAAAGCTCTAAATTT
>SDBT01001815.1_pt1 | contig 38179 bp, 31 predicted proteins | sample 2277101 | NCBI WGS metagenome assembly SDBT01 (sample SAMN10404973, study PRJNA504765) | marine sediment metagenome | isolation source: marine sediment core GS10_PC15, 103 cmbsf | place: Arctic Ocean: Southern Knipovich Ridge | collected 2010 | reverse complement strand
ATCATTGAGGCTATTGGTGAGCGTGGTGGGGATCTTACGTATTATTATCGGAACAGTCGTGGTATGATTGACCACCGGTTTGCTGGTAATATGATAAAGATAGCCAGTATTTACAAGGAGGGTTCTGAATGTCATTGAATTAAGACTATGGGTAAATCGAAGACTTTGCGTGTTGATTCTAAACGTTATGGTGCTGGTGTGGTCAGGAATGCTATGTTGCTTGATGATCTTATCGAGAAACACAACCGGTTGGTCACTGCTTTTCTTGGTGACAAGTTGGCTAGAATAGAGACGGTTGATCCGTTGGCTATAAAGGATCCATCTGTTTCTGAACTCAAGTTTGGTGACACGGTTCATGTTCGTGGTTCTCGTCCAACGTGTATTTTCACCATTGACGGTATTGGTGAAATTGGTTTGGTACGTACTTATTTTTATTATGACACGGATGATGTTATTAAAAGGGCTTTTGGTGGTGATTTGGAATTAGTAAAGAGAGGGTGAGTTATGGGTTTCAAAAAGGCATATAGAATTTGGAAGGATGGTGGTTATGATTTTGAGAGTGCTTTTTATTATTTGCAGGGGAATATCCGGAATTATTTTTACTGGAAGAAGTACGGCAAGTATTTAATTCCTCGTTTTATTCGGGAGCAGATATTCTGGAGATATTCTAAGATGAAGAGGGAGTGCTGGGATAACAGTTTTTGCAAGACTTGCGGTTGTGATGTTCCTGAGTTGCAGTGTTGTGCTAAGGGGTGCCCGAGCTGTTATCCTCGCATGAAGTCAAAACTGGAGTGGTATATTTACAAGACGGTCAAAGAAATAATCATTTAATATGGAAAAGGAATGGAAGGAGGTTTTGCATATTGAGTCTGGAGTTCGAATCAAATGGTATGCGTGGTTTTTGAATATTTTTGTCATTGGTTTTATTATTCGAACTGATGTTGGCTTGTCTTTTGAAATTCGAGAGCACGAAGTTGATTTCAGTATGAAGCCTATTTATTTTTGGACGGACTGGATAACTAAGATTCGAAAGTGGAGGAATCCTGGTTACGCTGATTTAATTGAAATGAAAACTGAATCTAATGGGGCAGAATAATGAACCGGTAGATACTGAGATAAGAGATTGGGATAAACGCGTGGTTGATTTTGGTGAGGTAGGGCCTGGTGAGCAGTATGATTTTTCGTTTAAATATAGCGGTGAGCATAAGCCGTTGGTTATTAACGGTATTGTTCAGATGAGTAGCAATTGTAAGTGTACCGGTCTGTATTACAATGAGGAAAAAAAGGTCTTATTTGGTGAGATCGAGACCGGACGGTGGCCGAGCACGAATGTGAATGCCAAGGTTTCTAAGAATTATATGATCGGGGTAAAGATGAAGCACGGTGAGGGCACAATAATATTGCATTCTATGACGGTAAAATTTACGGTCTTGAATCCTGTCAAGGCGAGTGAGGCTAAACGTGCGGTGGCTTTGGCGGTAAGGTCTATTCGACCTCACATCAATGTTGACCAGGGTGTTGCGAAGTCGTGGGAGCTGTTGACTGGGGTTTTAAATCGGATTGATTGATATATTTGATTATTCATAACGACGGGGTGAGTTCTCCGATCAGGACTACTCGTTTTGATCCTCGAAAGGATTGGAACGAGAGCATTTACTTGGTCGTTAGATGTGATGATGCGTATTCCTATGATGGCAAGCAGTGGCATAGCGTTCCTGTAGACTCATTAAGTTTAAATCAAGAGGCATGAATTTGTTTGTGGTAGGGAGCGATAACAAGCTGCGGATCCGGGAAGGTGTTCTTATAGTCAAAGAGTTCAAGACTTTGTGGGATGGTGACGCGAGTGAGGACAAACGGGTCTTTGGTGCTGAGCTGAAGTTCATGTACCTTAGCCGTCACTGGGAGAGTCCGTATTGGGGTATGGATCGTAAAAAGCGTATTGTCGAGAGCCACGAGCAGGCTTTTCCGAAAGATTGGCACTGGGAGGCTAGTGATGATTATGATGCTGCTGCGGTGGAGTTTGATCGGTTGCAAGTTGAAGCGAATCCTCAAATCAGGCTTCTCAATCAGGTTCGGGGTTGGTTTGGCCAGATTGGGCGTCGATATGATGATCCGGATGAGGAAGGAGGTCTGAAAAAGGTGATAGATTTAAAAGAGGTTATGGAAATCCTTAAGACGCTTCCGGAGGCCTATGATGAGTGCAATGAGTTGGAGAAAAAAGTAATGGCTAAGAACTTTCAAGTGATCAAAGCGGTAGGAAGTAAAGATATTGGTCATTTTGAAAAAGTATAGATATGATTTTATATTCGTTGATAACTAGGGGTGTGGGCAATTATTATGTTGTTGCTATTAATATAGACTTAGCCATGGCTGCTTTGAATAAAACCCTTGATGCGGGTAATTTTGGAGACCCTAAGGATAGGAGCATCACGGGTGTTCATCTTATTAGTCGCGGGGTTACCTATGAAAGTGGTCGTCCTGTTTTTCGTGATTCTGATTGCCGTTTGATTCTTCCAAATAGTTAATCAAAATAATAATATTGATATGGCTAGTGCAAGTGCAATACGTGCGTTGAAAGCAAAAATTATGAGACTTGAGGTTAAGGTGGTGAAGCTTGAGACTGAGAAGTTTAATTGGATAAAAGAAACCGGTGAGGCGCTGGCGGCGATCGCTGATCTGGCTCTCACAGTTAGGAGGAAAAAGTGGCTGGCTGTGTTTTCAATAGGCAAGATTTTAAAAGCGCTCAAAGAGGTGGGCGACGTGATCAAAGGAGGTTCTAGTGGGAAGGACGTCAAGCTGCCGGGGCTCTGGGGCAAGGCGTTCAAAGGTATTGAGTAGTGTAAGGAATAAAGACGGGTATTGGATAAACACTGAGGTGTTTCGAGATGCGGCCAAGCACTTTGTGGCTCACAATAAGCGATACACGCTTGAGGAGCCTGGTAGTGAGCAGTACATCTCTTTCTGGGAGCAGGAGAGGGAGCGTTCCCTCAACGGCTACGAGGTTGGTGGCGCACGGATCACCGGCGACCACTATTTCTATCTAAATTATTGTCCTATACAGATCACCCAGCGCAAAGGGAAAGGCGCTAAGAAGGTGACGGGGCTGCCCAATTTCTGGGACGGCGATTTCGAATATTTCTGGATTTGTGATATTGCCCGGTGGGGTGCCGAACGAGAGTTTTATGAGAGCTTGAGTTTGAGCGTGAACATCCTCAATCTGAGTGGCAATATGCATGTCATTCTTGCTAAAGCCAGGCAGAAAGGGTTTACTGCCAAGGCGGCAAGTCGGGGTACGCGCAATTTCTTCCATATTCCGATGAGCCGCAGCATCTTCAGTATCCAGGAGAGCAAGTACGATAAGATCATGAGTGAGGCTAACAACTTCGTCGCTCATATCAACAAGTACACGGGGTGGAAGAAAAACATGGACTATATTAACCGTGCTGGCCACAAGCGTGCTTCTTATAAAGAGTTCGTCGGTGGCACGCCGGTGGAGCGGGGGTATCTCAGCGAGATGCGTTTAGTCCTTCTTGGTGAGAATCCGGAGGCCCTACGTAGTATCACCGGCGAGCTGGTGGTGATTGACGAGGGAGGTCAGGTGATAAAGCTCAGGCAGGTTGTTGACTCCGGGTTACCGGGTGTTAATGACGGTGATTTGACGATTGGCCAGATGGTGATTCAAGGTACTGGCGGGTACCGAGCTGAGGCTATCCATCAGTTCTCGGAATTTTTCTACAATGCCAAGAATGAGCAGTTTCTTTGGATTGAGAATGATTATGATGATGATGGTATTGGCACCTGTGGTTACTTTTTTGGGCAGCAGAGAAATAAGGCCGGTTACATGGATATCCATGGTAATAGCGACCTGATCGCGGCGGCAGATAGCGAACACGCAAAACGAGACAAGTTGCGCCACGAGCCCAACGGGATGGATAAGGTGGCTGCGCTAATGGCTGAGTATTCTCTAAAACCATCAGAGATGTTTATCAAGCTGGGTCGCAGCACTTTGCCCACCACATTAATCAAAGCTCGTATTGAACGGGTCCTGACGGATAAAACCATCGCAGCAAAATGGATGCCTTATATTCTGGAAGATGATGGAGTGGGCGGGATTAAAGCCAAAATCGACTTGGAGGGCAAGACTAAACCTATCAGGCGCATGGGAGAAAAAACTGATCCTAGCACAGGTAAGTTCGGGTCGGTGATGATTAAAGAGCGTTATGAAGAGGGCAGCCCGGAAGGGTTGTATTATATCGGCTGTGACCCTTATGCTCACGATCAGGGCACGAGTCAGGGTACTATTTATGTGATGAAAGGTAGTCTGGAGTATAGTTTTAATCAAGATTCGTGCGTGGCTCATTATGTTGGCAGACCTCCCCGGATTTCTCAGTTCAATGAGATCCTTCTGAAGATGTGTAAACTTTATCATTGTTTAGCCAATTTTGAGAACATGGTTGGTACAGTGAAGAGTTATTTTGCTAATAAGGGTGTATTGATTTATTTGCTACCTCAGCCCGACCAGGCGATAGGCGAAGTGCATAAGAAAAGTAAGGTGCAGCGGGGGTTTGGGATGCATATGACTACGGAGCTGCGTAAGACTGGTTTGGAGTATTCAAATGATTATTTATTGGAGCCAAGGGACGGGAGTGAGGATATTATCATAAATTTAGATACGATTGACGATATTGGTCTGCTTCAGGAGTGGTTGTATTACAATGATAAAGACAACTTTGATCGGGTGGATGGATTTATGATTGCTATGTATCATCGTCGTCAGCGCGGAATCGGGTTGAAGTTTGCTGATGCCGAAGAAAAGAAACAGACTTTTCTGGACATGTATTATGAACGACGTGATGTCAACAGAGCAGCGAATGCAGTAAATTTCAATTGATTATGGCAGAGACAGCACCAACGATAAGAGCAACATCTGAGCTTCACAATCACCGTGTCAGTCAGTCCTTTCGAGAGCGTGGTGACAGTCAGTGGTATAAATATTGGATCAAGTATTACGGCAAGATGGCGATGAGTGGGCAGACCAATGACGGCCGGACAGTTGCTGATCGTCTTTTGAATTATCGTCTTTATGATAACACTTTGTCTGAGGACGATATTGAGAGGATATGCAATCCTCACGCTAACAAGGTCACTGAGATTCCTACCGCTTTCAGGCATTATGATATTACCTCTAAGAGAGTTGAAAAGGTGGCCGGGATGTATAGCAGGCGCAGCGTGGGGTTCAAGTTTTATGCTACCAATCCGGAAGCCACCACCCGTCGTGAGACCGAAGAGACCGAACGGTTGATTCAGAGCGTTTCTGCGGATATTATTGGTCCTATCGAGCTGGAGCTGAGACAACAGGTGGAAGAGCTGATTCAAGGTGAGGATCTTACCTCTCAACAGTTGCAGACTTTAGAAGAGCAGTTGGCCGTTGAGGTCCAGGCTCAGACGCCCGAGGAGGTTTTTCAATATATGGACAGGGAGCACCAAGATCCTGCCGAGGTGATGGCTAATCAGCTGGGTGGAATTCAGGAACGCAGAATTGAGATGGAGTCTCTTTTTAACGAAGGGATGATTGACCTTTTGGTTGATGCGAGCGTGGTTTTTTATGTGACCGAGAAGGGTAATCTACCATGGGTCTATAGCTGTAATCCGATTTATGTTAGCGCGATAATGGGTCCGGATACGTATTTTTTGGATGAATCTGAAGTTGTTGTTGCTGAGTATCGCAAAACTCCTAGTGAGATTGTAAGGGATTATGATCTTACCAATGCTGAAATTGATAAGGTTTATCAACTAGACAAAAGTTTTAAGAGTAGTTCTTCTAATAGCGGTCCAGATTTCGAGTGGGCTGAAGATAGTAATCCTATACGCAACCGGGTGGGGATCCGGGTGGTTCATGTTGTTTTTATGAGCTTGCGGAAAGTGGGTTTTCTTAAGTTCATGGACAAAAATGGTGAAGAGCAAGAAGACATCGTTAATGACCAGTACGTTTTTAATCCTCGGCTGGGAGACATTTCTTTGGATTGGGAGTATTTGCCTGAGTACCATGAGGGAACGGAAATAGCAGGGGATATTTATACTAAGATGCAGCCTGTACTTAACCAAGTTAAGGATATAGAGAATCTTTATGACACAAGGAACCCGTACCACGGCGGGGTTTATAAAATCAAGAATACGAGGCCTACTAGCCTTGTTCAACGGATACGTCCTTATCAACAGCTTATTGACATCATATTTTATCGGGCTGACGTGGCGCTGTCTCGGGACAAAGGTCGCAAGGCCGTTCTTAACGAGGATGCGTTGCCTAAAGACCTGGATAAGTTTTTAGACTTCATGGATCAGCGTAATATTTTGTTGATGAGTCCCAACCAGCTGGGCAGCCTTGCTGGCGATGTGACCAATATGGTGAAAGAGCTTAATCTCAGCGGTAGTGACCAGGTGGCTTTTTATTACGACCTAGCTGATGCGATAGATCGTAAGGCAGGGGAAAGTGTGGGTCTCACCCCCGGGATGATGGGTATTATTCAAGAGCGTGAGGCGGTAAGTAACGTTCAGAGCAGTATCCAGCTTAGCTCCGATATATTGAGTGGTTATTTTCGTTTTATGGACCGTATCAAGTCTCGGGTTTGGCACGCTTTGATAGAAAAAACTAAGGTCATCTATAGCGGTAAGGATAGTGAGCGGGTTGTTTATTGGGTCGATGATGTTACCAAAAAGATTTTGACGATTGATGGCGAAATGCTGGATACCAGCACCTACGGTGTTTTTGCTCGTAGTGGTGATGAGTATGTGAAAGATAAGGAGGCTATTGTTCAGCTTAGTCATGCTGCTTTGCAGATGGAGAAGGTGAATTATAGTGGTGTTTTTAAAGTGATGAATGCGGATAGCCTGCGGGTGGCTGAAGAGATTTTGGTTAATGAGGAGCGTGAGACTAGGAAGCACGCCCAAGAGGACCTGCGGCTTGTCGAGCAGGAGAAGCGCAAGACTATGGAGCTTGCTAATGAGTTTAAAGAGAAAGATCATCTACGTGAATTGGAGAAAATCAAGCTGAAAGCTGTGGAGGACCGGGAGACTCAGTTTGGCAAGCAGATGTTGTTTAGTCTTGGCTTCAATAAGGATAAGGATATTAATAATAATCAGATTCCTGACATTGTTGAGCAAGGTCGTCTTTTATTGGAGCAAAATAAACAGGAGCAGGCTAAGTTGGATCGCATCTTGGATTTGGATGACAAACAGAAGGATAGGGCTCTGAAGGATAGGGAGTTAGTGAACGAATTGGCTATTGCTAGGGAAAACAAGAATTGAAAATTTCACTTTTTTAGTGAAAATAGTTGGGATGTATTATTTAAAATCGTAATCTTATGAGCAACTTTGATGAGACTTGGGACTGGGATGACGTTCCGCAAACTCAGACAGCTGATGATATCAAACATGGGGATACCGTTGAGACAAAGGATAATGTTTCAGGTGATTCAGAAGTTCAAGCGGCAGCACGTGCCGCCGAGAAATCAGCGAACGATGATAAAGGGTTTGGTGAATGGCTTCAATCTGAATCGGGCGGAGGCGAAACGGTGCTGCCCATAAAAACTAACGAAGATGCCGATAAAACAAAGAAGCAAGGCGATAGTACGACCGCCACAGGAAGCGAAAAAGTCGGGAGCGGGGATGGGGACAAAGATAAAAGCGGCGGCAAAGATGCCGAAACGACAGGGGACTTAAGTGACGAAGAAAAGGCGGCGGCAGCTGAGAAAGAAGCGGGTGGACAAAAGCCGGCAGACAAAGACGCTGCGGCGGCGGACAAAGCCAAAGAGAAGGATAAGGGCGCGGCTGACGATGATGCAGATGGCGAAGGCAAGAAGGCCAAAGATGATGTGGCAGGGGAAAGCGCCGATGTAGAAAAAGTAATCGAGGCGGCGGTGGCCGCTTCATATAAGGGGTTTTATGAAGATTTAGCTCCTATTTTCGGTCTCCCTGATTTAAAGGAGGGCGACAAAGTTGACAGTTTTACCTTACTCAGCACGATTCAAGAGAAGAATGAGGCGCAGAATGAAGAGCAAGTGCAGAATCTTCTTGGCGACTGGAAAAGCAAGCTACAAGAGGGTGATCCTTTTTTGGCAGCGGCTTTAAAGTTCAGTGCTCAGGGTGGTCATAGTGATCAGTTTCTGGAGATGTGGAGTCTTGCTAATTATGGCGGGGATCTGAGCCAGGAGGATGTGCAAATTCAGCTTGTCAGTGATGAATTGAGGCGTAGCAATTATACGTCTGACGAAATTACAGAGGCGGTCCAGGTTTTGAAGGATGGCGGCACTCTGGAGAAGAGAGCTAAGGCTCTTGACAGCAATGGTCGCGAAGCTAGCAAGGTTAAGCTCAAAGAGTTGGCTGATGCGAGCATTGTCTTGTTTCAGAAGCGTAAAGAAGCTAAGGAGAGTCTTGTTACTTCAGTTAAAAAGAGATTGTCTGAGGATGAGCCTATTTATGGGTTGACGATGGGTGCAAGGGAGAAATCGAAGCTTTATAATTTTATTTTTTCCGGCACTGAGAAAGTTGGAGATAGGTTGCTTACGCCTTTTTCTACTAAGATCTCACCGGAAATGGGCGGCAGTATTGAAGATTTTCTCTATATGGCCAGGGGGTTGATGACGGGGTGGAATATGGATCATCTGAAGGCAGAGAATAAGGGTGCGGATAAAGATAGAGTTAGGACTGAGATTACTCGCGAAATTAGAAATAGACTCGGTACAACGGTACCGGGAGACAGCATAACTAGGAAGGCGGTGGAAGAAGAGACAGCAGGTTCTAATGTTTGGGACCGATTTGCTTGAATTTTCTTGACTTAAAAGTTATGCAATGGCAATATTGACTGACGATCACATGATCGTAAAGAAGATGGGTTGGCACAGTACAATGACTGATACCAACCATTTGGGTGCGGCCTTGAGGGCTCGTCCGGAAAAGTTGCGGCAGCGCATGCTGCAAATGTTTAGCAGCTTCAATTACAGTGATAATCCAATTACGTCTATGCTCATTTCGACGGGCAGGACCGAAGAGATTAGCGGCGTCCGTTATGAGTGGGAACTCCAGGGCGCTGAGTCCCGACCTCTGGTGGTTGTGGATAATGTTATTCCTGTTTCGAATGTGACTCCTGGTTATGGTGGTATTGCGGTGCAGGTGGCTTTTGATGTGCCTTGGTGTATACCTGGTGATATTATTCACCCTGGTGACATGGCCCATAAAGCGCGGGTAATGGAGCAGCCGAGGAAGCACGCGAAAGGGTGGTTGTATACCCTGAAGGCTGTTAATCCTAGTCACACCAGGAGTTTCCTTGTGGAGTCTTTTTCTGAAGGGACCAAGTGGGGTAAGCTTTATAGCACCTATGAGGAAGGCGCTGAGCAGATGGGTAGTACTTTGTTTAGACCTGATCCTCAGATTCTCACCAATCGTCTTACGATGCTTCGTAAGCATTTCAAGGTGACGGGCTATGCTCAGAATCAAGTTTTGGCAGCTCAGATTCCTGACAGCAAGGGGGCGCTGCATAAGATGTGGATGAATTTTGCTGAGTCGGAGTTCTGGCATCAGTGGGCCAGGGAGCTGGAGCGAAGTCTCTGGTACGGAGAAGCTAACAATGGCACTATTCTTGGTAGCACTGGTCGTCCTGTTTATTCTGGTGCTGGGCTTCAGCAACAGATTGCTACTCTTGGCGGACATGTTCATAATTACAATACTCTTAGCGGAAAGCTTTTGCAGGAGTTCACCATGGATATATTCTATGGTCGGGTGAAGCCTGGCGCTCAGCGCAAGCTGAAGGTCTTCACTGGGGAATACGGGATGATTGCTTTTCATAATGCGGTGATGAGTGAGTTGCAGAAAACTGGGTTTCTTACTGTTTCCGAGTTTTTTATTGATAAAAGCAAGTCTCCTTATCATGATAATGGTTTGGCTTTTGGAGCGCAGTTTCATCGGTACAGAATGGCTAACGGTGCCGAAATAGAAGTGATTCACAATCCTTTGTATGATGATCGCTCGCTTCACTGGAAGATAGATCCTGTTACCGGGTTTCCAGAGGAGAGTATGAGGTTTACTTTTCTTGACTTTAGTGGTGAAGGTACAGAGAGTAACATCAAGATGATCAATCAGAGTAATGGATTCAAGCTCAATTATGTCGAGGGTACAGCTAGTCCTTTTGGACCCAACGTGCGTGTGAGTAGTGCCCACCATGGGGATTACTACAGCATGGGTGTTCAAGATTCATTGGGTGCAAATATTGCAGATGCTACCCGAACAGGGGAGTTGATTCTGCTTAGATCATAATTTCCACCACTCCTAGGTCGCGGGGGAGGACTTTATGTTCTCCCCATTTTTTGACACAAAACGTTTTTTATAATGAGAATAGAGATTAGATATATCGAAAAAGAACAGTGGCACGGTAAGAAAGGCCAGCAATTGGATTTTCTTAATGACCGCGTTATTAGGGCTACTGTGAACACCAGAACCGGTAAATACGATGTGGCGCTTAGTGATAAGGAGCTTGAGGAGTACGGGCTGGATGTGAAGTTTAATCGGGATGTGCCTCATGTTTTTTGGGACGATAAGGCTGGTACTGTCAATTTAGAACACAACACTTTTTTCTTGAATACTGATAAGAGAGTAGATCACATTAAGTATGCGATCATGCTTAAGAGTCGCTTTGTTGCCAATAACATGGTGGAGTACAATGCGGGAAAATGGCCTGACGCTAACTGGGTGATTTATAGTGAGGAAAAAGAGATTGCCGCCAAGGCCGCTGTCATTGATGTTCTTACTGAGGCTCGTAGTCTGAGTTTTGAGATGAGTGGTAATGATAAGGTGGTTATTCTTCTATTGCTCAACAAGAAGAATTATAGCAAGGCAAGTGACAAGTATCTCAGTGTTCATATCGAGGAATTGATTGTTCGAGATCCTAAAGAGTTCTTACGGGTTTGTAAGATGGATCGAGAAGATAGGAATGTACGTGCTGTTTTGCAGGAATGCTTGCTTCGTGGTGTGATAAAAGAAGAAAATGCTGCTCTCCATTTTGGCGAACAGCGTATAGCTTTCACTTTTGAGGATGCTGTTGAATATGTTAGTAAGCCTGAGCATTCAGAGTTTTTGCAGATGCTTAGGAGATCCCTTAAAGTGGAAACCGTTGCAGAAGTGTAATGACGGTGTATGAGATGTTATATGATCTGGACTTCAAGATGTCTGGCGTTGATAACGCTCAGTATCGGAGGTTTGGTCATGAAGAGAAGTTCTGGCTTCTTAATCAGGCGCAAGACGCCTTCATTAAGGCAGTAGCTTTTCCACATCTCGATGAGCACCAAGCTTTTGAAAATACACAACGGACGATAGATGATATTCGGAACATTGTTGTTCCTAATTTAGTTTTGACCGCTACGTTGTTCGATAAGAACAGGAGGATTTACAGTGTGAATCTTCCTCGTAATTATCGACATCATGTTAGCAGTCAAAGTCTAGCAGTCAAAAGTGGCTGCAAGAAGTATTTGAGGAATTTTCCAGTGCGGCACGGAGAGATGCACGAGGAAAACGCGTTTTCAGCTTCAGATTTCGAATGGGAAGAATGCAATATGAGTCTGGTGGAGAAGGGCAAAATGCTCCTTTACGCCAAAGACGATTTTGATATTCGAAATGTGATTTTGAATTATGTGCGTAGACCTGTATTTATTCATGCGGCGGACAGGCTTCCTGAAGAGGAGTTTGTTTTACCTGGAGGAGAACGTTTGACTGACTTTCAGAATTGTGAATTGAGCGAAGACACGCACCAGGACATAGTGAACTGGGCGGTGCTTATAGCAACTGTTGGGCTTCAGCAAGGGGACGTTTCCTCTAAAGCGGCGGGTGTCGCTTTGACGAAATAGTTTTTTAACCTAAAAATTAGTTGTTATGCATGCTCCTAATGAGAATGCTTCCAACTTGCTGGTAGTGCCGAATAATAATGCTATTCAGACACTAGGCAATGGTTGGAGCGATTTAGCCACTGGAGACGTAGGTATCTTTTCAGTGAAGACTGGGCTGGCGATTACGGGGACTGTTCTGAGCGATGCTCGGAAGTTTGTCATCGGTGTCGGCGGTACTGGTGCCCCAGCGGATTTCTTTATCAAAAGCGCAGGGGACGGGATTGACATTAACGGTATCACAGCTTATAATGTGCGTTGTTTTACACCTGAACGTTCTCAGGTGGTGGCGGTGCAGTTTTGTGATATCGAGTGCGATACCGATTATGCTTTGAAGTTTGCCATGACTTTTCCACGCGAGTGGCAGAATTATGGTTTCAATCCTTTCAGCAAAATCTTTTTGCTTCGAAGCGCATGTTGCGTGGGTTGCGATTGTCCTACAGGTAATTGTAGTGACGTGACCATTAAGGCGCTGAATGCGATCAATGCTGATCCTGACGGGTTGTTTACCGCTGATGTTATCGTTGGTACGGTTGATGTCAATGACCCTGTTGCTGTACTGGCAGCCATCGCGTTGACAGCACCTCAGATTGCTGCGTTGACCGAGGCTGATCCTTGTCCGATCATTCGTATCACAATCACACCTCAGACGGTGGCTGGATTTTGTGATATTCCTCGTAACAGTTATTATCCTAAGACGCCTGTCATGGACGTTTCTTTTGTGGGAACTAACTGCTGCGTGCCTGCGATCGTTGTGGTACAGTCGCCAGTGTTGGCCAATGTGCTTGGTGTTGACTTGCGGGCGGACGAGTATTTTGACGGAGGTTATGAAGGTAACCCTGGTCCGATGCGATTGTCTCAATTCGGTCTACCTCTTGGCCCTACTGCATATTTTGCTGATTTGACCATGGGTTATCACGTTGTCAGTTTGAGTTACGACAACGTTAGCGTGCCTGCTGGCGGAGGACAAGCTGTGAATAGTATGTACACCCAAGTTGTCTTTCCTTTTGCTAACAGTGTGGCATTGTTGTCCTTTGTGACAGCACTTGACCTTATTGTGGCACACAGGAATTTCGAAGCTCTTTTGGCTGATGCTACTGCGTGTCCTGTTGACGGGACTACTGTTGTTAGTATTTCGGAAATTGATGATCCAAGCCTTGATGGTATTGGTTAATATTAAGAATTGGGGAAGGGAACTTTATTGTTTTGTGTTAATAAAGGTTCTCTTCCTTTTTTATTCATCTTAAAATAGTTTGAAATGTCTTTATCAGGTAAAGTTGCTGATGCTAAGGGATGGTGGCAGTCTCGTACCATTATTGCTACGATTGTCGGTTTGCTTGGTGGTGTTGCAGAGGCTTTTTTTGGGGTTAGTGTTGCTGATTTGATCGATAGTGTTTGGGTTGCCGGAGAGCAATTTTCGGCTGCCGCAGATCAGATCTGGTTTATTGTCCAAGAGCAAATTGCTTTTGCTACTGCCTGGTGGTTCCGGGTTAAAGCCACGCTTCCTATTAAGTCGAAAACTTCTAAAAAATGAATTTATTCCACACGGATAAATGTGACTGTATAGTCTCTCAGTCTTCACTGATTGAGAAATTCTTGGTAGATCCGCTTGTCACTAAAATTCAGGTGAAGGGTACGGTTACTGGATGTGATACACCTTTTATCAAGGTACTTAATCGAGTTACCAAAGAAAGACTTGATGGTCTGAGTGGTATGGAAGTTGACCCTTGCGTGTGGGAGGGGTTGATTTCTAAATATGATAGTTGCGGTGGCGTGGTGAAGTATATTACCGAGATCCATCTTCAGGTTCCGGGTAAGGATATTCCTGAGAATGTTTTGGCACCGGACAGCCTGTATGATATAGGTAATAGTGATAGGCTGCAAGACCTGCGTACAGCGTTGGGTACGTGGCTGCGAGATAATGATTACCATGGTACAGTTCAGACTGTTTTGTGTGAAGGCAAGACCAAGGATTGTTGTGGTGACGATGTGTTGTGTGGGTTGAAGTTTAATTTGAGTGCATTGCCCATAGGGCTTCTGCCCTGGTTTATCGTGGTGCGTAATGCCGATGGTACCACCGGTACTGTCAATTTCAGATGTGTGAGTCCTTTTCTTAAACCAGAGGAGGTGCCCACCTCTGAGTGTGACTTTGAGAAGTTAACAGTTAATATGGGTGCGGGGGTACCCATTGCTGCTACTAGCGACACCAGACCTAACAGTTTGTTTTTGAATAGAGAGAGTGCTGAGGTTTATCAATGGACCGGTGCTTTTTGGAGGTTTATCAGAGTTTATGAGGAGTCTACTGGGCCTCCTTTGGTGGAGGGCGCTGAGATCTTTGACACCCATTTTAACACTACTTCTCAGTTGATCTATGTGTGGAATGGAAGTAATTGGTGTGACAATGTTTTTGACGCTGCCTCTAATATTGATGTTAGTTCAGTGATCGAGTGCGGGGGCGGTGTCCCATTAAGTGGTGGGATTGCCAATGCTTCGCCGTCCACTGTCGGGTTGTATAACAATTTGTTGGGGCAAGGTAGTTTCCTTTATGACAGTAATAGCCTTACTTCTCCTGATCCTAGTGACGCGATCTTTATATGTGAGAGTGCTGGTAATGTCTTTATTGACAAGAGCTTTCTGGGTTTTGGTTATTATGTGGAGCGAGCTACTTCTACTCTCTATCAATTCAATTCGACGATTGAGAGCAACTGGCAGTTATATGGGTTTGGCACTTTTAGCCACGACACCGGTCTGCCTGATGTGCAGCTCACCGGTCCTTTTACCCATGGGCAGGCATACCTAGACTTAGGTACTGGTAAGTTGTGGATCTATAGTGACGTGGTGAGTGTTATGGCCTGGGTGGAGAGAGGTACCGACTGTGATAAGTTGATCGCTCCTGCTGTTGTTGCTGATCCCGGGACCAAGGTATTTTTCTGTCCTTTTACTGGTGCTTTTGATACCAATGGTAGCGGCCAGAGCCATTACGTCAATACTGATACCAACCAGGTTTGGTATTGGAGTGATAGCGCCAACGCTTTTGTTAAGAGCCAGAGGTTTGTGTTCTACAATGCCGGTGCTCCTACCTTCGTGCTGCCTGGGTTTTTGCATGATACGGTTAATGACGTGCTTTATGCTTACGAGATTCAGGGGACGCTTCTCGATCCTACCTTTGCCCTTCACCCTATCGGGAATGTAGTTTGTGATAATAACCCGGGGGCGGCGGTGGACGTTACAACGGTTGCTACAACTTTGACTGGTTGTTATGGTGATGAGTTGCCGACTAGTCCTGGAGTGGGAGATACCTTTTTATTGCTTAGCGACAAGAATCTTTATAGATATAACGGTTTGGTATGGGTGGTGGAAAACCTAGCTGTTTTGAGTAGCGGGGTTCCAAGTGGGTATAGTGCTACTCAGTTTTATTTTGATCTTGAGAGTAAGGGGCTGTATGAATTTATTGGCACTGCCGGCAAACCTCAGTGGAGATTGCAGATTTATCTTTGTGAATACTTTGGTGAAGATACTGAGTTGGAGTTGACTAATGTTTGTTTTGGTATTGGGGGTATACCCAACATAGCTAGTCCGAATACAAGTGACGAGTATATTGATATCAGCACGAATGATGTGTATACTTTTACGGGCACCTGGGGTATTACCGGGATCATGCTTACTGGTGTTGTTTTGCCTGGGTTTGTTCCTGGTGCTGTTGGGGTTTATTATTTGAAAACTGATGATTATCGGTTTTTCAGATGGGACGGCCAGGTCTGGAAGGAGAAAGAAATAAGACCCTGTGAGTATCGATCTTATACTGGCAGCGAGATCACTCCTACCTTTACTCCGACTGTGTTACCGGCATCAAGTATTTATTATTATGAGGAGGCCACTGATGAGTATTATGATTTTGTTGGTTCGGTTTGGGTGGCGAAGACTAATATCACTTTTGCAGCTACTGTTCCTGGTCTTACCACTACGCCTACTGTGGGTGATGTCTGGGTTTTTCAGAGTGATGGTGATGATTTTGTGTACATCTTCAGCGCAGCTCTTACCTGGGAAAACCTGGGTCCGAGTATAGTGATTGGTTCAGGCAGTACTGGTACTATTTTTTCTCCTAGCGAGTGTGGGTGCGACGAGGTGCTTTTTTTTCCGGAGATCGGAACGGTGAATGTTTGTGAGATAGGAGTGGACATGAGTGCCTGTCAGTTGCGGTTGAATAAACATTTTTTTGGTGGCACTTTGCCTAGTGGTGTTTATGGTGTGGAGGTTCGTATTTATTATGACAACGGTGACCAGGAGGTTGACAGTGGGTGTGTTTTTGTGGACTGTTGTTTGAAATGCTTATTGGCAGAATGTCTGGCTAAGGATCCAGATCTTCAGATTCATCATATGTATGAAGCATTGACCTTTGTGGGTAGTTGTAGTAGTTGTGATTGTACGAGTGTTGAAGGTCTGTATGATCAGCTTCTTACTATTTTGAACAGGGCTGTTACGGACAAGAAAGTAACTAATTGTACGAAATGTTAATAAATACTGAGTTATGGCCAGCGGTGTTGATCTGAGTGGGTTTAAGTTGGGTGATAATGTCACCTATCAGGGGCTTGTTGATTATCTGAAATGTAATGGTATTGATATTCCTGGGGCGGTCAGTGTTGATCTTGTGGAGCAGAGGTTTACTATTCCCACACAGGCTTTTGCTGTCCCTGGTCTTCCTACGGATGCTGAGGTTATTAGTTATGCTGTGGCGAACATTTCTTTGGGTGATCGCAGGAACGGTGTTATTCTTGTCTATATTCTTAACGGAACCACGGATGATCCTGATTGGGTGTGGGTGTATGACCAGGAGGGTGCTGTTCCTGCCAATCAAATATTAACAAGATTAAAAAGCCCAACTTCTGTTGTCACAGAACAACTTTCGCGGGTCATTCCTCAGAGTGCTTTTGCGGACGCGTATCGTCCTACTACTCCCGAGGCCGAGGCTTACGCTGTAGCCAATTACGCTTTGACAGAGCGGCGCAACGGTCTTGTAATGACTTATACTATTCCTACCGGTATTGGTGATAACCATTTTGTTTGGACTGGAGATGTTAATGGTGCGAGTCAGGGTAATCAGTTGCTTAACCTTTCTCATGAGAGTGCGAAACACGAGACTACTTTATTTCTTAATCCACGGGGTAATGACGCCAGGGCGGAAGAGGGTAATGCTCTTAGACCTTTTTCTACTATTGCTGGGGCTATTGCTGATCATACTGGTTTTCTTTCGGAGACATTTCACTTTATGTCTGGGGTTTATAATGTTATTGAGGTTGGTGGGCTTCACACTAATGATCTTAGGGAGGGATACAATGAGGTCTCGGATGTCGATTCGATCAATATGTGGCGTGCTAGGCATTTTAATGCTTATTTCACGCCAGGTACGACTTTTATATTGAAGAATAATATTACTGCTGTCCGGCTTTTTTCTAACTCTGTTAATGAGTCTCAGGCTAATGCTACTGAGTCGATTATTGGCGGGGCTATTATATTTAAGACTGGTGGCGACACTAATGATGGTGATGGAGGTTTCATTATGTTTTGGAATGGCTTGACCTCTTCTGGTCTTAATGGTCGTTTTCTTATTGGAAAGATATTTCTTGTAGACGTGACCACTCCGTGGCTTGCGCTCAGAGGCACGGGAATGTTTCAATTTGAGGATATATTTATCTCTGAGAGTGGTCCGATTCAGTTTTGGTTACATGACACAGCTGCGAATAGTTATGCTGCTTGTAGTTTTAAGATTACTGCGAGGTTTTATTCTATTCCTCTTAATGTTTATCAGGATCCCATGTTTTATTTCACTGGGGCTTCATCCTTTAATTCGACAAAATGCAAGATTTACATGGAGGGTGCCTACAACACAGGTCATCATCAGCCTATTTATTTTCTTGATAATAGAACTAGTGCTGATTCGGAGTTGGATTTTTATTTGAGGGGGCATTTGGCTGAAACCGGTTTTACTGAGGATACACCTGTTTATACTGGTTCGGATCCTTATCTTGGTGTGGGCAATAAGCAGGATGCTGCGATTATAATTGACGGGGGTACCCATACTCAGTATTTAGCTAAAATTGTATTTGAGCAGTTTGCTTTTGGCACCAATCAGACAGCACAAACCCGGTTGGTGAGTATTCATGGTGCGACCTTTGTTGATAGTTATATTGACATCGTGTTTAATAATGTTCGCCACCTTCAAGAGCACATGGTTTATCTTGAGAACATTACTTTGAATAATAGTATAATCAGTATCAGATTCAATAATTCAATAGTTGATGTTCAGGCTGCGTTGATGGTCACCCTGGGCTTGACACTTAGCAACGGAGGCAAAGTGATTGTGAGTGGGTATTTGAAGCAGAGACATGCGACGGTTGCGGCTATTCGGACAGAACATGGTATCCATCTACAAGATATGACGATCATTACCGGTGGTGGTGATGAAGTTGAAAATAACAGTGGCGGTCCATTGAATTATGTGATTCATGGTACATTAAGGACTAACGAGTTGGTTGCTCCCACTAATGTTACATATATAGGAGGAACCGTGGATCGATTGGCAGCATATGAGTGATCCACATTACATAACTAAGGCCGAGCTTTTCCAGATTCTACGGCAATTTGGTATCACTTGTGTTCCAGGGGGCGCGGTGGTACAGGCCGGGGCTTCTTCTGTTATTGGTTTCGGACTTCCTCAGTCTCTTTTTTATGATGTTGTCACTGGTCAACTGACATTGAATCTTGGTGGTGGTGCTGATTCGATATTTACTAATATAGGTCTGTTGTCGGGTGTTGTGTGGGAGACCTTTCAGGGGGTTGTTACTAATAATGTCACTTTGGGCGTTTCTATACTTCAGCCGAAGATCTTTTTGATAGTCAAGGACGCAAAACCCATCTTTCATTCTAGTTTGGTTCATTCCAGTTTTGATTCGTGGACTCTTGATAATGCTGGCGCTAACACTAAGGTTGATTTTAATTTTACAGGTAATTTTACATTCATAGCTGTAGGCTATTTATTATGAGAAAGTTATTGATCTTTTTTATGCTGGTTTATTGTACTCAACTGTGGGCGCAGCGTGCTGATATTACAAACGACTTGGAGCAATGTACGACCACGGGGATTCCTGTTCAATTTGGCGGTGTAGCAGTTCCTGGTGCGGTCATATTTACGAATGCATCTGGTGAGCAAATTTATTGCCGTGACACGATTGTTGTGGACGGTATTTATCTAGTTCGGATAGCGACTGACATCACAGATATTACTGATACTCTTTATGTTGATAGCGTTAACGTGACAAGTCTGGCTGATAATTTGGGTGACCATATTGCCACTGAGATAATAAAGGCTGAGACTTTTGGTATTCAATTTATAAATTCTAGTCAATCTATTGTGGGGGTTAGTGGTGGTGTGGATTTTGATATTGAAATTGCTGATATTTACAGTTTTAATATTAACAGCATCCAGTTTGGAAGGATTGATGACAGTGGGGTATCTGCCCATGCTAATAATTCTGGTGTTGGTTTATTGGCGGGTGTTACTCCTTCTATTACTACACCTGTTATTAGTTTTAGAGATGATCCTACTACGGGTATTTCACACGCTGATGCTGTTGATGGGATTTATGCTTTTATTTCAAGCGGTACAGAAATTGCTAGAGTAAATCCAACTTCTTTTGGTATTGGAACCACTGGTGCAGATCGCATTTTAGATGTGCTTGATGCTAGTAATCCACAACTTAGGTTATCTCATACAGATGGTACTATTTGGACAGACTTTCAAACAGATGCTACTGGTGATTTGACTATAAGTTTATCAGGGTCAGAAGTGCATTTTTTGGGGGATATTAGTATGAATGCAAATGATATATTTGGTATTAATTCTTTATCCTTTGATATAACAGGTCAAAATATAATCGGTACTGCTACAGAATTAACTTTTGATATTCCTGCAGGTGATGATTATGTTTTTTTAATAGATAATCTTCCAAGTTTCGTTTTGGTAGATGGGGGTAATGTTGAATTGTTTGGTAATGATCAATTGTTTGGGGCTACAATTGCGGGTGATGGGGTTTTAAGAATTGGTGATGTAACGACGGCTCCTTCTGGTACTATGACTAGCGGGGGTTTGCTTTATGTGTCTGGTACTTCTCTTAATTTTATGGATGACGCGGGAACAATTACAGATTTAACAATCGGTGGTGGTGGTGAAACAAATACTCATTCTAGTGATGGTGGCGGTATAGTATTAACTGCTATTGTCCCTAAAGTTGGTGTAGATCTTAGACTCGTATCTTTAGATGCAACTGGTGGTAGTGGTATTGTCATTAGTTCTGGTTCGGATCTTGTTACCGTGGATATCGATATTAATTCTTTAGTTACAGCCACGATTGCGGCTGGCGACTTTGTTCCTTTCTGGGACATCACCGCTACCGCAACCAATAAGAAAACAACATTTGCTAATTTTGAAGCTGCTATAGATCATGGTAATATTTTAGGTTTAACAGATGATGATCACAATATTTACGCCTTATTGGCTGGTAGGGCTGGGGGGCAAGTCTTAATTGGAGGTACGGGTACCACTGATGATTTGACCCTGCAAACTACAGCGGGGGTTGGAGCGGCTGGTGCTGACATGCATTTCTTGGTGGGGAACAACGGTGATGTTGAGGCTATGACCATTTTGAATAATGGTGATGTGGGTATTGGTGCTTCACCGGCTGCTGATCTTGACGTGAATCAAACAAAAGTTGGCGGAACTACAAGTGTTCGATCTTTTAATGCTGACAATACCAATACTTCTTCAAACGCTGAGATAGCAGTGGTAGTTGGTGGTGAATCCGGGGGTGATCCTTTTTCTAAGTATGAGATATCAGGTACATCGATTTGGACTGTAGGGTTAGATAATAGTGATGGAAATAGATTTAAAATAGGAAATCAAACTACCCCTAGTGGGGGTTCAGAAACCATATCTTTGACTACTTCTAGTGTAGATTTTCATCAGGATATGATAATGTTTGTTCCTAGCAATGATGCTAATCCTCAAATTAGATTAGGGTCTAGTACCACAGAAGAGGTACGCTTTTCGGCAATTTTTGATGGAGGTGCGCAGACTCTTAATTATGTAGAATTTGATACTGATGCTGTAAGTGCAACTGTGGATAAGGGTGCATATAAGTTTATTGTAGATGGCATAGAGATTCTTGATATTGATGATGATGGTGTACATTTTGCTGCTGTAGAGCAGGGTGTTGCTTTTTTTACTGTTGGTCAGAGCATTATTGCCAATGCTACGGCAATGACTTTTGATATTCCTACTGGGGATGATTTTGTTTTTGAGATAAATAATAATGCGATTATTGTTGGTGAAGCTAGTGGTAATGTTGAATTGTTTGGTAATGATCAACTTTTTGGTGCTTCGACTGCCGGGGTTGATGTTTTGAGGTTGGGTGATGTGACTACGATACCAGTTGGTACGATGACCAGCGGGGGTCTTCTTTACGTTACTGGAACAACGATTCATTTTCTTGCTGATGACGGTACCGATACTGATCTTACAGCAGCGGTTGGTGAGGTTAATACTCATTCTTCTTTAGGTGGTGGTTCGTTTGCTTTGACTGCTGCTGTGCCTAAGACGGGGGTTAATTTGAATTTAATATCTGTGAGCAATGGTGATGGTATGAATGCTTCGTTGGGGTCGGACGTTCTTACTTTGGCCGTGGCTTCGACAGTTGTTCAAACTGACCAAACAAATACCTTTGGTGATTTTGCGCAGATCTTTGCAGATGACCAGTTATTTATCCAGAATCCTGCCTCTACTTTCGAATATCAAATTATTGGTGCAGCCATTGCTGCCGATCGGACGGTTACGCTTCCCTTGTTGACTGGTAACGATGTTTTTGTCACTGAGGCTTTTGCTCAGACCTTGACTAATAAGACGATCGATGCGGATTTGAATACTATTACTGATATCAATGATGACGAAATTGCCTCTCACACTTCCACTAAGATTACGATTACTACAAAGGGTCAGTTGAATAGCAATATCGTATATACTGATCAGACTAATACTTTCGGGGACTTCGATCAGATCTTTCCAGACAACCGGTTGTTTATTCAAAACCCTGCGGCCAGTTTCGAATATCAGTTAATTGGTGCTGCGATCGCAGCCGACAGAACGGTTACCTTTCCATTGCTTACAGGAAACGATGTTTTCGTTACTGAAGCTTTTACCCAAACTTTGACGAATAAAACGCTGTCTACTGGTAATACCGTTTCGGCTGCTCTTACCTGGAGTGACGGGGTGCGACAGATCTTTAATCCGGACGGTACGAATTCTGGAGTGAACGTCGGTGCCAATGGAGCGGAACCTTCTGCTCCTGTGGATGGAGATATCTTTTATGATTCTGGTGCTACCCAGATGAAGGGTAGGATCAATGGTGCCTGGGTGAACCTTGGAGCGGCTGGAGGCGGAAACGTGAGTAATACTGGCACCCCTGTTAATAATCAATTAGCAGTGTGGACAGATGCTACGACTATTGAGGGTACGGTTGATTTGACCTTTAACGGAACCGATTTTATTATTTATCGTGCCGTTAACGATGCTAACCCTGAGATTAGATTGGGTTCTGCTGATGCTGAAGAATTTCATTTACAAACGGTATATGCGACTGGCACCCAGCTTCTTGATTTTGTATTGTTCCAGACTGATGAAGCCAGTGCCACGGTTGATAGGGGGCTGTTTCGTTTCAACGTGGACGCTGCCGATATCTTGGATATTGACGATTCCGGGATTGACTTTGCTGCTGTAAATATGGGTGTAACTTTTGCTACTGCGGGTCAGAGTATTATTGCTGATGGTGCGGCAATGTTTTTTGATGTTCCTACAAATGATTTTTATCAGTTTGAGGTTAACAATGTTGTTCATGCGATGATTACTAATTCTGGGGTTTCCGCAGGTCCGATAACAGGTGCTGGGAGAATTGGGAGTTCTGGCTCTCAAACGGTTCCTACTCTGTTTTTTGTAGGTGATACAAATACAGGGTTAGGTCATAGTTCTAGTAATGATAACGAGTTCACTATGGTTTCCAATAGCAAGGTGGCTATGTTTATCGATGAGGCTGCTATAGCGACCAATGTCGAGCTTTTTGGTTCTGCTGCCTTATACGGAGCTTCAACTTCAGGTGATGGTGTTTTAAGATTTAACGACGTTTCAACTGTGCCTGTAGGCACTATGACTAGCGGAGGTTTGCTTTATGTTTCTGGTGTTTCTATTCATTTTTTAGCCGATGATGGAACAGATACAGACCTTACCACTGGGGGCGGTGGTGAAATTAACACGCACTCGTCAGATGGTGGTGGGCTTGCCCTTACGGCTGCTACGCCTAAAGTTGGTGTTGATTTGAGATTGGTGAGTGTGAATGCTGCTGGCGGCTCTGGTGTCGTAGCGAGTCTTGGGTCTGACCTTTTGACGATAGATATGGACATCAACTCTCTGACGGTAGCTACGGTTGCTGCTGGTGACTTCGTTCCGTTCTGGGACATAACGGCTACAGCGACGAATAAGAAAACAACATTTGCGAATTTCGAAGCTGTCATTGACCATGCGAATATTGTAGGAGCGGGAGGTAATATCCATATTGACTGGACGGCTGCCAGTGCTGCTTTCAGCACTACTTCGACCGGAGCTTTTGGTGGAGATCTGACGATATATGAAGCCACGAATGACGCTAATCCTCAGATAAGAATTGGTGCTGTTGATGCAGAAGAGTTTCATCTTCAAACTGTATACGCTACTGGTACCCAGCTTCTTGACTTTGTATTATTTCAGACTGACGAGGCCAGCGCTACAGCGGATCGAGGTTTGTACAGATTTAATGTTGATGGTACAGATATCTTAGATATTGACGATTCTGGAATTGATTTCGCAGCCGTAAGCCAGGGTATCACTTTTGCTACGGCAGGACAAAGTATTATTGCTGATGCTACGGCAATGTTCTTTGATTTGCCTACAGGAGATGATTTTGTTTTCGAGATTAATAATGTAGCCGTGTTGGTTGCTGAGGCTGGGGGTAATATCGAACTGTTTGGTAATGATCAACTGTTTGGAGCTTCTACTGCCGGGGTTGATGTGTTGCGTCTTGGAGATGTAACCACGGTTCCGGTAGGTACAATGACTTCAGGCGGGTTGCTTTATGTGACTGGCACGACCATTCATTTCTTAGCGGACGACGGTACCGATACGGATCTGACCGTGGGGGGTGGTGAGACCAATACACATTCATCAGATGGCGGTGGTCTTGTGTTGACGGCTGCTACTCCGAAAGTAGGTGTGGATCTAAGGCTTGTGTCTCTTAGTGCCACTGGTGGGAGCGGGATAGTTATCAGTTCTGGTTCTGATTTGATTACAGTGGATCTTGATCTTAATGATTTGGCTACCGAGACCGTGATGGCTGCTGGAGATTTTATAGGTATGGTGGATATTACTGAGACTAATGCTTCTAATAAGATCACTTTTGCTAATTTTGAAGCCGCCATCGATCATGCTAATATAATAGGATCGGGTGGCAACATCCATATCGACTGGACTGCCGCTAGCGCAGCTTTCAGCACAACTTCGACGGGAGCTTTTGGTGGGGATTTGACAATATACGAGGCGGTCAATGATGGCAACCCTGAAATAAGACTTGGTGCTGTGGATGCCGAAGAGGCGCATATTCAAGCTGTCTATGACGGTGGGGCTCAGACTCTTAATTATCTTTTGTTTCAAACCGATGCTGCGAGTGCGACTGTTGATAAAGGTCTTTTTAAATTTAATGTTGATGGTACTGAGATTCTGGATATCGACGACGGCGGAATACATTTTGCTGTTGCGAGCCAGGGGGTGACGTTTGGCACTGCTGGGCAAAGTATTATTGCTGACGCTACAGCGATGACGTTTGATATTCCTACTGGCGATGATTTTGTTTTTGAAGTCAATAATGTTGCTGTGGCTGTGTTTGAGCAGACGGGGAATGTAGAGCTTTTTGGTAATGACGGTTTGTTTGGTGGCACGACTCCTGGTGTTGATGTTTTGAGATTGGGTGACGTTACTACAGTTCCCGTAGGGACTATGACGTCTGGAGGGCTTCTTTATGTCACTGGCACAACCATACATTTTCTGGCAGATGATGGTACGGATACAGATCTTACCACTGGTGGCGGAGGTGAGATTAATACGCATTCTTCAGATGGTGGTGGCTTGGCTTTGACCGCTGCTACACCAAAGGTTGGAGTAGATCTGAGGCTTGTATCTTTATCAGCGTCTGGTGGTGACGGGATTGTGATTAGTTCCGGTTCTGATCTGATTACTGTAGATTTGGATATCAATGATTTAGTAACTGAAACCACCATAGCGGCTGGTGATTTTGTTCCCTTCTGGGATATCACTGTTACAGCTTCAAATCAAAAAATGACTTTTGCCAATTTTGAAGCTGCCATAGATCATGCGAATATAATAGGGGCCGGTGGTAATATTCATATTGATTGGACTGCTGCCAGTGCAGCCTTCAGCACTACTTCTACAGGAGCTTTTGGTGGAGACTTGACAATTTACGAGGCAGCAAATGATGCCAACCCTCAAATAAGAATTGGTGCTGTTGACGCTGAGGAGTTTCATCTGCAAACTGTATATGCTACCGGTACCCAGCTTCTCGATTTTGTTTTATTTCAGACTGACGAGGCCAGTGCTACAGCGGATCGAGGTTTGTACAGATTTAATGTTGATGGGACGGACATCTTAGATATCGACGACTCGGGAATTGATTTTGCTGCTGTTGATATGGGTGTGACTTTTGCTACTGCGGGGCAGTCGGTTATTGCCAATGCTACTGCAATGACTTTTGACATTCCCACTGGTGATGATTTTGTTTTTGAGATTAATAATGCAGCCATTTTAGTTGCTGAGGCTGGTGGGAATGTAGAATTATTTGGTAACGACCAATTGTTTGGTGCTAGTACCGCTGGGGTGGATGTGTTACGACTTGGGGATGTAACCACAGCTCCGGTGGGCACTATGACCAGTGGGGGTTTGCTTTATGTGACGGGCACGACGATTCATTTCTTAGCTGACGATGGTACCGATACAGATTTAACGGCTGGTGGTGGCGGTGATTTAGTAGATGATACTACCCCTCAATTAGGGGGTGGTTTGGATTTGAATGATAATAATATAACTATTGAGTTAGACGGGGGACAAACTATACCTATTAGGGCTTTATGTGTGTTGCGTATAGATCTAACTGACGGTGAAATTTATTTAGCTAATGCCAATGACGCTAATAGAAGTACCAGTATGATGGTTATGGCACAAGAGGCTGGGTCTGATGGTTCGACTACAACTTTTATAACTTATGGTCCCGTTAGTGGGTTTACTGGATTAACAACTGGCGATGTTTATTATATGAGCAATTCTGTTGGTGGTATTCAGAACACTGCACCTACCGGAAGTGCTCATCATGTGCGGGTAATTGGATATGCCTTGAGTGCAACAGTTTTATTTTTTGATCCATCGAAAACGTGGGTATTGTTACCTGTTTAATAAAAATATAATTATGTTTAAATTATTAGTTTATTTTTTGTTGTTGGTAAGTGTTTCGTTGTATGGTCAACCCGTAGTAGAATCAGCTACACAGTCTTCAGGTAGCGGGACTAGTTCAACGGTTGATATGCCTGGTACACGTCCTGATGGTGATTTGTATTATCTAATTGGGTGTAAGGATGATGCCAGTGTAGCATTTACTATTCCTACCCCTGCTGCGGATCATTGGCGGCTGGAGACAGATTTTCCACTTTCAGGTTCAGTTAGAATAACTATTTGGCATTGGGTGGGGGCGTCAGAACCTGCTAGTTATACGATTACTCATGATAGTGAGATAACTGAGTTTACGGTTCTTCATATTAGTAATTCTGAACCTAATAATATTAACTGGACTTTTATTAATGAAAATGGAAATGGTGCAAACGCTGTTATGAATCATTACAATACTGTTGTTGCTAACCAATTGGTGATAGGGGCTATTTGTGTAGATCGAGATGCTGTAACGGCGGCGGCTACATCTACTGGTCCTGCTACACTGGTTGACAGGGGTGTTGGTGGCGGCGGTGGTGCTAACGACGTTGGTTTCGGTACCGTAACAGGTGTTAATGCTTCCGCAGGTGATCCCCATACCGATACTCCTGCATGGACTCATGCGGATGATGAATTTTTACAGTATTATATTGATATCTATGAAGCGGGGTCTATTTGGGGTAAAGGTGTTTATGGTATCTTTGATTATCAAGAAATATTAGGTCAAGACGAACTTAATATTGATGAAGTAATTGGTGTAACAAAATGATTTTTCATGTGGGGATATTTGGATATTTAAGAATTAATTAATTAAACACAAAACTTATGAACAAGATGATTTTGATTTTCGCAGTGCTGGTTTTATTTGGATGTAGTTCTTCTGAGCCTGACCTTTCAGAGTCATTCACCGTGCGCATCTCGGGTGTTGACAGTGTTTATTCGATCTCGGTGGATGCTTTCACGACCGTGAATTCTTTGTCTTACGATGATGTCCGGAACCATTTGTTGGCCATGATTCAGGGTCAACGGGATTCTAGTCGGTATTTGTACTTGGTGAACGTTTACGATGCTTTTACTGGTGACAGTTTTCAGTCTCAATTCAGGCAGGCATTGCTTGCAAGGTTTGATGGTACTTGGTTGGTTGGAGAAGATACAATTATTGTTGACAAGGGTTTATTGCCAGATAGTTCTGGTATCGCTTATATTGATCCAAACACTTTGCTGATTCCGTATAGGGATATCCGACTATCTTTTCGATTGACTAGTGATACTACGGGTGTAGACATCTACAGAGGAGAGCCTATTTTATTGCGCAAACTTGAATAGTGATGTTGTTGCAGATTGATTATAATCTTCTGGCTGAGGCTTTAAATGAAAGCAATGGTGGCAATGAGTTGTATTTGCTTATTGGTATTGCTGCTTTGTTTGGTTTGTTCTCCCTGGTCATCAAGTACATCTTAAAAAATTTCACTAAAGACCAGGAGGAGCTTTCATTGCATATTGCAGATTTACGCAAGGAGCAAACAAACCATTATGAGAAGATTTCAAATAATGTGACTGGCAGCAAGGCTTTGATGGTAGAAGCTGTTACGGCCAATAGTCTAATGTTGGCGACGTTTTCCAAGCAGTTGCTTGGCCATCACCTTACTGCGTCTGGAATGAATGAGGCGGTGGGAAAAGATGCCGTGAAGGCGAAAGAGTTTTTCAGACAGACTAAAAACGATACTGAGGAGACGGTTAGATTATTAGAAAGAATTGAGAATGCAATAAAGAATGCTTAGTTCAAATTTCAGTGCAGACCTCACTCTTGACAGTGAATGTTTGCTCACAGACATTGTGAGCCGGATGGCTCGTGATCGGCGGCTGGGGGTGAGATGTGAGTTAGGTGAAGATCTTTCCAAGCTTTCTACTTTGTTGTGGGTTCACAAGGCTGGGTGTATTGAGACTTGTGGGCTTGTTGATTTTATCAATGCTTGTGAACCTGCTCCTGATGACTGCGGTCCTGTTCTGATCAAATGTAGCGAGATAAAGATCACTGAGGTAGAAAATGATTGTTGTGAGTTGACATCTGAAATGATTAAAATTTTGCCATGATAACTGTTGAAAAGAGATTGCAGATCGATGTTCCGGGTGCTTTTAACTGGAGCTGGGTGATATCTAACAATTGTGTGAAAATCATTTCAGATAATTTGGATGATAACGGTTTGTTGGTGACTCAATTTGAGTTTTTGAATAAGGCTTGTCTTGACGGTGTGCCTCAGCTGACTTTTATTCTTGAAGGGGAAGGTGGGTGTGTTATTGAAAAGACTATTCCTTTTGATTATGATGCTCAAGAGGTTTGTGGCAGCCTAAGTATCGCGGCGGGGGTTCAAAGGAATTCGGACACTAGCTTTCAAGGTCAGGCTATCGGTGGGGTTGCTCCTTATGATTATAAGTGGGAGTACGATTCGAAGTGTTATGAGGTGATTGATGGTGGGACCAACACTTTGCTAAGTCTTACTTTAAAGGAAGATGAGAATGCTCCTTCTAGTCATGACGTGAGTCTTAGGGTGGTAGATTCTTTGGGTTGTATTGCCCAGGCGAGTTTGGCTTTTTCTCCCTGTCGTCCGGTAGGGGATGATGCGTTGGCTGTTTTGAAGGCGGTGCCTGACGGATGGGTAAGTGCTCCTGTTTATCTGTGTGTTACAGATTGCGACTTGGGTATTGTATTTGCACTCAGTCCTCAGCCTTTTGATAAAACTGCCGGCAGCACTCCTCTTGGCAATAGTTATTTGATTGATCCCAGGCTTTTGGCGAGTTCTGGCGGCACTTCTATACCTTCTGTGGACGAAGCTATCAATTGGAGTACTCTGCTTGTTGACGGGATCCCTGCGGGTGTCACGATGAAGACTTTGAGTGATGGTGTGATATCGTTTTCCGGAAGTGATCTCGTTCCAGGTAACTATCTAGGTTCTTGGAGCGTGGAGGATAGCCGAGGCAACAGGTCTGATTTGGGCATCATCCGTTTTTCGATAGAGGATGCGGCTTTGCTTGACCCGGGTAGTGTAGTTTTTTTACCATTGAGCCGGAGGATTAAATGCAATATGAAGGTTGGTGACAAGTTGTTCTTCGCAGTGGAGGATCATATCATCAATGATGGCACAGTGGATTTGGATTGGAACACCTTTAAGTTTATTCCTACTGCCGGGATAACATATCTGGGCAGCCGTAAGGTTCAAACTGATCACGGTCTGATCACCTTGGATGACAACAGAAATATCATTTACGAGATTTTAAGTTTGGGTACACCTTTTGCTGACAATGTGTTGTTTGCAATTGCCGACACTACAGGTGAGAGGTGTTATGTAAGCGAGGGAGACTTTGTTTTTAGCAGCACATGTAGCGGGTGTCCGGAGGTCATGGACATTAACTTGTGTGTGATGTGTGGAAGTTCTGTGACCGTGGATATTCGTGATGTGGTTGTGGGCAGTTTTGACCCATTATCATTTACTCTTGTCAATACCGATCAGGTGTTTGATGGGTCTGCGAGCATTTCGGATGGTGTTTTTACTTACGATTCTAATGATGGTTTCACCGGTACGGTCCAGGCGACCTATACTGTTCTGGACTTCAGTGGGAACATCAGTCGAGAGGGTAGTATTCTGATCAGTGTTTTTTGTGTTGATGATATCACTGCTGTCAATGCCACGGCAGACAATTGGACCGGTGGTTCTAATCCTCAGACTGTAGCTCTTTTTAGTTTGCTGACTGGAGCTGACAATACCATTGGTTGGGAGTTTGGGTCTTTTGTTGCTGAAACCGGAAGTCCTGCTGGAGTGATTGATATAGGTGATGGCAGTATTGAATATTCTACGGGCGATGTTTTAGGTACGACTAATTTAGTGACGGTAGACTTTGCCGGTAGTACGGGCCATGGTAATAGATCTCCTTCTGGCACGTATACTTTTTGTTACACGCGTGGTACGGGTGCATGTAGGGTGAAAGGCTGTTTGAGTATTACGGTTGTTGATATACCGAATCCATAATTAATTATCAGGTGATGACAACGCATAATTTATTAAGAACACTTGACTTGCGCGAAGGCGGCACTGGTGCTCCCAGTCTTTTTACACAAACGGGGCACTGGAGGTTTGTAAGTGGTCCTGTGGATCCTTTTATTACAGTTATTGATGGTGTTTCCGCACCTTCTGTTGCCATAGGAGATTTGATTAGACATCCTAACACTAATGTCTTGTTGTCAGATCCTGGTGTAGAATTCGATCCTGCTGTTCCTGGTAAGTATATTTTCGAATATGTTGAAAATATTGATGAGGTCGAGACAGTCACCTCGTTGTCTATTGATATTATAGACCCACTGGTTTTAGCCATCATGCAAAGCGATATTGAGCGTTGCCTGATTGGTACCACTTCGACGGTGATAGATCTTAATGGTGTTCCGACATTTTTAGTAGGCGGGGGTGTTTATACTGATCCGGTTACTTATCAGTGGTATCTCAACGGCAATCCTATTGCCGGTCAGACCAGCAAGGATTTCTCATATCTGCTTGCAAGTTCTAATCCTGATATTGAGACTACTTACATTTTTGAATTGAGGGCTTGCGGTGAGCCTTGTGATAATGTGAGTGCTTTTGTTACAGTGGTGCTTTCTCCATATGTTTTTGCTGGGGACTTTAATGACATGAGTGTCTGCGAGGGTACTGGCGCAAATTATGATCTTAGGGCGTTGGTGAACGGAGGCAGTTTTGCAGAGTTTGATCAACTTTCTGGTGGCACTGAATTGTGGACTGATGTTGATGGTATTCTTCCCGGGCTTAGTCCGGGTGATCCTATTCCTGATCCGACTGACGTGGATCTGAGTGCAGTGGTTCCTGGTATATATACTTTCACTCGGTTGATACGATATACGTTTGCTTCAGCACAGATGTGTGATGATTTAGAAACATTAACTCTTACCATTGCTTTGGCAGGGGTTGCGGGTACGGGTGCTGCTATTATTGTATGTAATGGGTGTGCTGCTCGCAGTATGCAAATATGTCCTGATTGTTAGATTATGATCATTAGCCTTTTCACAGAATATAATTCACAGAATGGGAGTTTGGTTACTCCTTTGGGTAAGTGGATTTACCATGGGCATGATGTTACGGTGCTGATCGGCGCAAGTGGGTCTCAGGTGTCAAAGAATCTTAAGGAGGGTGACTCTTTGCTTTGGGATGACCTGATTGAGTTTGAGTGTGTTTTTGGAGAGTTTGTTTTCAACTATATCTTATTTGAAGGCGAGCCGTGTGAACAGGAAGGTGGTGATTTTGAAATAACCGTCAAGGAAGCTCCTATCGCTAAGATTACTGAGGAGACCAACCCTGCTGCCTGTATGGGTTTGACAGTTTGTGATAATTCTGATTTGTTCACTTTGAATGGGGAAGCTTTTCGTATGAGTGACGGTCAGCCGTTGACTGTTGGTGTTATCTACCGATGGTATCAAGATTGTGTTTTGTTGAATGTGGCCGGAAAGACACTTATTGTGGATCCAGAGTTGTTGGTTCCCGGTAGCGTCGTGACTTATTCTCTTCAGTTGGAGCATAACGGGTGTTTGTCACAGACTGCTTGTGTAGGGGTGACTGTTGATGAGATTCCTACGCCCGGGGATGGTGGCCTTATCAGTATCACGGAAGGTACACCCACCACGAATTTATTGGCTCTGGCTGTAGCAAACGGGCTGATTGCTCCTGTTATTGATGGCTTTGTACACATTTGGCGAGATCCGGCCGGAAACGTTGTTCCTGATTCTTCGGTGGTTGTTACCAGTGCTTTGCTGGCTGGTTTATATTCTTATACGCTAGAAGTCAAAAGTTTGACGCTGTTAGATTGTTCAAAGACAGCGACTTATGATATAATGGTAACTACTGTGTTACCTTAATATGGTTTGTTATGGTAGTTGAAGTTTCTAATGCTAACGGTTATTATTTTGAGGATGGTGAGACCAAGGTGAGCAGAATGAAGTTCCCTGATATTCCTTATTACCGGACGGTTTTTAAGGATAACGATCTTGTACAGGTTGGTGACGGGGAGTTTGCTGGTTACCTTCAGTTTCCCGTGGATGGTAGTGACGGGTTTGACTTATTGAATAACGAGAATTTCTTCAAACTACTCGTTGAGACAGATGTCACTATTCCCGTTTCGGGTTTTAATACCGTGCAGGAACTTGAGCAGCTGTTACACAATTTCAATCTTTCTAATGGGACTGAATGGCGGATACGAATATTTAAGACATGATAGTTGACGTTTGGGCAGCATTGGTAACACAAGGGAGTCCGGTCACCGCAGGTGGTCATTGGGAGTTCTGTAGCCAGAATCCTGCTACCCTGATTGCCAATGGAGTTCAAGCCCTATTTAACGATGGCGACATCTTATCTTTTTCTGATCCAGATAACACTCATCTTCTGAGTATTGATTTTTGCCTTGTGCTTCCGGGTGTCTATTGTCTGGAGTATGTAGAAGGAGGTGATTGTGAGGATCGCAGCACCATTACACTTGAAGTAAGAGATAGCCCTATCGTAGGGGTTTTGGATATACCTACTTTAAAGTTATGTCAGATCAATGGCGTGATAGCTACGATTACTCTTACCGGGTTTGTCCATCGTAGCAGCGACGGCACTCCTTTTCCTGATTCGTTGCTGGGTTTCGATTGGCACGACGGAACTAGTACTGTCGGGACGACCCGGGTTCTAACTTTTTCTCCTGTAGGTGGTGCTTCTGAGATTACGACTACTTATACTCTTACTGTTACTACCATTTTTGGAGCTGACGAATGTGTTGACAGCCACGCTGTTGATGTGATCACTGGTCCTAATATTTATGCAGGGGATCCTGGTGCCATTGGTTATGTGTGTGAGGAGACTGGCATATTTGATTTAGACAGCTTGGTTGCTGGAGCGAATGGCGTGTTGCCTATAGAGCCTGGAGTTACTTGGCAGTGGCTTAGGGACGGTGTTGAAGTGATTGACGGGGAAGTTAATGTGATAGGTGTCATACCTGGGACATACCAATATCGGCTTGTAGTCACTTATGATAATGGGACCGGGGACTGTACTGATTCTCAGACTTATGATCTTGTTGTAGTTGCTCAAGGTAATACCGGGATGGATGTGATGCTGGATCGTTGTAATGAAGGTTCAGTGATATTGTTTGACGAGCTTAATAATGGTAACCCTACTGAGATTGATACGGATGGCACCTGGGTGTATTTTAGTGGGCCCGGTGTCGTTGACGGTTATGCGGTCAGTGATCCTGTTCCTGCTCCGAGTGTAGATTTTACTGGTGTAACTTCTGGTACTTATGTTTTCCGGTATAGTGCCGGGAATTCGGAGGGCACGGCTAATTGTGTTGCTACCAGTGATTTGATTATTGAGATCGATGAATCTCCGGTTGTGGCTATTTTAGAAGCTGATCCGATTGGAATATGTCGAATTGAAGGGGTGACTGATCCCTTGATTGTGACTACAGAGTTGACTGAGCTGAGTGACGGTGATCCATTTGTCGGTACCGTGGTTTATGAATGGAAGATTGATAACGTGGTTGTGGGTGGCAATACTTCTTCTATCAGTGAAGATGTGAGCGCTCTGGTTTCGGGAATGCATACAGTTACGGTGGAGGTTACGGGTAATTGCAATACGGTGATGGCTAGTATAGACTTTGATATCAGCAATGATTTGGTTGCTGGTAATAATAGTAATGACGACATATGCAATTAGAAAGTGTTTGATTATGATTATTGCTTTATTTACAAATCACAATACTAATAACTCTGGCACACTGCTTGCTGGAGGTAGCTGGTTTTATGTCAGCGGTCCTGAAGATGTTGGTGGTGTGTTTCCTGGTAATCCTGTTACCGGCACCAATCCTTCGTTGGATTTTACAGGCAAATTGGGCGGCAATTATGTTTATCGATATACACTTACCGAGATTGTGGGTGGGCTGATCTGTGATACCGATAGTGAATATACTGTCAACGTTACTGAAACAGCTATTTTGAATCTCATTGTTGACACTCCGGTCATGCATTGTTGTGAGGAGGGTGTTGGTGGAACCAATCTTTTCACCGCTGTTCTTACCAATACGAGTGATAGCAGTCCCTATGTGGGTTCTTCGACCGTTGTTTGGAAAGAGGATGGTATAGTGATCCCAGGAGAGACTGGCCTGACCTTAACTTACAATTCTGTTTGTTTCCTTGCCGAGACTGACTATATAATAAGTGTCGAGGTGACTACACCTTGTAATGGGTCGCCGTTGATTGACACTGAGACGATTACGGTTGCGCCTACTATTTATGGCGGTGTGTGTACCATGGCTCCTAATGTTTGTGAGACAGATGCTTGTGTGGATGTGACAACATTTTGGGCCGTACCTACTATTAATTCCGGGGTTATTGATGAGTATGTGGATACGGATGGTACTTTGCCGGGTTCTGAGACGACCGCTAATGGTGACGGGGATCTTGTGTTTGATCTTCCTACATGTGTTGATTTTTCAACTATCGCTGTGGGCACCTATAACTTCAAACACCAACAACGATATACTAGTGGAGGGTTTATGTGTAAGGTGGAGACCCCATGTACGATTACAATTATAGCTTCTGGTACCGGTGGCACTCCCAGTGATGGTGTGATCTGTGTAGACTTCTTGGCGGCGACGGTTGATTTTTGTCCGGAGCCGTTGAATAGTCCTACCGACTGGCATTTTATTGCTGTGGTGCATGATCCTCCTTTTACTTGTACCACACCTGTTTTTGATTGGGAGATAGATGGTGTATCGCAATCGGTGAATGCGTTGACTTTTGATGTCGTGGTGGGAAGTTTGTCTTCTGGTATACATACTATTAGTTTTGTTCTCACATGTTCAGAGGGTACCGTTACTTATGATACTGTTTTAAATGTTCCGTAATGCAGGATTTATTTGATTTACTGAGTGGGGCGACCACGAATGGGACTTGGACTGATGTGAACGGTCAGTATGCACTTCAGGGTGGCTCTATTCTGGGGGCTCATCTTGGTAGCATTGATCTTACCGGGTTTAAGAATATACAGTATAGTTTCGATTACACTACAGGAGCGGCGGGGTGTGGTGATATAGTGAATGTAAAGATTGAGCCATTAGGTCCGGTCATTCATGTTACAGCTTGCAGTCTCTATCATGACGATACTGTGTGTGAAGATCAAGGTTACAGTTTGGGTAATGACGGAGAAAATGTGATTTGTTTCACTGCTGAGCATTGTAATACCAGAATTCTGGATGATGGTGATCATGTGATTGTCGAGGTGAGAAAGACTAGTGATGCCAGTCTTGTTTCTTCTGCTACTCTTATCATAGGTCAAGATCCTAGTAGTCTTACCGGGCTTCTTGGTGGCACCAATAATAATTGGTTGCCGACTGCCGGTGCCTGTCAACCGGGGGACACATTTTTCGGCTGCTATTTGGAAAGCAAGATTTTAGATAAGACTGCACTTCAAACTGGGATCTATTATATGTTTTTGAAACGACCCTGGATGGATGCCAACGGGCTATTAGGAGAGAGTCTGGGACAGGACATGGATTTTATATGTAGCGTCAAGAGTATCAGTGGGAACATTACAGGGCCAACTGATCTGGCGGTGCTGAAGGAAGGTAATTATGCCAGTTTTCTCATGCCTTTCCTTGGGAAGCAATTGGCTAATCCACGGCCAGGTCTTGCTAGTCTGTGGTTGAATGGTCTTCCTACTGCGGAGAACCCTTGCACTGGTAATACTGTTCAGGGATTTAGTTTGCGGAATGGCAGTCTTTCTGTGCCCATCACTGAGATTTTTGTAGATCTTGAGGATGATGCGAGTTTTGAGGATTCATATACCAGCGCTCATGCTTTGTTGCCTCTGCCTCCTCTTGTTCCACCGGACCCTTTGAATAGCTGTGATGTCGGCGGACACTCGACAGATGTTATCGGGTATCAGTTTGAGACTTATTTGTTGAATAACTTTGCGGCGGGGGCTACTTGTCAGGGCATACCTGGTGATGTAGAGTGGACCTTTACAGAGGATTTCGATCTTCGCGTCCGGACTCAATATGTCAGTGTGGGAGATTTTACCGGCACAAATATCTTTGAGACTTTCAATATTTTCAGAATTCGTTGTTTGGGTGTTGAAGATCTTGGTGGTTTTGTAGCTGACTGTCCAGGCGCTCCTGCTCCTACCACTTTTGAGGGCAATTGGTTATGGGATAATACTCAGCCTATATTGATTATAAGGGCCGATGCTAACGTGTATGGTAACTTTACCAGTATCGCTGGTAGCCAGGTGACGTTTTTTGTCAACTTCAATCTCAGCTTTATGTCTAAGTCTTCAGCTACTAGTTGGACGACTGAGGAAGTGCGGGTCGAGACAGCTCCTAGTGCCGGGACTTTTACTACCTTTCAAATTAGCAACCTACCTCTTGTACCGGGAGGGCCTGCCGGAGGGCTGTTGCCTTTTCCTTCTTCGGGTTTCCAGCAAAGCAGGGTTCTAGTGCATACGTTCTCGACGCCGGGTGCCTATAGGATCGAGGGTGATGTGCTGACAAATAATGGATGGGCTAGTAGTTTTACAGCGTGGATTTTAGTTGGAACGTTTTAATAACATTAAATTTGATATCATGGATCTTTTGGACAAAATTAAGAAGAGTAAGGATGGCCTTAGTTTTTCAGCGCTTGTTGGAAAGGGTGATCGATTTAAGGTTGCTTCTTCCTTGAAGACTCTGACCAGAGGTGGTCAGATTAGGTGTGTGTTTTGTAAAGGTAAGCCGTTCTATGTGGTGGATAAGAAGGGCATTGCTTTAGTGAAGAGAACTGCGGATATTAAGAAAAAAGAAATTGCTGCTGGTAAAAGGAACTTTGATGCTCGTATTAAAAAGAGGGGACAGATAGCAGATGAAGGCGCGAAGAGAGCAGCAGAGATGGAGAAGATAGAAGGGTGATATGACAAACAGGAAAATGGTTGATCGGGTTATCACTTCTTATGCTGGGGGCTTGCCGTCTACAGACATCCGTCTGCGCAGGCGGTGGGTTTATAATAAGTTGATTACTGGTCGATCTCTTATGTTGGCTTTGGATGCTGAGCGCGATAAGGCTTTGTCTGATTTCAATTTTCAGACCCTTGTTTGCGCGGAGCTTATAGAGGTTGCTTTATCTGATTGTCTTTGTGTTCCTGCCAATAAATGCACTGTTTTTCGAACCAAACATAAGTTACCTAAACCTATTGCTGGATATAACAGACAGTTTTTGACCGAGGTGAGGGCTAATGATGCGCATATCTTTTTCTCTCCTACTACGTTGCAGAGAGAACGATTTAACGTTCATGCTCCCCTCACGGGAGACAAACCCAGGTTTTATGTTGAGAACGATTTTCTTTATCTCACTTTGCGTGACAATCTTCTTGATGATGATGGGTTTTCTGGTAAGTTCATTAGTATACGTGGTATCTGGGATGATCCGGAGGCGGCAGCCAGTTTTCCGAATGGCTGTGAGAAAGAGATTAAGGAGGCTGAGTTTAAGAGTGATAAGTTAGAAGAGTGTGAAGGGTTTTTGGATAAAGAGTTTCCGGTGGATTCTAAGTTTATAGAACGTATGGTT
>SDBT01001814.1_pt1 | contig 38194 bp, 61 predicted proteins | sample 2277101 | NCBI WGS metagenome assembly SDBT01 (sample SAMN10404973, study PRJNA504765) | marine sediment metagenome | isolation source: marine sediment core GS10_PC15, 103 cmbsf | place: Arctic Ocean: Southern Knipovich Ridge | collected 2010 | reverse complement strand
ATCAATTACAGATTCAGAAATCTTTCTGTCATACCTAATAGCATTGAGGTAAAATAAAAATTCTTGACGTTGAGGACTCATTTCTTTGTCGAGCTTATGGCTTGCGCCAACGTCTTTTAAACTCTCATGAGGTGAATCGTCAAATAAAACATGTATAAAGTTATAAAAATCTGTTCCACTCCGTTTATATTTTTTGAAATCTATCCCATAACGCAATGTGTCTGTTACATAATGTTGAATAAATTCTTTTTGGTCATCATCATTTCGCATTATCTCAAAGACAAGTAAATATAAGAACGTGAAGTCAAGAATGTCACGCATCGTATATCTAGAGAAATATGTTTCAGTCCTGATAAGGGAAGACTCTTTTAACTCATGTAGTAATTGAAATTTCATAATTATATTTATCGTAAAATTAGGTTGACAGCCAGTGTCCAATCTGCTATTAGTAAAGATACATAAATGAAAGGTACACAAATGTTTGATGTTGGACAGGCTGTCAACACCCCAAAGGGCAAGGGGTATGTCGACGAGGTTAGCGGCGGCATCGTATATGTCACGCTTACCAACGGCGTTGAAATGGATTTCTTAGTCGGCGACGTCCAGGATTGGGACGAGTTCAAAGCTGAGGAGGATCTTGAGAGGGAGCTCGCTAGGCAAGAAAGAGAATTGCCTAAACCAACACTCGAACAACAACTGGCTTTTGGTATAGCAATAGTTGATGTTGTTTTTGCTGGTCATCCTAAGGAACGTGCAGAGTTTACTGACCTGGCGAAAACGTTATTGCTTGCAAAATGCGAACGTGTCATTAAAAATTATGAGGGCAAATGATGTTTGATTCATACTCTGCAATTCACAAAGCTGTTAAGTTTGGATGATTTCTATGGCAACTGTTATATCATCACTCGGGGGGCTACAGTTAGTTGGCGGTCATGGGCTCTGAAATGACACCTGAAAGAGCAGCTCAGAAACTCGATGAGCGCTTAAGAAGTCACAATTGGTATCTTTCGACCGGCGTCGGAACTACGGCGGTTGGGGAAGCGCTATTCGTTTACGTTAAGTCTCAGAACCATCCCGAGCTAAAGACGCTCGGCGACCGTTGGATGGGTTACGATTTACTGATCCGGAAAGTTGGCTCAATCCTTCCTTATCAGCCCATCAAAGCAATGACCGAGCCGTAGATTATGGTGGCATCGACGGTCATCATAAGGCATGGGTCATTGACCAAATGGTTCGTGCATTGACTGGTGATGACTATGAAAAAGTGGTCACAGATGCCAAGGATGGCGAAGATGGTCCTGACACATACGAATGGAATGAAGGCATTCACCATAATCGAAAAGGAAAATGACATGAATATCATAATGAAACGTGTTCGGCTTAAGGATAGCAAGGATGAGGTGCGTCGTATGCCTGAGAAGCAGGCGGCGGTGCTGGTTAAAACTGGTGAGTATGTCTATGCCACTCGCACTGAGTGGAAGGATGCTGGCCGTAACATGAAGGGCTGAGATGTATTTCTATATAGGAATACTCCGCGTCTGTGGTTCATACGGCTATATCACACAAGCTGGTAGCCTCCAGGAAGCTAAGGATGCTGTAGCGTTTTGGCGCGGTAAAGGTGATATCCAAAAGGCTTTGGACAAGGGTATTGCAATCTTCGAGATACCAGATGGTTTAGATTTCAATAATATTCCTTTGCCATCACTGTTAGCACTTTACGAAGCTCTCCCTGATAATCAGGCTACTGAAATTTTACCTCCACATCAAGAAGTCGGTGTTTCGTCTATAAACATTCCGTAATTTTGATGATATAGTTTGTCAATCATATATTGAGTATGTTGTGGTAGTTTCTTAACTAGAGTTCGGACCTGCTCAAAGGTGTTCAGGTCCTTTGCTTTGACTCCGTTACCAAATAAGAACGCCGCAGCTTCATCAGGATCATTTATATCAGACGCCTTTATATCAGTCTCAGGATAATTCTTATTCCATTCTGCATCATCAACTTTTGACATTGATTTAACTAAACCTTTTCCATCTTTTCTATTACGACGTAATCGCTTCTGCATCATTAATCCATAACTGTTATCTAACACCGCACCAACTTTTGCCAAGAGTGAGCCATCGACATCATATTCAGCAAATTCTGTCTTAACCATTGTGACTACACGAATCAATCCTGTGCGATAAATGCCTTTGTATTTAGACTTCTTACCAGGACTGAAATATGAGAATTTCATCCAATCGGGATTACCAAACATCAGATCAACTTGGACATAGCCATTATAATCTTCTGCTGGCAGGATTTTTTTAGAATGCTTACCCTGAATGGGAACGAGTAGATTTAATATTTTGAAGCCTTCACTTGGGTGAACCCAATCATAAGAGGTTTTCAAATAATCACGCAATTCCTCATAACCCATTTCACCGTCATCAACAGCAATATCTATATCGCCAGACGAGTCTGATTTATATGCGGAACCCAGGGTGTTCTTCATTAGTTTATCTTTACTGATACCTGTTATGTCAGAGACGTATAAAAGTGTATCTGTTATGTCATAATTATGTATACGTCCGCCTTGAACTGTCTCACCACTTACATCAAATTTTACATTACCACCCATTTTTACCCTTTATCCTTAAATTAAATCCATAAATTCCTCTTGCTTCACCAATACCATATAAATAACTTTCATATTCGCCTATTGAATGCTTATCATTATTAATATATTGATTATACATCAAGGGAACTTTATGTGAATATTCTTGTAAGTATTGATCTGGGCAATTCATAAAATACTGCGACTTTACCCCTTCTAAAAATGCAACTATACACTTGAATGTATTGAAATTGTATTCTCTAGGCCAAAGATAACCATCATAAACTATAGTAATGGTATAACACTTTATTTTACACTTCGTTTTTATCTCCAGTTAATTACCTTGCTGCGCGTTTTACTCGTTCACTTGGATCCTCTATATCTTCAATTGCTTTTTTATTTTGTCTTACAGCAGCTAATTGCACTTTCTCACTTGGATCATTGATCAACCCTAGTGCTCTTCCATTTTGTTTCACAGCAGCCAATTGCACCTTTTCGTTTGGTTGTATTAAATTATCGTAGGTGTCGTATAATCGAATTTCATCAATTTGATATCCATCCTGTGTTACGGCTGCTAATTGAACTTTTTCGCTTGGATTAGAAAAATAAGATATGGCCCAGCCGTCGTTTTTGACGATTTTTAATTGTAGTCTTTCTGAAAAATCTGATGTTTCGAGATTATCAAGGACATATATATCTTGTTCGACGGCCGCCCATATAACTGCTTCGCTTGGATTATAAATATCTGTTATAAATTCTCCATTGTGTTTAACTGCTAATAATTGAGCAGCTTCTGATGCCTCATGACCAAAATTTCTAAAGGCACCAGGATCTAATGTCAAAGCTGCTATTTCTACTGCTTCAGTTGGTTTTTTTATCATTTCGATAACATCAGGATCAATTTTAATAGCTGCCATTTGAATAGCTTCACTCGGATTATCAAACCAACCTATCACTTCTGGTACATTTTTAACCGCAGCCATTTTCATAGTTTCTGTTGGAACCCCGATCCACTCTACTGCTTCTCCATTTTGAGTTACAGCCGCTAACATTGTTCTTTGATTTGGATTATCTATAAGTTGTAAAGTCAAGCCATTAATTCTTGCTGCTTTTAATTTATTTTCTGATGTTGTATGATTTAATAATTTATATGCATCAGGATATGATTTCATAGCTGCAAAGATTTGCTCTTCAGAAGGATTTTTTATTTTATTAATTTGAATACCTTCATGGCTTAATGCGGCTAAAAAAGCCTTGCGACTAGGATTTTTAACATATTTTATATAGCCACTATATTGAGATAACACAGATATAATTTGAGCCTCAGTAGCCTTTCCAAATTTAACTAGAAATTTCTTGAATCCCATTGATCTCAAATTTAATTTGGTGAGAAATTTTATTACGGCAGGATGTTTTTTTGCAAAACGTTCCAATGATATTGAATGATCTTTCTCATCCATATACTCTCCAGTTATAAAATGAAACTGCCATCTTTTATTTGTTGGTTTATGCAAAATTATAATTATACCATGGTATTGACTAAAGTAATTTTCACTACCTGTTGCTGCGGTGCACCAACGTGTATTTTTGCCAAAATAACAACTTGCTTCTTTTGTTTTTGGTATCACAATTTTATATTCAGTTGTATTCATTATCAATTTAGCTTTACCAGAATCATAAAACTGTTGCTCAACCGATTTCTTTTGTGCCGCTTGAGAGTCAAGATTTACCTCTTGGTATGAATCTACAATATCAAGCAAATCAGATTCTGATTTGATTCTGTTGATATCCATTTCTGTTGGTTGTAATTTTTTCTTCTTCTTTAATTGGTCATATCTAATTAATCCAGGTACAACACGACTTAATACATCTTCCCATTTTCGTATTCCGTCTGTTACATACCTATGAATAATCCATTTGATATAAGGATCAATTATTTTTGATATATTATTTTTTTGTAGATATTCATCAGTATGATTTAATGTTCCAATTAATTTGACCTGATGATCAGTTTCAGCTTTAGCATCAAATACTTCTGCATATCTATTCATCAAATCTGGTCTGTTATACTCTAAAAGTTTTCTACCCTCATTGAGGTCAGCATCAGCTTTATCGCTTTTAAAATGATCATAGCCTGCAAGCCATGCTCTTTCATTTTCAGTCTTTTTATATGGACTTTTACGTTTCGTACCGTATTCAGCTGCATTATAACCCTGTGTCATAATACGTTCGCTGGCGCCACCAGATATTTTTGCCAGTCCAGTCTGTTTCCCTCGCCCTGCATCACGAAATGAAGCTGAACTTGATCCTTCAGTTAATTTGCCTTTGTTGATAATCTCCTCAAGACCAAAATGTAATGGTGTTGGCCATTTGCCAATCTCAAACCATTGGGCATCACTTGATTCACAATTCAATGTTGGTTTAAACTCTTTGGGAACGTATATAGCAAATGTGTTATATTTAAAAGTATCACTTCTGAATTCATGTAGATGTTTTGACTTTACGATTTTACCTGGGCTACCTGCTTCTTCCCTAAATTCTCTTAATGCAGCTTTATACGGATCCTCTCCATCATCAATTGCGCCGCCCCAAACATTCCACGTTCCTGGCTGTTCAACTTCATCTGATCGTAAGGCAAGCAGAACTCGTCCTGTATCCATAGCTATTGGGAGAACACCAGCGCCTTGTTTACCCCAAAAACCAGTTTTATTCAAAGCATCTTGATGCTTTGCATCTTGATCAGTTATCTCTATTATTTTATCCTTCTTCCTTGTTAAAATAAATCCTTTAGAATTTGGACGTATTCCATCAATCTCTTCAACATCCCAATCATCAGCAAATCTTTTAATTAATCTTTGATAGATTGAAGTTCGTCGTGCATCACTACCAGCAAATACTAATCTACTTGGTTTGTTGACTTCTATAAATTGTTTGAATCCTATATACGCTGCAGAAAATATCTTTGCTGCTGAGGCTGAACCACGTTTATTGATGCTGAATACTAACGTATAAGAATTACTATAATTATATGTTGCGTTCAAATGCAATATTGTATCATCTATTTGAACCATGGCATGTTCTCCATCCCATTCTATTTTGGCATCTGTATCTGTAAACAATTCCATTACATTTCTTGCTGATTCGTTAATCTTTGTATTGGGATCGATCAACAGCTCAACCAAGTCATTTCTATTTTTGGCACCTCGTGCCTTCATTTCTAATGTTGCCAAAAGAGCATACAATTCTGCAAATGATTCAAGATTCTTCTCATCCAGATCAGGATTAATTTTTAGCTTGCGCTTCAACCCTTCGATCTCAACAGCTGAATTTGATTTCAAACGTTCATAAGCAATATGATATCTACTTAATATTTGCGCACCCTTCTCTAGTATTTTAATAAACGCCGTCTGTGTCTTATGGAAATCTTTTATATCATTTGCCAAGGATCGTTTCGTAATATTATTACTGGCCAAGTATCTATTTCGTTGTGTTGTTCCCAATTCGGGATGACCGACAACAGTAGCCAACGCAACTTTAATTTTGCCAACTATGCTATCAATTTTATTCAGACCTTTTGGACTGCCGCCAACTTTATTTCGCACTTCCCAATTGAATTTATTCAGTGCTGTAAATACATCCTTATCAACAATTTTGAATATACGATCGTCATTTCGTAATACAAGACCCTCAATCCATCCACCGTCTTCTATCTCAGGACCAAATCCACTCTCTATATTTCTGACAAGATCAACTAAAAGTTTTGATTTAATATTGAGTTTGTGTCCCATTACATGATCGCGGATGGCCTTACGCTTCTCTTTAATCTCGCCCTTCAAACTTTTCCATGCTTCAGGTTCTACTGACGCATGACGTTTGTTTAATGGAATTGATATAAGTTCAGCATTTGAAAAGTTTGCCACACCAGAATCTTTGACAAGGAATGCCTCAAGATCGTTAAGCATCCTTTCAAATTCTAAATCATCTTGGATCCGTTTAATTATAATTGGTTCGACGCGGCGCGTCTCGGAGAACAACCATTTATGTTCTTCTTCTGTATTAACAATTGTTTTACCATCTGTTGTCTTTGGCACAGTTATTTTAATGGTGACGTGCATTCCATCTAGCTCTTGTTTTATCTCTGGGATTCTTGGATCACCCTTTGTTCTTTTGAGGAATATGAGCTTGTTCATATCACCACTATAAGGTACGGTGTTTGGCAGTGAGCCATAGAGAACTTCAGACTCAATCTCATCACCTATTTTCATTAGGTTTGTTTTCAATAGATTTGGTATAATGTGTGATAATGCCGCATGGGCTGATTTGAATCCACTATATCTGAATTCATTACCGTATTCACTTACTCGACGCTTAGGATCGCCAGCTTTACCTTTGGTGTAAAAGCCTTCCTCATCAAATCCAAAACGGAGATTAAAGCCATCAACTTTTTCCGTAATATCGTATTCATTCAAATTACGGACAGCTTCGATAAACTCCTCTATGGGTAAATCTTCAATGTGTATCATTGGTTTTATTTCCTAGACTTCATCCATTGCTTTGCCTCTAAGAGGCTTTTTAGATCCTAATGCAGAGGCTATTATATCTTTTACGTCACCTACTGTAGCAGTCTTATTATCATTCTTAGCTGTTGTGGTAGTGGGTTGAGCTGCTGTACCAACTCCAGCGCCACCTGATCCACCTAAATTAGCTTCAGCACCTGCCAAAGCCACAAGAAAATCTCTTGCTTGTGAAATGTTTAATTCAGCATTTGTTCTGAGATTTAATCCAGATCGTTTGGCAGCATCTTTCATCATTGATGGATCAACAGGATTATTTCCACTGGCTAACCATTTTCGCATATCAAGAGCAGTTGCGGGTAATCCACCACCCAATGCTTCTTTGTATTTTGTCACCAATGCAGTTGCACGATTTCTTGCATTTAATTGGCCTTGTTTCTTACTGGAGAATTTTGCTGCTATTCCGAGCCCTGCCTTTTTAGCTTTGTCTGCCCACCAGCTATCTTCATTTATTATCTCTGTTGCTTTCATGTCAAGTTCCGTCCGCTGCTTCAATTTCTTTTTCTATTTCTTCCATTCTAGGTATTATCACATTATAAAGTTCAGCCCTATGTTCATCGTCAGGAGACAAAAGATAAGGCCTAGTGGACCGTTTCGTTGATAAATCAAGCAATTCTAATATAATTTTTATTAGATACGCATCACCAGACTTTGCCTTAATTGTGTCTCCTGAATTGCCCATTGCTCTTCTTGCAAGATCTTTTAAGATGTCATGCACATTACGCATTTTCAGACCATCTCCTCGCCGCTTCCACGGATCTTTACCTGGTTCTAATGTTCGTAATGGCTGCTGTTGAGCAACCGCCGCATCATAACCTAATGCCTTCTTATTACGTCTACCCCTAGCAGTTGCTATGTCTTCAACTTCACTTAGCTCATCCTTTTCTATATCTAATTCCCAAGAACCATAATGACCAGTTCGGACTCCATATTTACGGGCTTCATCAACCGTATAACGAAATAATTTACCAGGTTCATCTACAATTCCGCCGAATCTATAATATACATCTCGTGGTAATTCAACATTGCGACTATTAGAGCAATCATTTATCATTACCAATGTTATACCTTTCCTAATTTCAATTGTTGTTTCAAGCCAGGCGTGTCCATAATGCCTTCCTAATAGTTTTCCCTGACCAATGACCTCACCGTGAACTAATCTTACATTTTCAGCTTCTTTTTGATTCATTGAAGTAATCTGCTGCCAAGCTCTTTGATAACAATCTCCTCCATTTTCAATTTCATCTATTCTCATCCCGTTTTCTTCACCGCTTCAATTTTGGCTGCTTTTATTTTAGACCATCGTCTTTTAAGATTTTCACTTTGACGTTTTTTAAATTCTTCTGTATGCTCTTTTCCATAAAACGCATTCTTAGAACCAGTTCTTAATTTTGCATTTTCGCTCATTTTCTTTCTAGTTTCAAAAGAAACTATCTTTCCTTTATGCCAATCTGACATTTTCTTTTTGGTTTCTTCTGTATGCAAGGTACCTAGACGACCATTTGGTTTACCTTTTTTAGCTATACTCATTTTTCTTTTTGATGCTTCTGTACGAGGAATAGTTCTTAATGGAGGGTTAGCATTCAAACAAACATTAGTCAAAATTCCATTTTTATCTAAATCTTTACGTCCAAATTGTTTAATAAGAATTTCTTCTAATTCATATGCCAAATCATTAGTTAAATTCTTTTTCCAAAAAATACATGGGATATCATATCCGTGCTTTTGTAATTTTTGAATTTTGTAAAATTTTCTTTTATTTAAGGTATTATCAATTGATTCATTGAAATGATGTTTATGCCTATTACCTGTTCCTTTACCTATATAGAAAGGTAAGTAAAAATTTGTTGGATCTAATAGGAGATAAACATAATATTTATTCATCTAATTTACTTTTCCTATATGTTATTTCTCGAATTCCCCTTTCAAATTTTTTGGGATTATTGTTTTTTATAGCTAAAAGAAAGCGCCGCGTCAAATCATTTGCTTCTTCATATGAATAATTTTCGTGTATTAATCGTAATACATGATTTGCTGCTGATATGGCATGAGAGGCCCTGGATTCTAAGACTAAATCTTTATCTTTCTTAGGTAAAATATTGTCAAGTTCTTCTAAAATAGAGGCCACTTTATTCTCCACTCATCTTTAATATATTTATCAATTTTGATTTTTTAAATTATTAACGATATCGAGAATGTTTGTTGATTTGGTTTTTGGTTTCGCTTCTGCTGTTCTTGGTGCTATCATTGTTGTTGGATTATTCTTAATTAAGGTTGTCATTACACTCTCATCCTCAACAGAATCTTCACAATCTGATATTTTCATAGTATTAATATCATATTTCAAAGTAATTTTCTCACCCATTCCAGTACTATTTCTAGTCTTTAGTAATTGCAATTGGTATATTCCACGCTCTTTAAATACCTTACTTGTATGAATTGAATAGACACCATCTGCTGTATCAATCTTTGATTTACCACCTGCAATGTGAGCATGATTATGTTCAGTTTCATCAACAGCTCCCCTATTCAATTGTGACGCCGTCATTACCAGAAGCCTATGTTCACGTCCAAGTCCTTCCCGTGCCATACCTCTTAATTCTTCTGCAACAAATTTGTCCTTAATGAATAAGTTTGATGGATCAATTCTTCTATCATTTGGAAATAACAAATCCAAATAATCAACCATCACAACATCTGGTCTCAATCCCTCTTGGATTTCAACCTCTTTCAAATATGCTTTGATATCATTAACTGTTGATCCCTGATTCATATCCTTAATTATAATTCGTCCTGAACCTTTAGCCCGTCTTGTAACTATAGCATCAACATCATCTACATTACGCATCACTTCACGTGAACCCTTGCCAGTCAACATACAATCTAATCTCATGCCGACCAATTCTTCAGAGAGCTCCAATGTAATGTAAACAACGTTGAGTCCAGATAATGCAAAATTCAACGTCAAATTTTGTAGGAATAACGATTTGCCTGACGCCGAATTTCCTGCAAATATATGCAGCTCACCAAAGTTTACACCACCATACAGTTTTCTATCAAAGTCTGTCCAACCTGTTTTAATCTGTCCGTTATTACTTTTTAACAATTCCAGTCTTTCTTTTGCATCTGCCCAATAATCTGTTCCTAAATTCTTATAAAGAGAAATTAATAATGCATCTTTTAAACCAGATTCAAGTTGACCATATTTGCCATCCCGCACAAAATCAACACCCTTATGTAACCATTCTTCAAGTGCTCTCCGTCTACAAAATATTTCAATGTTATCAAGAAACCACTCTCTATCAGCATCTGTTATATCTGGAATTTTTGTTATTCGTCTATGAGTAAGGGCTTCTATTTGTTCTTCTTTTGGTAATCCATTAAATTTCTCAGAATACTCCTTGAATAATTTAACTATTGGCTGTAGATTTTTATGAAAATAATTCTGTTCTACTATTGTATTAGCTCTAACCCACAAATCAGGCTCAGTAAACATAAATTGTAATAGGACTTGTTGAACTTCTTCTGAGTATTCAGACATCTATTCTCCTTTTACTATTATAATATAAACGGTTGACAGATGTCATATTTCAATGTATTATTTGGCATGGAATATCATAACATATATTTGACCTGCCTCGACGGTAGAGCAGATGCGTCTGAAGATTGGTTTGACGTTAAAACTAAAAGCACCAGACCTAAATTTGAGGATTTAGGTTTTGTATTTCGTCGTGATTTTGATATTAAAGTTAAAAATAAAACAAAAAATATTTTTGAGAATACAGAAGGAACTTCAACTTTTTCCGAGCAAATTATAATAAAAGTTCTGACTTTAACAATTTTTAACGATTCAATGTATTCACTTTACCTTTTAAGTGACCTTTTCGAAGAATATAATGATTATCATGAATTGGTCAAAAAAATATACGGTTGACACATGAAGTTTTATTGTATATAATCGTAGCGACAAAGGAGACAAGACATGTCTATGCCAGTTCTATCATTTACCCCAGTTGGTAAAAGCGAATATTGGGACGGAAGGCGATGACACGATATAAAGATTTCGATGATTGCTGCTGGTTTTCTTTTAGCTGAATTCCATCAACCAGCGAAAACGTCAGGTGATCCTGCTGCAACTGAAGTACAACCTGATATTGCATCTCCTATACGACCACACCCTAAATTGTTAATGAACACTGTTGCTGATCCTGTTGCAATTGGAGCCGAATGATTTGGGCAGGGGCTACCAGGCCTTTTATGAGTTGTATTATTATCTGATTGACGAGACACCCCAATGTTATTCACAAAAACATCGGATGATTTCTCACTTCGAGTCATTGAACTACAATGGGCCACGTCCGCATCCCCGAACCTAGTTACGGCAGCCATTAGACCAATCCTGATCGACTAAGAGCCATTGTTATATAATCCCATTCATCATCACCAAAATACATTTCAAAGAAAGTACCATCCTCATCTATTTCATTTTGAAGTCTACTAATTGTTGCATCAAAATCTTTTTTAAGTAAATATTCATTAAAAATTTCAGCTAAAAGTTTGGATGTATCAATTTCATGCATATCATCATCTGGTTCATCCCATTCAGCATCTTCATCATTTAAATATCCAATGTAATTTTCAAGTTCATTAATGAACCGTTTGAAAGCTTCTTCTGGAGTATAATCACTTCTTTTGGCATATTTACCTGGAAGTAACCGAGCTTCTACCATTTCATTTAATTTATCAAGTGTTTCACGCATTTGTGAAATATTTGTTTTTTTCAATGTCATTTCATTTCTCTTTTCATTAATTCTATCAATCCATCATTCAATGTTTCAAGATAGGCATGTTCCTCTTCAGTATGCTCCCTTAGTTCGTCCGGAATCCAGGGTGCATATTCTATTAAATTATCAAACGTTTTAGGAATGTCATCATAATCAGTATAAGTGGTGAGTTTACCATCAAGTATGATTACGAATTTACCTTTCATTTGAATACGTTGACCCGCCCCAGGCCCCTATATCGCTTGTTAACCCACCATCGCCAAATTCCAGGGGTTGTTTTGTAAATTACTGAACTGATGCTATGTCTGACATCACTATACCAAGTACCTGCATTGCAGGCGAGGCAATCTTCATGTCTTCCATCATTATGTGCTGAACACATTGAATAATATGTCTGGTTAAACGGCCATGTGCCTCGTTTATTACTATAAATGCCAATGTATTTAAGCTTCATATTTTCCTACTCGTTATTGGAATACTCGTTGTAACAGTGAAAGTCATTATATCAGTGTTGTGGTCATAGTCGATATTGCCCACGTCGCTATCTTCGGGATCAGCAAAATATATCATCCCGAGGCGTACCCATCCATTATATTTAGTTTTATCATATTGAATCCACTCATTGTTTTCCAAAAGCCATTTGCGTTTATAATTAAACTTCATCAAATTATTCCCTCTTGATATTTTTCCCAGGTGTAAATAATGTCCTCATCATATTGTAAGTCTTGTAATAAGAACATTGCATAATTTTCTTCATCTTCAAATATGGCATTGAACGTCGTAGTTGTTTCGTGAATGGCGTTTGTAAATCCCAGTGTCTCTCTAATCTCTGCTTTGACTCCGTAATTTTTTTCTAAACCCTCATTCATATCCTCAATAAGTTCATCCAAATTTGCCAATTGTTTGTAACTTAAATTCATTCTCTTAAACGGTGCTTCTATCATTTCCAGTCTTTCCAAAATTGCTTTATTGCAGCACCATTATTTATCTTACTTTCCAATATAGATTCTGTAGTCCAAAGAGCACCATACCTTAGGTATGCATCGTGTGCATCCTTTAAGTCATTATCCCAATCTCGAGGCATTGACACATACCATTCATTCGCAATGGCTTGATCTATGGCCACTTTTGCACTCTTACCTCGGTCAGGTAAAAGGATTATTTCTTTACCAGAACTATTCAACCAGTTAATCTGCTTAGGTCCTAGACTGTCCTTAAGGTATGCAACGCCGTTAATCGACCTTGCATCAATTGGTCCTTCTACAATAACAATAAATTTACGATTAAAATCATCTAAAAAATGATTATTAAATAAAAATCCATCTGGGCATTTTGTCATATATTTTGGTATTTTATCAGGTAATTTTTTTGATGCATACCTTGCAGTGTAACCCACAATTGAATTTTGATGATAAAAAGGAATAATGAATCGTTTGTGCATTTGGTATTTGGTCGACGGTGACCAAAAAATATCTGACCAAAGCTGTTCACCTAAATCTTGAACGTATATCACTACCTTCTGAAAGTTTTCATTTTCAATATATTCACCTCCCTTGGAAATATCTAATGCTCCAGAAGGCAGTGAAATACGTTCAAACTCAGGTCTCTCTTCATACTCCTTTTCAAAATTATTATCAATCGAAACTAGCTGTTGAATTTGCATTGTCTGCAATTTCAATTTTAGTAATTCATCTGGTGTAAATCCTAATTGAGTAAAAAGTTTATCTATCTTTTCACTGAAACGCATTCCAGGTCTCCAGTGTGCCTTATATTTACAACGCCAACATCGAAAAGTAAAGCTGGGACCAGAAAATATTATATTCCCTTTCTTTCGCCTATCTACACTTGGTTCACCATTGATGTGACACATCGGACAATTGAAAGACTCCCAACCACGTGCAGATCCGCGTCGTGGAGGTAATCTAGATTTCAATGCTTCTACTATTTCAAATTCAATCATACTCAGATAGTTATACAAGGATGATTCTTCTAAGTCAAATTAGTTATAAAGAACCTGATCAATTGTGCCTGTGTTTAAGGCATGTGGTTGGTAAACAAATCTTACAAATGTAAAAAGACCATTCGTATTAAAATATTTTATACATGATAAAGGCCCTGAAGTCAAACTGGCAGTGTCAAAAGATGCTACCACTGCCCAATCTGTATCTACGGTAGGTAAACTTTGGTTAGTTGTAACCTCAACTTGTATGGTACCCATAAAATCGGTAAGATAAAATGCCGCAGTATGAATGGGGCCAACACCATAATTGAATCCACCTGATCTGAATATTGTGCCGCCTGGATCTGATATTCCAAGTAGGGCTGTTATGTCTTCAATGAAAGTGGTAACTGTAATAACTGTGGGAGAAAATTCTATTGCATTCCTACGTAATTCAAATTCACCAGTTACACGGAATACCTGATCAACAAAAGCAAACCCTTCTCGCCCGTTATCCTCTGTAACAACAATAGAATAGACATAAAATCCTTCATTCATATCAAAAGTTTCTGCGTCAGTGAGAGTAAGACGTGCAAATCCCTTTGACTGATCCAATTGTTCAAGTATTTTTGTTAGGGTAGATGTTCTAGTTTCAATTTCTGAAATATTTAAGGTCAACGTTTTGTCAAGCAAGTTGATAGGTTTTCTATCTCTGTCCCTAAGCGTGAAATCTATCGTGTTGACTGAGCCTTTATAAAGGATTGTGTTGAAGCGGTTCAAAGGATTATTCTCCAATTTAATACTGGTTTCTTCGTCGCGATAAACGACATGTTGAATATTTGGTATATGGTAAATTTTTACACTCACTTAATTTCCTTTCTTATAGATATTTATCATTTGTTCACATATTGTTGTAAATGTTGATCAAGATCAGCCAAAGCAAGTTCTAATGGATTATTATCACCACGCCAACCACCGACTGCGATCCGCGCATGGGCTGCTCCAGATTCTGCTTTAAATCTTTTAAGAAAAGATTCACTTGCCCTTGCTATTAGATCTGGTTTATTATATTCTAATAATTGATAATACCTCATTCCAATATTTATCAATATTTTGAATTGGTAAATACTTCTGATGATAGAGTTTGAAGAATTAAATAAAAGATTCCCATTTTTAACATGTGGTCGTTATATGAATAACGATATGATCGGTATTATTCAAAATACTGACCATCAATTCATATCGATGTATGTCTATAATAAGATTCCCACAATAGATCTGAAGCGAGCATTTTTACGACTTGGGGAAGTTTGGTGGTGGGAAAGTAATAGAAAAATTCCTATTAACATGTTCCTCAGAACTGAATTTAAAATGTTTGGTCCGTATCTTCAAACTTTTATATTAAAAGAGTTTGAATATATTCTTGGTCCAAAGGTTAGTATAGACAACCTTATGACTAGGCGAGTAAAGCGTCGATCTGTGCAGTTAATACGTCGTCTGAAGTGATGTCCGTCATCTCCCACATTGTGGGAGGGGGAATGTGATCAATTCCTATCGATAACCAAAATTCATGATGCTCTTTGTTGTTGGATGTTGGTGCAATTCTCAGACAAAACATGGGCTCAAATATTTTGCCCATTGATTCATATAATTCTATTGCTTTTAAAATTATATAAAGACCGGGAAAAGTTGAACATTTATGTGTATTGCATCTTCCACATGCTGCGACAACATTGTCCCTTAGAGAGTAGCCAAGCGATCTAGGAAAAACATGATCGTTTGTGATCTCGTCGAATGGGAAGTTCTCGAGGCAATAGAAGCATTTATGATCCTGTGCTTCCCACATTTCCCGTCTTAGGATTTTTTTAAGAATTGCTGCCATTCATTAATATAACAAATTTGGTAGCTCATGTCAACCGAATTTTAACAAAAACATAGCCTCATCTTCCTCAGTTGGAAACTCAAGACCTATTTGAGTATTAGGAGAATATTGTTGAAATTTTAATGTCAATTTATTGTCTCGCAACCACTCAGTGATTTCTTCATTTAAAAAACGTCCCTTGCCTTTATAAAGTTCAATTAGATGTTTTTTTCCACCAATAAAAATTACAAGACGGATACTGGGTGTTCCTGCAGGATCTAACATAGGAGAATAATCTAACTGTTCAAACTCTTCCTCTCCACCATATAATGGTATCCAGTTCATAACAGCTGAATCAAAATCACATTTATAAATTTTCATCGTTCAGACTCAATTAAAAGATTGAGTTGAACTATAATTGACATTGAGTATGCTATCGAGTGGCTTTTTTTGAAATAATAGCTATTATCAGTTGGCTTAATCCATATTTCTTTTTCTACCTGCTCCCAGCTTTTTCCAACCAAATATCTCTTAGCAGGGCGAATCATTGCAATAACCATTGCTAACTGTTCAATTGATTGTGGCTTCATAGTTGATACAATATCATAATGATTATGAACGTGAGCTAATTTATTTACAATGTCTTCATATTCTAATAACTCCCATAATGGTTCTACCATTAGCTTTTCAAGATGCTCTTCATTTTTTACACCTTCATATATAGAATTATTAAGTATATCAAATTTAAAGAAACCAAATTCTTCAGCCTCAATAAATGATAAATGAGCAGTACCTGTCTTAGGATTATACGGGATATCTTGAACATAGATCCCAACATTATGTGGAGATACTTTATCAGATGCCAATGCCTTGACATGATGAAGGCCAGCCAATATTTCTTTCCTGTCTTTTACATCAATATCAATGTCCATATCTTGGTAGTCTCTCCGAATAATCACCCCATTTAATATAAGTTATCGTTTCTGCAAAATCAAATCGCATGATTAATTTATAAGTATCAAAATATGCTGTTAAGCCTATAGCACCATTTGGATCACATGACAAATAAAATTTATTTGTGGGAATTGGATAATGAGTCATATAATCTAAATATCGTCTTAGACCAACTAAAGACATTCGATCATCATCTGTATCTATGTCCTCTTCCCACAAATCAATTATTTTATCTATTCTGGGAATTCTAGCGGCGGTTTGAATCAGCTCTTCAAAAATCTCATTATCAGTCTGTATTGCCTCTGTAATGATAAAAGGATAAATTTGATGAATCATATGAATTTTGCATTTCACCTACCTAGCTTACCCTCAATATTATTGATTCGTCTATTGGCAGTATGTAATTCATTAGTAAGTGAGCGATTTTGACTTGTTACTGTTATAAGTTCTTCTGATATTCTTTGAAGTTCTCTTGCAAGCTGTTTAATATATTGAGCAGCGGGTATTTCTATTTCTTTTCCTTCATGTATCAAAATATTAAATTTTGAACCTTGTGAAATTTTTGTTCCAGATTTCTCTATAGGCTTCGCTGTTCTTGGTTGGTTATACATATTTTCAATCATTTTTTGTCCAATATAAAATAAAAGCTGAGGCATCAGCATCATCAGCAAACCAATAATGACCTGCAAGTTCCCAAACGTTATCAACTGTATGCTCTCTAAGCCAAACAACTATTTCTTTATTGTTGCTCTTAGGAATTTTTACACGCGTTCTACCATTAAGAAATTGAATTTGATCATTAAGGTATTTACGAATGCCCTGTTTCATAATCCACTTTCTTCCATAATCTGAGATAACCTACTAAATTCACTCTTATGTTTTTTAATTCGTACCTTCCATTGCCCCTTGTCTATGTATTTATTGATTAGTTCCTCTTGCTCTTCATTGAATCTACTTAAAAGATTGCATGATTTGCTTGAACAGAATATATACCAGGGACTTAATTTACCCATCATAATCCAATGCAGTGCCTGGTTAGGTTTAATCTCATCAAAGAAATTTGTGATAACCTCATTATTCTCTTCTGCCCATTTCTCAGCTAATTTAAATCCTCTTTCAATTGCCTGATCAGGTGTTTCTTTTGCAATAAGCTCTGCCATATAACTTTCATATGCATGATCTTTTGTCCAATTGGCCATTTTTATATTATGCTTAATCAAATATGCAATATAATTATCAGGTTTTGTAACTCCTATATAATGCATATGATTAGCAAATCTGACTAATTGATTGTATAATATACTGTTCATAAAATCTTCATATGTAGGCGTTGTTTTATATCTGGAATATTCCATAAATTTTAGCCATGCAAGAAATGCAACTTTAACCTGATGGTTATCACGTTGCTGCCACCGTCTTTTCTTCTCACATACATGAGTAAGAATGGTGCCTTCTCGTTTAAACTTTCTACCGCAAAATTTACATTCCATTTTTTCTCTCAACCACATCTATTCACTATTCACTGCACAATATAACCATAACCAGTAAACTATCCATTTTTCTTCTCCTGAAGAGACTTTTACCTTGATATGAGTTATATGATATCTAAAAACCATTGTATTCAATCCAAATACCATCTTCTAAAATCCATTTTATTTTATATTTAAAAACCATATTTTACTCCAATCAATTGGTTCAACTATACAAGTTCCGCTAATACACGCCTCAGGTGTAGTAGGATACCAATTTTCGTCATTCTTAAATCTAATGTATTCATTCCATTTTTCATCATCAAATAACCATATCTTATAATACTTAAAAACCATAGCTCTTCAACCACTTCTTCCATTCTTTTAACTGTGAATCTTGCATTCCATAATCCATCGCCAACTGTATTAACTCTTCCTTAGATGAAATTCTCATAAACATTTTAACTTCATCTTCTTTCCAATGGGGATACCATGTATTAATCTGTTTGAATATATTATCACCTATTAGCTTACCAGGAAAATAATGACTTATTCTACCAGATTTATATCCGGGACTTTTAACGATTGAGGCTTGAGATATGAGCATCAATTGTAATTTTGGATGTTGGCCCATATTGTGAAATTTTTTGTTTACAACCTCATTGACTGCTAATATTGCATATTCTGCTTCCGCATCTGTTGCTCTATTATATGTGGCACGATTGTCTACTGCACTCATAATTTTAAGAGCTATATACGGTGACATCCTTTTAATCATATCATCAGGTAATTCTGCAATTGACCTTAGATTAGCCTTATCTAACATTGGCATAAGCTCTTTGAAGAGATCAATCTTTTCGATCATAAATTATACCTTTCCATCTCATTAATACCATAGCAATATCTTCGTCTGATGTGTCTGTCAGATCAAAATAATACTCCCAATACTCCCAGGCTTTACTCCGAGTAGTTAATGCCTTTAATAATACGTTATTGTTGATGCCCATATCAACTAATTCTTGATAGGTTTCTAAAGTAGTTTCAAGATTCCATGCCTTATGTTCACCAATATCCTCAGGTGGCCAACCAGTTGGTTGTGTAGAACGATCAAGATCATCAAAATTATCAATATTGATAAGAAACATTTTTGTAACATCTTCTTGTGGACGGAATGAAAAAATACTTTCTTTATCATAATGCACAAAATCTACGGCTAATGGATATGGAGGATCGAAAGCGAAAGCCACGGCTTCGCCTTTGCCATTCTTTAATTCTTTTATAATCATAATTGTGTATAGTATATTTCGCCTGCCAAAGCAAAAATCAGTTAGATTAGATAAATATATTTATAATTTACAAGTAGGAGATTTCAAAATGGGAAGACCCGTTCAAAAGAGAAATTTTGGTGATCCAAATAACACTGATGGCAATCAAATGTTTATGTTTGGTGATATCGGAGCAGGTATAGAGCAGGTTTTTATTGTTCGCCAAAGAGCAACACGAGCATTTTTAGTTGAATCCGTTGCAACCCCTGGTAATCAGGGCGAGATATTACTCGTTAATGGTCCTGGCGATGTTACAGGTGTTGGCTTTGGTTATCAAGAAGCAGGTGCTGCTGGTGGAAACTTTGAAGTTGATAGTATAACATCAATCGCTGCAATTGGTGTTACTTATGATGTTGCTGATGATGTTGACCTTACAGGAACAGGAACTGATGCTACTATGACGGTCCTATTAGTTACGCCAGTCGATGCACAAGACGAAGGAGATTATTCTGTTTTCGTTGGTGGTGATGGTGGTGGTGGCACAGCTCACGTCGCATTAGATGTTTTAACAATGACAGATGGAACACTAGTTACTGTTGATTCAGTTGATGGTAATGATGATGTTTTAACATTCACAGTTGATTCAACAACTGCTACAAGTGGTTTGGCAACTAACGTTGTATTGGCTCAAGCATCTAGTACAGGAACAGGTGACTCATTCACAATGACACTTGCAGATCTTAATCAGGGTATATTCTCTGTTACATTAGTTACAGGTGGTGATTATTCAGTTGACCTTGTTAATCCAGTGGTTTCAACATCAGCACAAGCAGGTACAGGTGCAACATTTAATGTTGTTACAAGCTCAACATCAAACGTATATGTTACATTGCTTTCAAACAAGAACTTAAAGACATTTGGTCAAGTAGGTGCACGACAGAGCTTCTTAGTTAATGAAGCTGGGGCAGACGTTAACCTTCCTGGCACTTAAGGATTACAAAAAAGTAACGAAAAATAGGAGATTTCAAATGGGAAGACCCGTTCAAAAGAGAAATTTTGGTGATCCAGCTGCAACAGCTGGCAATCAAATGTTTATGTTTGGTGATATCGGAGTAGGTATAGAGCAGGTTTTTATTGTTCGCCAAAAAGCAACACGAATATTTTTAGTTGAATCCGTTGCATCTAGTAATCAGGGCGAGATATTAATCGTTGATGGCCCAGGTGCTGTTACAGGTGTTGGATTTGGTTACCAAGAGGCAGGCGCTTCTGGTGGTAATCAAGAAGTTGACGCTGCGACTGTTGCCGCAATTGGTGTTACTTATGATGTTGCTGACACTATAACGTTAACTGGTGGATCAGGAACACAGGCTGTTCTTACAGTTGCTCTTGTTACGCCAATTGATGCAGAAGACGAAACAGATTATGCTGCAAATTTTTCAGAAGGCTTAGGTTATGCGGCATCGGATATAATAACAATGACAGATGGAACAGAAGTTACCGTTGATACAATTAACTTTGAGGTGCAGAGTGCACCAGCAATCCAAGCAATTGGTGTTACATATGATGTTGGTGACGATGTTGACATTACGGGAACAGGAACTGATGCTACTTTAACAGTTCTATTAGTTACACCAGTTGATGGACAGGACGAAGGAGATTATTCTGTTTTTGATGGTGGTGATGGTGCAGGTGGTACAGCTCACGTCGCATTAGATGTTTTAACAATGACAGACGGAACAGAAGTTACAGTAGATTCAGTAGATGGTAACGATGATGTTCTAACGTTTACAGTTGATTCAACAACAGCAACATCAGGATTAGCTACCAACGTTCTATTGGCACAAGCATCTAGCACAGGATCAGGAACAGAGTTCTCGATGACACTTGCAGATCTTAATCAGGGTGTTTTCTCTCTGACATTAGTTACAGGTGGTGATTATTCAGTTGATCTTGTTGATCCAGTGGCTACAACATCAGCACAAGCAGGTACTGGTTTAACTGTCAACGTTACAACAGATTCTACTGTCACTGAATTCACTGTTGATTCAACAACAGCGACATCAGGATTGGCTACAAATGTCACACTTGCTCAAGCTTCAGTAGCGCCAGCTGGTGGTACTGGTTTCGATATGACATTAGTTGATGCTAATCAGGGTATATTCTCTGTTACAGTAACGACACCAGGTGACTATTCCTCAGTTCCAGGCAATCCTGTTTCACAGGGTTCTACTTCAGGAGCTGGTTCTCTCGCAACATTCAACTTGGTAACAAGCTCAACATCAAACGTATATGTTACCTTGCTTTCAAACAAGAACTTAAAGACATTTGGTCAAGTAGGTGCACGACAGAGCTTTTTAGTTAATACTGATGGCGCAGACGTTAACCTTCCTGGCGCATAAGATGTAAAAAATAAATTTTGCAGAAAACTCTTGACAAATAGAGCATATGGCTATATATTAAAGACAGTTAGTAAATGTAAAGAGTGAAACGGGCGACCGCCGTTGCGGCGCCCGTTTCCATGAACATAATTGGTCAGCCCATAGGCTCATGCAATTCATTCATTAAAATAGCAAATGTGGTTGGATTATTTCTGGAACACGATTATTTTTTTGGTGTGTGATATAAACACACGGCGGTGCTTCTTCATCAGTTAAGGGAACACATAAAAGTTGTCCAAATTTTAGCTTAGGAAATACCCATCGCGTTTCAGGTAATGGGGTTATAACCTCAGCATGTAAGTAATCTGGTTTGAATCCTACTTGTGGATTATAAACAAATGCTTTGAATTCTTTCTCATTAAATCCTGGCATTTTTGGTGGAAGTAATTCACCAACTCCTAGTTCTGCATCAACACACAATAAAGACCAATCCTTCGGCATATGAATATTATATGGACCAATACCAACTTCAAGTCTTATATCACTGAAATTCTCCAGAAACAAGAGTGGTTTACAATAATAATCAGTTGATTCTTGCCCAGTATATTCTAATATCCAAAAATAAAGATCATCTACCTCTGTTCCAATAATATCTACATCAAGTGATTTGTTTTCAATTGTTAAGATGCGCATTTTCTTCTCCTTTTAGATAAATAGATTTATAGTAAATTATATATTAAAGAAAGACCAAATGTCAATATTATTCAATGATAGTAAATATACTAAATGGTATTACAATATTATTCAAAATGCTCAAAATAGAAATGAAATAGATAAGAATTTATACTATGAGAAACATCATATCGTTCCTAAATCATTAGGAGGTGATAACAAACAAGATAATTTAATTTTGTTAACAGGAAAAGAACATTTTGTTTGTCATTGGTTATTAACAAAAATGACATCGGATAAGAACAAATATAGAATGGAATATGCGTTTTGTTTCATGCGAATGCCAAAAAGAACCAAAAAAGAATATTATAAAATTCCAGGATACCTTTATGAGAAGCTTAAAATTAATTTTGCCATATTGAATTCAAAAACACACAAAGGTAAAATAGTTTCAAAAGAAGCTCGAGAAAACATGTCAAAGGCAATGAAAGGACGAATTTCGCAATTCAAAGGCAAAAAACATACTAATGAGGCCAAGTTAAAACAATCTATAGCCGCTAAAAAAAGACCTCCAAAAACTAAAGAACAAATCCAACAAATTGTCAAATCGCGCTCTTGGTACAGGCATTCAGATGAAACAAAACAAAAAATAAGTGAAGGGAACAAAGGAAAAACATTTTCGCATACAGAAGAGGCTAAACGTAAAATTAGTTTGGCTTTGAAAGGTCGAAAAATGCCAGAAGGATTCGGTGCCAAAGTTAATAGAGCTCGAATAGGTGTTTCAAGATCTAAAGAGGTCAAATTAAAAATATCTTTAGCCTGTCAAAACCAAAAACGTATTGAATGCATTCATTGTAGTAAAATAACCACAGGGTCAAATTCAGTTAGATGGCATGGCGACAATTGTAAATTCAAACAGCCTTCAACCCCTTAGTAGAGGAATGATCCCTTTTCAATACTTCCATCAATTCTTCCATGCTAAAAAATATACCAGATGCAAATTGATACATGACGTCCCAACGATCTGGTTTGTCAAGTAGAATATATCCAGGAATTCCTTTACCAATCATGTAGCCAAGTTCCAAATGTCCACTTTTACCAGCAGGCAAAATCAATACGCAAAAGTCTGCACGATCAATATGAAATTTATCAAACTCAAAAACATGCTTACCAGCCCAACCTTCTAAAGCCTGTTTGTAATTTCGTCCTCGTTTCTCTTCATATTCCTTCCAGAAATCATCTGCTTTTGGTCCTGGTGAGAACCAATCATCAAATATTTCTACTCCTGGAAGTGCTTCTCTTAGCTGAACTCCCATGGCAGGAATTTCTTTATTCCTGAGGCTACCAATTACATATCCCATTTTACTCATCTGTTTGCTCCTCATATACAAATTTGATATCTGAATCTGTTACTTCTATCCTTATTGCTGTTTTTGCACAACTTTTAAACGTTTCAACCAAATCATCTTTAATAAATATTATTTCAGTGTCGACGGGAACCAAGCATGGTTCTGTTACTATTTTTAATTCATTCATTTTTCACTCCAATCTATCTTCTCTATTTTATACGGATATTCCTTCTCCTTATAAAATTTCTTTCGTGCGGCTAAATGTCGTTTACTATATTTACAGGACGATGCAATATCGTAAATGTCCACACTGTCTTTATCTTTAGCTGTTCTTAAGCCACGTCCAATACTTTGAATAACCCGCACAAAACTTTTACCAGGTTCCAACAGTACAAGATTAAAAATCCTGGGAACATTGATACCAACTGATGCCACACCATAAGTTGCAAATATAATTTTGGAATCTGAATCATGCACCTCATTATAATGCTCTGAGCGATCTTTAACTTTCATAGAACCAGATATAAATACAGCTTCTTTGCCCATATCCTTTATCATTTCAACCATGTTGGAACCAGACTTACGTCTTCCAACCAATATCAAAGTGTTGCCTGTCTCTGAGATATCTAAGATATATTTAGCAAGCCACCTTAATCTCTTTTCATCACCGCATAGATATTCGTGTTCTCTATGATAATCTCTAAATTCGTAATCATCCATTAATTGTTTGATATGAATATCACATTGTGAAAGAATACCTTTGTCCTGTAGCTCTTTTGGCATAATTTCTGAGATAACTGATCCTAATACGTTAATAATTATCCTTGTATCATATTTGTCTTTTGGCATAGTGCCACTAAGCCCCCAGCGAATAGGACACGTGGAAAGAGATCCAGATAGTAAATTCTTCAATTCTTTCGCTTTGGCAGAATGTGTCTCATCTACAATAACGACGTTAACATTATCCAATAATTTCAATAGCCTATCTTTCATATCTTGATCAGATTTACCTTTTTTCGTTAAAATAGATAAAGATTGCCATGTACATATTGTATGAGTTTTTTCTAACTCTTTTCTATCTCCATAATAGACGCCTACATCAAGCCCTATATTCAAAAAATCCTCTTCCGTTTGCACAACCAAACTTTTATTAGGCACAATAATAACTGTTCGTCCTATTGGTTCACAATGATAAGCCATTGCTGCGGTAATTAATGTCTTACCAGATGATGTAGGAAGTATCTGAACTCCTTGAGGATTAAGGAAAAAATTATGTAATGCTTCAACTTGATGGTCCATCAATTCAATAGGTTGACCGCCATATTTGTGTTTCTCTGGCCATCTTATATGGCTGAACATATCTTTACTTACTTCTGGGAAAGTATGTGAGAATGCTGGTCTATTATCTTTTATATCTATATGATATCCAGCGTCAATGAGAATTGGCAAAATATTATCTAATTGATTTATAAATGTTCTTCCACCTACATCAATTAAATATTCAATACCGTTCCAATAACCAGCTCTAAAATGCTGAGTATGTCTGGCCCATTGTTGGAAATAACCATTTTTATCTCTGATAATTCGTTTAATAGCTGGATCTAGACCCACCAATCTACAATTTACTTGATCTTTAATTTCTAATATTACTGATTTCATAAATTATTTTAAGACATTTTCGATGTAAATTACAATATTCGTTTGATTTATATATCATAAGAGTTTAAGAGGACATATGTTCAATATTGTAAACTACATAGAAGAGCGTTTAGAAGGTTTTATAATTGTCGGTGCCATTACAATAATTGTAATGGGTTTTACATATTTCATTATTCAAGAGACTCAAGATATATCCAGATATAAAGAAAAATGTGATAAGTTAAATGGAATGGTTATTGAGAAATCATATTGCGTCAAAGTTGACTGGATTCTGCTTCCTCCAAGAGGGCAGGAATAATCCTGCCCTCCTGCTTAAATTCAATCCCTAGTTCTGGCATATTCTTGAGCCTGTAACTTCAGCTCTATTCGTGTTGCCATCATATTTCGGGCCTCTTCTCTAAGACCCTCAACTCTCCATTGAGCATCAGGATTGTAATTTGGATTGTCGCCCATCTGAACTCGAGGTCGGCGTCCTTTCCATTTGAACTGCTTTCTCGCAGCCTTCATTTCTCGAATGTTCTTTGAAAGGATATTGTAAGCAGCCTTCCATCCATCAAGTCGAGCCTTATATTCTTTTGTAGATATCTTTTCCATTATAAGTTCCATTACTTCTTTCCTTTGTATAAGTATTTGTTTAAGTCTGCGCCATGTATTAGTAGAAACAAAGCCAGGTCCACTTCATTCTTGAAAGCAAATGTTTGAACACCGTAATCGTAACCAGTCTTCGTAAATCCAACAATCTCCCAACAGCCTACATGGCTGTGTTCATATAGAAATACTTCATCTTCTTCATCCTTTCTATCATGTTCAGTTCTAGTCCATTTTGTATTCTCTGCATACATTTGATCCATTTCTTTTAAAAACTCTTCCTTCGCCTCAGGATCAAACTCCGTGCATGGCGGATATTTTAAGAATTTGTTACGCATATCAGCTTCACCAGAATACCAATATCTATCATCCATTTGACATTTACCATGAGGATAGCTGAACATATTGAACAGTATTTCCTCTATTTCCTCAAGGCTCCAATAATATCCTTCAAATTTTATTTTATATGAAAATATATGCTTCATTGAACTAACCTCAACTTCTTAGTGATATGCCTGATCTTCTCAGGCTCAACTGGACCAATTCCAAGCGCCGTAACAATTGGCGATCCATCAAATCTAGGCAACATGACATGCCCAGAGTCTGTGATCAGACTATGAGGGATATTAAGATCTTCGAGTTGCTTTTTAATTTTGAGGATGTGCCAGACATGTTTAGCCTGGAGACAAATCTTCGTACCAATATTACCTGGTTGCTCATATTCGCACCAGCGATACGGATCAGATTCGAGGTATGTGAGAAGAGAGTTTGTGTAAGCGTGGCCTGCCTGTGCAGCCAGCTTGCCGGGCGTCATATTGAGATCGCCTCGGATAATAGCGTAGAGTTTCTGTTCAGTCTAAATTACAGTCGTCTTCATCGTTCCATTCCTTTATATATGCGAGTGTGCCTTACCGTGATGTACCGACTCTTTGGTGCACCTGCAACAGCGTCCATTGGAAGCCTCGCTGTCTGTTGCTATTACTATTTAGTATATTAGGAATCAGAAGTCAACCTATTTTATCCGACCAGCAATGCTAAGGCATAATCTTCTTCGTTTGTGAACCAAAATTTAAATATTTTCTCATTTTCAGTCTGACGACTCCAAAGGCAAAAATAAACCGTAAATTGATATTCTTGGCTCACTAACAAATTTGCCTTTTCTGCGTTGACAGCTATTGAACTGTTAGCATACAAATATGCAAGAGCATCGGCCGAGCGCCGTTGGCGGTCACCGTTTTCCATTAGGTAAACATTAGAATTAGTTGGTAATAGTGTGAGTAAATTCATTTTACCAATAATCCCATTGCATAATCGGTGTCACTTGTATAATAGAGTCTAAATCTATACAATAAAATTTCAATTTCAAGATAAATCGTATTCTGAACTGCCTGTCCTAAATGGTCCAATAAAGAAATTTCATTTTTATCATCTACCTCAAATGTTATTGACCATTTCCCATAAAGGTAATTGATTAAATAAAGATAATTATGATCATGCACGATTAAAACATGCTCTAAAGGTTTTGGCATTGCTACAAACATCTTTAATAATATGAATTTATTGTCGAATAGTCAAGAGCGCTTGAGCATAATCGCTATCATCTGTAAAATAAATCATAGCACCATCTGTCCAAAATTGACCCATTACGATATAAATAATGCCTATTCTATTTTGTAAAAAATCTCTGAGAGTTGAATCAATTGTGTCACCTGAGATACCTGGTAATCCATCAGGAGTTAGAAAACTTAGTGACTTAGGTTTATATTCTATAACCCAATCACCATAAAGATATTTGATAAGGCGAATTTCATCTTTTTCCTGAACGTGATAAACTTTTTCACAAGACGGAATTTCATACATCGTTGGTTTTGTTTTATTATCCATTCGTTAAATTACCATCAGGTCTGATAATTATAACTTTTTTGCTCTTCAATCTTGCGTAACGAATTGTAGCCCATGTTCCACTTCTCGGTTGGTCTCTCTCATCTGATTTAGGAACGGCGATCAATATTTCTGTTTCATCAACAATAACATGATTACGCTTTATATAAGGTAAGGTACCATATTCTTCATCACTATTAAAATATGCCCGTTTTGAACTGTTTTCAGGAGGATGACTCATAATTTTATAACCTGCGCTCTTTGCAAGACCCGCAGCCTCAAAATCTGCGCCTATGCAATCACCGTGATGAAATTCTGTACCCTCAATAGTCACGACAAGTTGGGCAACCATTTCTAGTTGTTTTCGGGTCATACCCGTTTGAGTACCTGTGAAACCCACCTTTGTCATACATCATTATAACACCTAACAAAACATCAGTCAAGTTTAATCATTTAATTTCCAATGTATTAGATAATTAACAAAATCATATTCATAATTAAATCTAAATATAAGTCTGAAAGTATGTGTGTCTATACTATTATCTAGGAAGTCATCATAATGAAATAATACTTCTTCTTTACAATTATCTTGAACCCATCTTCTATTTGGATAATAAAACTCTTTAATTTTAGCATAATAGTAAGTTCTATGAATAGTATCATTTATTCTATCGTAATATAAAAAATGATTTACATCAAGAAATGTTGTCATTTGTTCGCGTATAAAAAATTTAAAGCTGACTCTACACTATCGTACATTTTGTCAAAGTATATTCCGCCTTTGTATCCCAAAATTTTGAACTTATCACCACATTCAAATGGATCATGCGCAATAGCTCCAAGACATCTGTCTTTATAATATACTTGTATTACTCTAATGTTGCATTTCATACAAATGAATCCTCTATTCCTGCCACTTTAAGCTTCGTTATGTTATTTATTTGAAAACCCTTCGCTTCAAGCCCTTTAATTATTCCAAGGAACTTGTTTCTTACCAGTGCGATATCATTAATTAACTCTGCCAATAGGACTACATTGTCCTCACCATCAATCCATTTCTCTGCTTCTCGTGCAGTCAAAGCACGTTCATAATGCTCTATAAATCTTCTAAGTGTTTTGGCTCTTTCCTTGCGATATGCTATGTTGAGGAATTCTAAAATTGCTTCAAGCTCTTGCAGTTGATTAAATCTAAATACGATTAATCCAGGCATGCTTGCTGATGCCTTTTCTAAATTTCCAGTCAAACTTACTTCTTTTCGTGCCTCTTCTACTTCCTTATCAAAAAATTTAATTGCATTCGAAACATTTGAAATATCTTCCGTAACGGCATTGTACCACATTTACCACTCCAAATCTTCCTGCTCTACTACATCAAAATCATCATGCTCAATATCTGCTTCTTTATATATCATTTCAATTGCATCTTCACAATATTCATCATGATCACGAAGTTCTCTTAAATCATCTTCATCAACGACACCATTGTCCTCAAATACTAAAAGCAAATTTTTTAAAACAAGGGTTCTATTTTTTTCTTGTATATCTTCTCTTATATTGTCCCACATTTCTGCTAAAATTGCACTGTCCATTATCCTTGTTCCTCCTTAGGTTCAACTGTTAACATTTCAATATCCATTTCATTCCATTCTGCCATAATTAAATCAAGTATGCCATTATCATTTCTATTGTATCCCTTTTCAAAATACTTATGCTCTTTACCTTCTCGATCTGTATAGACATATTGTCCTTTACCCACTGGTTTAACTAGAACACCCTTCTTAATAAATAAATCATATAATCCTGAATAGGGATTCATTCCTTCCTCATATGGAATTTTAATCTTAATAGCTTCAAACGGCTTAGAGAATCTTGATTTGACTACTTTGATTGCCGCTCTTATACCTCTGACATCACTAACTTTGTTGCCATCTGCATCCTCTTTCAATTTTAGCTTTTTCATTGCTACAACCTGGGATGCGGCAAAAATTGGTCCTGAACCACCAGCAATTTTATCATCTGGATCAAACATATCCTGAGATGCATAGGTGTGATTTGTTCCTACTAAACCAATATCCCATTCACCAAATTGAACCACACAATTTTTCACAAGGGCTTTGAGTTGCTTTGCTGTCCAACCCATATTTCCCTTCATATTGCCATCTTCAAATTGCTGTAAATCTACTGGAGTAAGAAGCATTCCAAGTGAATCAATTACAAACAAAACTTTAGGTCGTTCGTCCTTATCTACTTCCTCATATGTCTTTTTATAATCCTTCATAAAATCATTGATAATTGCTGCAACATCATTAATCATTGCAACATTAATTTTCATTAATTTACTCTCATCAGTATCTACATCCAAAGCCTTTAGCCAGGACTCATCTAATGCATTTTCTGAATCTAACAGAACAACAAATATTCCCATCTTCTGAGCATTTTTAACTAGATTGCCAGCACAGATAAATGATTTACCTGATCCAGATTCCCCTGCAAAGATTGTAACTTTGCCCAAGGGGACGCCGCCATGAAAATCATTGCTTATTAAATAATTTAATCCAAAATTACCAGTTGAAATCCATGTGGTAGGATCATGAAAACCTACAGAAATACCTGATATGTTTTTTGTTACCGATTTACGGAATTTTGAAACATCAAATGCACGAGTCATCATTTTCTACCTCCATCCAAATTCTCTTTCCATTTATTATTTTCCATGTTTTACCTTTAAATCTTTCACTAACCTGTTTCTTTACTTCATCAGTATGATCTTTGCCATAAAACGGATTGTTTTTACCACTCATTTTAATTTTAAAACTTTCTGGTTGTTTTAGTCCTAAATGTCCATTTGAGTTAAATTTTCCTTTTTTAGTTTTGCCTGATGCTACTCCTCGTCGTTTGGCTAATTCTGGATCTACTTTTCTTCCTCTAAGGGCATCGCCAATTTTCTTACGTTGCTCAATAGTGAATCCACGTTTTTTAGCGGATTCACTCATTCTTTTTCTTGTTTCCTCTGAATGTTTTCTACCTAACATACCGGTAACACCATTCAAATTATTATCGCGCATTTTCTTAATTGTTTTTGGACCAGGATTTCTTAATCCTTCGCCGCCATCGGTTAAATTTCGCAATATTCCTGTTCCAAGATCTTTTCGTCCATACTTTTTAATTAAATCAATTTCCATCTGTATGGCATTGTTCTCGGATAAATTTTCTGCTATAAATGTAATTCTTGATTTGTCAGGTACAGAAACGCTATGTTGTAATTCATAAGCACGATTCTTTTTCCTTTTCCAACATAATATGGCGATCCATCTTCTCGTAAATATAGATAAACATAGAATATTGGCATTTATCTCTTATCCTTTTAAAAATATGTAATATTCTTCTGCTGCTTCGATTATAGCTTTTGATGCCCATCCTGTGCGGCCTTCTAGTGCCAATTCCAAGGCTCTGGTTCTAAGTTCATGTTCTGTCATAATTTTTCCTAATTGATTGATTGATATGGTTTAGGTGCTCCGCAGTCTGCGGAGCACCTAACTCTAATTTAAGTAGTTTTAGCCCGGATTTTTGCCAAAATGTCAGCGACATCTTGTTTTGTATCTAGACTAGGAGTTTCATCCTGGCTAGGAGTTTCAGCTTTAACTTCTGCAACTTCTTCTGTGGTAACTTCTATTTTGTCAGTTTTAGGAATACCAAATTCTACACCTCTTGGGCGCCAAGGAAGATGACCCCACTTCTCTGGATCATAAAATTCTCCTTCAACAGATGCCTGGAACATTTCATACAATGTAGCAGATTCATCTTCAGTTGGCTTCTTTGGAAGAAAATCCTCTAAGCGACTAAGACCATTTGTTTCAACTGCTGCTCGCTCATCAGGCGTTAAAGATCGTGCCTTACGCTTGAACTTGGACTGAGTGTAATTGTTGTATGATCCAGATGACTCTGACTGAATGATAAAATCAATACCATTATCATAATCATCAACGCTATCATCCAATTCAGGATCAGCGTAACCACTTCTTACCATATTAAAAATCTGCTTTCCAAATACGAAACGTCGTATTGGATTCTCAGGAGGTTCAGTCTCACCAATGCCATCTTCTGTAACAAAGCCTTGCATGACATAACTGTATTTCTTCCAATATTTACGACCTAATGACTCAGTGTCTTTATCATCAAACCATCTTTCCTTACGGATAAATCCTAATATTGGGCATGAAAGACCCCACATTTCAACACAGGGAACTTTGACTCTTACAGTCTTATCACCGTGCTGTCCTATTACACCTGGAAAATCTAATGTAATTTGCTGAGATTCAACCCAGGGCAATGCATTATCAGTATTGCCATCTGGTAAAAATCTTACCACAGACGAATCGCCTGATTTCATATTCCAAAATGGGAATATTGCATCAAAGCCACTTCCATTGGTTCTATTTTGTTTATTATCTTGTTCTGCCAGAATCTGGCGGATCTTATCTAGACGTGAATTCATAACTTTTCCTTTCTAACTTCGCTTTAACTTCACTTTATACTTAACCTGTAACGTTTTAAAGTTACGTTACCAAACTTATACTAGATATAACTATCTAATGTCAATATTATTTATCTTTCTTTTGTATACTTTCCAAGCTCTTTCTTTGGATTTTTTCTTATTCTATCACGTAATCCTGGATTGCCTGCCATGTCCTTTGCCAATTCCTCATCTGAGTCTTCACCTAACCTATCAACATGTCTTTGTTCTCTTGGTGTTAGTTTATCATATGATTTAATCCATGTAGCTGTTCTACCAAATTTCTTGTAGGCATGTTGGTGATCTCTAAATGGTCCTTCTATGTTACCATGAAACATTACAAAAGCCTTACCTTCATTTTTACCACATTGATTCGGTTTGCCTCCCCACATAAAAGCTTCATCTACTTCACTATCAGCCCAATCACTGAATTCCTTTAATGGTTCATTTGCTACGGACGCATCAATTGCTGATCTTGATAGCTCATGTAATTTGATCAATGCTTCATTTTCTCTAATGGTAGTTTCACCTTTAGTCGTAATACGATCTGAAAGCTCTGACAGAAATCCTGCAATGTCTCCATCATTCACACGCTCAGATAAATCAGCAGCAATATGGGCAGCGCGGGCTCTTTTGCTCTCAAATTTAGGATTCGCAGCAAATCTTGGAGCGAATTTAATATCACCATCTTCAATAAGATTGTGAATCTTTGAAATAACCGCTTCAGCAGTCATAGCCTTTTCTGTATCTTCATTTGATGTTAACCTTGCAATAGTCTCATATACACTATTATCCAAGTCGGATTCAAATATACCTCTGAGCCTATTAATCTCAAATTCAAGCAAGCTTTCATCTAGTTGATTTGGTTTAGCCTCAAAATTCTCTCTAAAATGTCTATATGAACGTGGACCTTGAATCTTTTTCATTTCCAAAGCAATCTCTGCAATACGTTCTTTTACGATACCAGTTATTCGCATCGTTTCCTCATTGATTCCTTTGTTGTGCTTTCTAAAAGTTTTCATTGCTCCATATTCAGTGCATTCATTTCGGATATATGCACCTATATCATCATTCCACTCACCACCTTCTGACATATGTCTCGCCATTGCTCTACCACCCTGCAAATAAGGAACAGGGAATTTAAGACGTTCACCTTCATGAGTCTCAATAAAAATCTTACCAATATTTCTAGCACGTGAAGCAAACTTTGTTTCATCTACTGCACCAGTATGCTTTACAATTAATCTAGTAGGTTTACCTATATTTTGATGACTGGATTTTGATGTACCTCTTAATCTAGTTACATCTCGTGCTTCACCCAAATATGATCCATCAGAACATCTTTTATGAACAGCAACTCTCTTTCCATCAATGACATCTTTGACCATTTTATTACCCCATGTTGAACCAAATCGTTCGTAACACTTAGGGCAAATATCATCCTCACTAGGCCATTTAGCTCGCTCTTCATCAGACTTGGGGATCGATGAAACACCAACATCCCAATCTTCTATACCTTCATAAAAATATTCTATATGTTCGTTCATTTTACTTTCCACTTTAAATGTAGGATCTAAAAATTTAAATACTGCTTTATAAATTGTTGCGCTTTCTGTAAACCCACTAGTCTTTGCAAACTTTTTACCAGCTTCAAATGCAATTTTATTATTTGGTCCTGACTGTTTTGCAGCCCAGTTTTTTGCTCTACTTATTTGCTGTTGCATTCTTCTTGGATCATCCATACCTGGTGGATTATGTAAGAAAACATCAGTATCAAATTCGTGAGACTCGTTCATTTCCTTCTCTTCCTCTTGCGCCTGGTGTGCCAGAAACGCAAAATGCTTTGGTTGTAATTCTTTACCGTATTTTCTTACATTGAATAAAAGACCAAATCGACCTGCAAGAGTTCGGAGATTCTGCAATAAACTTTCAATATCTTTAATTGATTTGTTCTCACCCACATACATCTTAATTTCACTATCTTCACCTTGTTGAATTAGTGAAACCATAATGTCATCTTCTTCTAGCCAAAAACGTCGTGCTTCTGTTGCCGGATTCAATGCGACCTCTCCATTTTCTTTATAGAGCTTAATAATATGTCCTCGACTTTTAACGATTTCAAAAATACGTTCTGCTACTTTATCAAAATTAATTGCCATATGACCCTCATTCTTTTTAATATTTATCTAAAAACCCTTGACTTCGCCTTTGGAATGTTTTATGTAGGGAGGGTGAAACAATGAAACAACTAGAAGGATATGGACGATGAAGAAACATGCTTGGTTTAATACTTCGCTGATCACGGCAGCCGTTATGTTATCTGCTGTTACGCTTGTGGCAGCGTGTGAAGACGACGCTATTATTGCCTCGCGTAACCTGTCTAAGGCTGCGGATAATTTCGAGGTCCAACGCCGTGTGGTCTTTATCAACGGAATCACAGGTGCTTACCTGCTCTCCATAGAGGGACGTTGTTCGATTGAGGACAAAGGTCATCAGTTGCAGGTTACCTGCAAGACTGGTCCTGGTGCTTTCAAGAAGCATTTCTTGGGTCTGTCTGATAACGTGACCTATCTGGCGGAACAGATGAGTGATGTGGACGTGAGCGTTTATCACACCAGGATTACGTTCAAGCCCACGTCGATCATTCCTGACGTAGACTTGCGCATAAAAGGCGCAGGTGCAGCGTTGATCGAAGATGTGGTCCCTGAGTAATGAGCTTCGGATCATGGTCAACAGGAACAGGAACGGCAACGGTGGAGACTTTCACCGTTGTCCCATTTGTTTTGGCTTTTTCCAAGTCTAGGTTGGTCGGGCCAAATGGCATTGGGATCGTTCGTGCTGTTCACATAACGCCATTTATCGCAATTGGCTTTGTAAATCCTTTTGGAAAATAGGTTGACTTAACCAACGTCTGGTTGTATAAAAAGAGTGCGAAGATAACTAACTTAGTAGAATGCTAAGAAACTGTGGCACAAGGAGACGAGACATGACTTAGCCAGAGTAGTTTATATAGAAGTTATATATATATATTATTGAATGAACGGCACTTGACGTTTCTAAAGCAGGAAATGCAAAGGCCAAGATTCTAAGTCCTATTGACCTAGAATATGTAGTAAATTAGAGGACTAAGGTAGAGACTGTTGGCCAAAAGCTGACAGTTTCTCCACATGTAGGGAATTAGAGTTAAAGCATAATCGTCGGCATTGGCTCTAATTCCTCACCTAACTCATCACCAATATTTTGAGCAACTGCTTCTCTTAAATCTGCATCCCATTCCATCAAATCTTGCATCATACGGATAGAGAGTAGAACTGCTGAAACTAAATCATCTGTTTTACCTGATTTTGCTTCATAACCATTACCTTTAGCAACAAAGAATTTTAATTCGCCTATTAATGCTTTAGATGAGATACTCATTTTGCCTTCTTCAAGTAATGTTTTCATTCTGGAGCATGACTCCACTTTCTTTTTATTGGTAGTATTATAACCCTTACGATATACTTTTGAGTTGCCTTTACGCCGTATTTCTGATAGGAATACACCAGGGAACATTTCCTCACCTGTTTCATCAATAATATATAACGATGTCTCACCAATAGTATTGTTCTCAACGGACCAATAAATTTCAGGAGAGTATTCTTCTAATTCACTATAAATCTCTTTGAGTATCTCCATCATCACGGCTATTTGGCTTTTCGCTCGAGTTTTATTATGCCTCCATTCAGCAACTTGAATCAACTCAGGTAATTGAAATACTTGGATTGCTGCAAAATCATTTCCCGTCCCCAGTGAGGGATCTAAAGATACCACATAAGTTTTATGTGGACTAATCTCTTTATACCATCTAACCTGTCCAGATTTTCTTAATGGTTCTTTACCCATCTTGTTCAAATTTTCTGCTATCCAAACAGCATTCAGAAGCGTCTCATCGAATGAAATAAATTCGCAATTCGATACTAATATATTGTTTCCATAAAAACGATTTCCGTTGTCAACACCGATTAAATCATAAACTGGTTCAATTCTACCTGTATAAAAAGCAGAAGTTACTATAAGTTTACCATCCAAAGAAAGAACCGTATCGCCCACTTTGAATTCTTTAGCTTCTATTTTAACATCATCTTTTGTAAATATAAAATGATTATCGGTACATTCTAACCAGCTATTGTCGCCAAATTCAAGTCTATAAATAGGAAAATCTCCCATATAGCTTATTCCTTTGAAATGTTGATATCCATTAGCTGTTAATACTTTCAAATTTTTCTTGTTCTCTTTGAAAACCTGATTCATGTTCTAATATCCTATATGTGTATTTATTTTTGAAAAGAAAAAGTTGAAAACGAAATCCATTATTAATAACCGCTTGACGTTTTCTTAAATTATTTTCCAATCTTGTTTTATATTTAAGATCTAAATTACCGTTCCACCACCAATTACTTTTCACTTCAATAATGAGATTTTCTTTTGGAATATAAATATCTGGATAATATTTCCATTTATGTTCGTTTACATTTATATATTCAAATAATGGTAGATTAAAAAATTTACGTTGTCTATTGTCAATCACTAAGTCATTCTCATCATATATTTTTAATAATGTATCCAAAACAAGATTTTCATATCCACGAATTCTAATAATATTTCCCGATGGTAATGTATAATCTCGACCCTCACTGTTTTTTCTTGCTACATTTATTCTAGAAATTAAATGAAAAGTATTTTCGACACCAAACCGTTCTAAATTAGTTTTTCTGCGTTTTTCATTAATTATATCTTGTTCAGAAACTGATTTAGCTCTATTTGTTGCAGCTGATTTATCCCACCCTGCATAATATTCATTACCATATCTTTCTAATCTAGTATCTTTAGATTTTTGCTTAAACTCTTTTGATTGTGTTACCCATTCCACGCCATATTTCTTTTGAAAAGTTTTTTTCATATTAGCAGTTCTCTCTGCTATCTGTTCGGGCGTTCTTTCTCTAGCCGCTTTCTTTTTATTTTCACTATCTTTTTGTTTCTCATTGAGAGACCATGCCTGCTTAATTGAAGAAATTGTGTTTCCGACACATTTGGGTGCACCACAGCTACCCGCATATGAATCTGTCTTTTGGTAAAATGTGAGTGGTTTCATACATTGACATATTGGAGTAATTTGTGTATCATAAATTTCATAATACTCTTTATATGTTAAGTCATATTTATGGAGATGTCGTGTGAAATGGCCATTTGTTTTACAATATGACTGGTTATCAATTTTACTTGTGATGTATTTTGTTTGAGACATGTTGTTCGCTTCTAAATATTTCTTCTGCAAACTATTTATCTATTATCTCAAATAATTCTCCAATTTCTTGTTCAAATTCGCCATTTTCGCCGATTAATTTTAACAGTGTTTCACCGTTACAGCAATTGTGCTCCCGACGAAATCGTTCGTCACCAATCTTGGCATATTGTCCATCTTTCCATTTTTCATCTCTATCAGGATGTTCATCCCATTTGGCAAAAGTAGCCTTAAACCCGTTGCGCCCTACACCGTCTGGATTTTCATTACCGTGTGCATCCAAAGTATCAATTGCTGCATGCCAAAGTTGTGCGAACTCATCATCATCTGAAGATGGTGTTGAAGTAATCACACATTTTCCGTGTGATGTGGAAAGTGTTGGCTGAATGGATGCCCAATACTCTTTTGCAATACTGGGAAGAACAAATGC
>SDBT01001813.1_pt1 | contig 38197 bp, 60 predicted proteins | sample 2277101 | NCBI WGS metagenome assembly SDBT01 (sample SAMN10404973, study PRJNA504765) | marine sediment metagenome | isolation source: marine sediment core GS10_PC15, 103 cmbsf | place: Arctic Ocean: Southern Knipovich Ridge | collected 2010 | reverse complement strand
TATAGTCGCATTATCAGCTTCAGGATATATAAATGTACCTTCATCCATTCCTGTGCCGGCTTCAGTAAACGTAAAGGTTACAACTTCTTTGCCGTCTTTAGCTACTGTCGCATCCTCCCCTGGACTTGTAAACGCTACTGTCGGAGCTGTTGTATCTACTCCGCTATCATCTACCTTGAAAAATTGCTCATCCTCTGACTTACTGGTATCCTGCAATATCTCAAAAGTCATAGTAAAAGATGTAACACCCTCCTTAACCATTGAGATTTCAGGATTCCCTACTGCTACTGCCTTCCAGATTGTAATCTTCCTTGTTGCTCCACTTCCCGGACCCCTACCATTTACAAACAGTGTATATTCTGTTACTGTAGAACTCCCACCTACTTTAAGCGTAGGTGCTGATAGATTCCCTGTAGGCTGTCCTAGAGCAAGGAGCATATTTGCTAATGTTGCCTCTGCCATATTGAACTGTAATTGCCATTTTACGCTAGTTCTATACGCAACAGGAGACCCTACTAGCTGGTCTACTGTCGGCATAAAATGCTCCATTGTAGGGATTAACTGCGCTCCCTCCTGCGTAAATCCTAAATCTGCTGCTCCCCCTTCTACTCCACCATACGCCACATATTTAATATTTGCTGGCGATCCTACCACGATGTTCGCTGCTGTTCCTGCCATAGCCTGTTACCTCCCTTTACTTGTCTAAAAACTTTATATTATAAATGTTTATTGAGTGATACCGTGTACGGTCTTCATTCATTATAATATTTCCGCCTGTCCTTTTGCTCCAGTATATATAATAGCTCGCACTTCCTGAGTTCAGGGTAGTGTCTTGTATGAGGTCTTGTAAATCCAGTAAAGCTCTGAGCCTATTTCTTATATTCGTTACTTCTTCCACATCAGTACTTATCGGTACGAGCTGTAGCCTATCCTCATAAATCACTTCACTCTCTGTGTCCCCTACCCCGGGAGTATATAGAATAAACGGTATGACAGTTCCCGAAGGAGCCTGTAGCGGATATATCTTACTATCTGTGCCAGTAACTCCTAGAAGCGTATCTAGTGTCGCATCAGCCTTCAAGTATCTTACTACATCAAACTCTATCATTGACTTATCTTCCCTGCGATTTCTACGTTCTTCTTTACTGCTTTACCTATGAGTTTAGTTATCGTTTTTATGTTCTTCTGATATGCAGGCAAGAGAAACGGCTGAGCTCTCATTCCTTCTGTAGTTACAAACCGCTTACCCTTCTTATCAAAATATACCCATTTTGTAGTACGGCCACCTCTGACTGACTGTGAGTGTACCCCTGTACCGTACTCTATATACGGAGCGTATTTCACATTCGTTCCTACCTTCGCCTCCTGCTTCCGCAGGTTCACTTGATGAGTAATAGAGCTTCTTAACCTGCCAGTCTTGATTGGAGCATTCCTTTTAGCATCAGCTTCTACTATTATAGCGCTCTTCTTAAGAGCCTTATCTATTGCCGTATTAGCTTCACGCTGAGCTATCTTAATAGCCCTTATTACTGCCTGAGTTCCTGTAATTGCTATTGTTATCCCTGCGCTCATACTACCCTCTTTAATCCTATTTCAAGATGATGCTGTGCACCTCCGGCATCACTCGCTATTATAATCGTATATGTATTGCCACCTATTACCAGCCTATAATCATGCTCTACTATATTCGCATCGTACTTCATAAACCATATATGAGTCAATTCAGCGAAGATGTCATCAGGTACCTCAATTAAGCCCCTGCGTGCCATATCCAGCCTTCCCGGTGTATTTACAAGGTAATTAGCCCATGTGTCCGCTGGCTGCCCTGTGGTAGCATTCTGAGCCTTTGTGCGTTTCTCAACTGTACCTGTTGTATTATAAAGAGACTCTATACTCATATGTAAGGGCTCCTGTACTTACTGAATATAGCCTGTATGTCTGGCGGTAATTCAAATATACCTTCTTTTGATAACACTCCCCCGAAGGTCTCCCCGAAGGTTCCTATCTTATGAGACTTGATTCCTTCCTTCCGCTTAGTATCAAAGAGCTGAGAACAGAATTTATTACAGCCCATCTTTACATCTTCCGGAAGGCTTGCGTATCCTGCTACATAGGTAGATCTATAATTCTTTATTCCTTTAGAATATCCCCCCCATTTATATAGGTATCCTTCTTTAGCGTATAATACAAAATCCGTATTCTCTGTAAATGTATCCTGAACAGTATCAGTCTGCTTATCCCACAGCTTCAGATTAGTAACTGATATTATAGGCCAGTTAACTAGATATAATTTCTGTGTACCGTTACCGTCATGCTCTTCATCAGTATATGTCTGCGATACTAACTTCCTGCCGATATAACTCTCTATTGATACACTCGCTCCATTGATTAACTGATTCAATATGTCATCATCAGAGGACCCGGATATACCCATGTGTCTCTTAAGTTCTACTAGTGTAGTAAGTGCATCTGTAATTAATGCTACTGCCATGATATCCTCACTTCTTAAGTTCTATGTTTAATGCCGTCTCTATTCTTGCAAGCCTATCAATCAAATCTTCCTTAAATTCATAGTAATCTTTCTCTAAATGCTTTACATCGTTTATGAGCAATTTAACTATCGTAAAGAAGGCCCCGGCACTGAAGGCCAGAGTAGTTAATGCCATCCAATTCTTTTGTATGAATAGTATCATCTATTCTCCCTCTGTTGCCTGACCCGGATATCCTTCTGTTGAAGTAGTTCCTAATATAGTATCATCCCCACTTGTGTAATAAAACGTTTTATTAAATATCATTCCTACTTTTTCATCAAAAGTAAAATTAAGACGTAACCCGGGATGATCGCCTTGCAAACTTCTGAACATAGTAGATATTATTTCATTCTGGCTACGTTCTATATTCCATACTCTTACTTCGTCGTATTCTGCGTTGCTGTTAGCTGCACCCAATCTACCGCCTATATGAAATACTCTAGGAACATTAAGCAAACTAGGCTCCGCTTCTTCCTGTCCTAATGTACTAACTGGAATTGAAACTCCGTTTATATAAATCTTTATTGTTAAAGGTACTCCATTTCTAGTGCAGGCTACGTGAGTCCATACACCAGGCTCTATATCTGTAATAATTTGATTCGTAGTTTCTACTCCGTTCCAATTAGTCACAAACCAGCAAAAAGTTAATTTACCCCAAGTAAAAACAGCATCACTTGCAGGCATAACAATCATCCAGTCTACAGCAGCAGCAGGATAATCTTCACCGACACATAAATTCCATTCATTTCCCCAAGGTTCCTTTTGTTTAATCCAAAATTCTATTGTCATAGGTATGCTTTTTACTGTTGTAGATATTTTTACATAATCATCTGTACCGTCAAATCTTCTACCACCAGAAGGATTATCCCCAATCAATAATAATCCAAATAAAAGTAATATAAAGAACGCTATAATTACATTTGAGCCGTTTCTCATTTTATTATCGTGCCCCCTATAACATCAGGCTCACATAAACCCGGTGTCCTATTGTCGCTAGGAAACCACCTTACCCACATTTTCGTTACCTTAACATTTAAATATAAAGCCTGTGTCTGAGTAATAAAAGCATCTCTTAGGTTTTTATTCACATCAGTAAAATATAGATTAAATCTTACTCCCCATATCTGTGTAGTAGAAGATGTATCTACAAAATACGTATACTCCTTATATTCACGTTCCTTAAGTGAAGCCATATCCTTTTTAGCTCTTGCATAATCCCTTACAGTTATTGCAAAAGGTAGATCATCGGTTTCAATAAATCCTCTTATAACATAGTCATGAAAAGTATCTGCGAATGCTATTACAACTAAACTACTTAATAACAACACTCTTAATAAATGCGTCTTGATTTGAAACATCATCTCCTCCTTTCCTTCCGGGGAAAAATGTATAATCTATCCCGTCAACTAATCCTGATAATGCAAACGTTATCTCTACTCTTCCCTGAGACCATGCTGCCGTAGGCATTGTGTCTGTTGAATCTGCTATTGTAAATACTCCAGACTCAGGAGCGCTTGAATATCCTAAATGAAACCACCCAGTACCTGTGCATACTCCGCTTGATTCTAGTACTATTGTCGCTGTTACTGCTCCTGATCCTAGCTGCCAATTTTCCATACGGTACATATGGTTCGGGCCGGTAGAGTTAGGTAATCTAATATACGTTACGGACATAGTCGAAGCATCACCGTCATATGCTTGTGGCCAAGCTCTTGAGTCTAAACTTGCTACATTTGTATTACCTGCTAATTTAAAACCTGTAGGCATCATTGTTATTTTATCGCTTCCTGCCGTTCCTGTAGATACTGCAAGGTCACCTACCGTACAGCCTGCAGAATTTACCCAAACATCAGCCGGGAATTCTACTAATCCGCTAGTACCGTTAAATGTTGTAGTAAAAACATCCCACGATATATACCCGAAATCCCACCCTTGAGTAGAAAATCCTAACTCCCATATATCAGTACCAGTCAAAGTATCACCTTGTAAAAGAGTTTTTCCACCTACTTGAAATCTCATTTTCTCATTAAAGAAACTTATTTGAGTATTACCGTCAAGATCAGCTCTTGCAATTATATCATCACCTACGATAATATCTTCATGCACTGTAAGATTTAATGTTACTGTCTGACTTCCTGTTATAACAGAGTTTCCTATTAAACTCCAGTCAGTAGAGATATCTATTCTATAGGTTGAATTATTGTATGACATATAAACGAGGGACCCAGTTGATAATCGTAAATCAGTTATACTCGCTACATTAGTACTGATATCACCTGTATTCGTTCCTATGTTACTTCCGTTTGTGTTTATCTCTCCTTGCTGTGTAGCAGTAGTAAGATGCAATTCATCAATCTCGCCTTTGTTAGATTGTATTTCCGAGCCTGAAGAAATATTCAAATAAGTCGAAGGTAACGCTGCTACCGCTATTGTATTAGCTACTATTGGATTCGTTGATTTTGCTATATCTGAAATGGAAGTACCTGCATCTACATTGATAATTACAGGACCCAAACCATTCAGAGGGCTTATGCTTATTTCTGTGCCTGCTATAATTTTTGTAGTAGTTATATCTGATGCTAATATAGGCATAGCAAACCTTGAAGTATTATCCCCTTCCATATAAATAGTTAAATCTGGATCTGGGCCTCCCCCTGAAGCCTCGGCTGTTATAACCGTAACTATAAAACCTATCGGTATATTTATTTCCTCTGTCGCACCGTGTATATTATATTTTGTACTTTCAGTAGTTATTTTACTAGTTAATTCACCACTAAAAAGGACTGTCATTGCTGAACCTGTAGAATGATAAACGGTACCTCTTAAATTAACATTTCTTGTAGGGTTATCTACCGATGCATGAAAATGCCACTCAAATATTCCATTTCTAAGAAGAGATAAATTTAAAGGACTGGCAGTAGTGAATGATGCTATAATTACAGTTGCAGCATCTATTGTTCTAACTATGGTGGATTCCGCCCCTGAAGGAACGTCTGCTTGCATCAAATAATATCCATTAGAACCTGAAGCAGCATTAGTAAGATAGAATGGGAATCCTCCTGCACTTAAATCTTCTAATCCCTTTTTTAATGTAGTAGTATCAGTTTGTACCTGATTCAAGTCTGCCCTTATAGTATTGGTATCAATTATTACTTGCGCTACTGCTGCGGTATTTAAGTCTAACTGTGCCTGTATATTAAAAGTAGATATATGTAGCTGATCTATCTCTCCCTTATTGAGTGCGATATTAGCAGCATTAGCTGCAGCGCTTGCTCCCACATTTGCAGACCTGTCTCCGGGGTCATACTCACCATAAACCATACCTACACATAAGATGATTGCAAGTGTTATTAATATCCTTTTCATTAGCCTGCTCCTTATTAAAGTATTTGCTTGATATCCTTAATTACTTCTGCCTCTGTCTCCATGTGAACCTTGCGGAATATGGAGCTACATTTGCAGGCGCTGCGGTACTCTGTATTATTACCCACCATGATGATTGCGTTATATTATACTTATCTTCCCATGAACCATGATTCACGTTTACTGGTAATCCACATGGCCCTGAACTACTAAAAGCCTTCCATATATCTGCCTGATCGAGATTCCATGTAGCGTGTCTAATTACATAATCAGCAGACTCATTTACTATAACATAGTAGGCCCTGCCAGATATATCTACTCCGGCCAGAATTGCTGTAGAGGTATTTGCGTGTAAAGTAAAATCACCGTCTACCTGTCCACTATATGCAAATGCTCCTACGAGTAACATCAAAATAGCTACCATTGTTATTCTTTTCATTGTTTGACTCCTTGAAATTAGATTTTTTAAACTTATGAAGGAGGCGGTAGCTCCTCAGACTCACCGCCCCTATCATAAAGTCAATTTGATTACTGCGCTGTGAAACTTACCCTGACTGTGCTTCCTGTTGAAGACTTACGTATTGCTACGCCATTATCAGCCCTCAAAGGATATCTCGGAGGAAACGCCTCCTGAAACGGCAGATTTGCTGTTGCCGCACTTGATAACTCCACCTGCCAGAATATTGATACATTAGCCGATGATTCGTTCAAATTGAAACCATCATAGAATGTAACCACCTGCGGTACCTGCCAATTACTATTAGAGATAGTAATATTGTACAGGAGAGGCATCACTGTGTTACTTGAGATAACCAGTGCATTTGCTCCCCATACAAAATCATCACCATCTACAGTATTTGTAGATACACTCTGTGTAACGTATGCCTGCGCATTCTGTGCCATCACAGGGCCCGAAACCATTAACATCAAAGATACAACTAATATCATCGAAATTATACTTTTCATTCTATATTCACCTCCTGAATATTTTTACCACTAAGATCCTTCACCTATACCTAAAGGAGCTACTACTATTTACGCACTCCCTTTGTTGCTTTTTTGTTGCTCTGAATCCGGGGTTTTGTTGAACCGACAAAGCCGTTATCTTTCAGTTCATCATACTTCCCTGCTTCACACTCCACCTCATCACCCGGCTGATAGTTTCTAGTACCAAGCATGAAGGCCTGTTGCGCATAACCCTTCTTTGTTTTTAAGTCGCTCATGTTGTTACCTCCCAGTAACTATATTCTACAAAGGATAGTCATAATGCTCTATCCTAACCTTACCTATTTTATGAGTCTTCCTATTGAATACGCTTCAGGAATTGCTACAAGAATACCTTTACGGAGTACCCATCTCATAAGTGTCTCATCGTTCATCCATGCGTTAATTGAAGAGCCGTCAGTTCCACTGTTTGTTACTGCCATTTGCACGCCGCCTCCGCCCCTCTTACTACCAAGCACTACGTACTTGTAATCGCCGAATGTTATAATTGAAGTATTCCCACCTGCACCATAAGTATTCAGGATTTGCTGAGAAAGGTTATAAGGGCTACCTAATACGTTAGGCGGTATCCCTGCTGATAGTGCTCCAATATTCCAGAGCGGTCTATTCTGCAAGTCTACTAAATTCATCATAAGCCCTAATACTGTCTTATTGAAATACCACTCTCCGCCAGCTTTCAGATACTTGTTATTCACATTAGGATTATTCCAGATATTAGTAACATCCCTATAACTCAGGTTCAGCCCTAACTGATTTACTGCGTTAGTACCAGCTGCGAAACCCAGTCCGTTGAAAGGATCGCCCGCTACTGTGCTACCTACTAGAACTATCCTCTCTATCTCTACTGCGAAATTCTCAGCTACCAGAGTCGCTATCTTTGAAGGTAAATCACTGATATTATCTTCCAGTAACTCATCAGTGAATGCTACCATAGCCACGATTTTATTTAAGATAGACTGTTTACGTTCAAAGGTAGGCTTTGAAAATGTCTTCGTTCCATTTTCATCAACCCAGTATACTGTTAAGTCTGTGAGCCACTTAGGTAGATTCTGCGTAGGATGTTCCTGCGGAAAGTCAGTACATTTCGGAACTATCGATGTAGGCTGATTAAGTTCGCCAAGTATCTCTGCTTCAAATCCCTCAGGTACTAAATATCCACCCTGAGCATCAGTTCCCACTTCCATGATGGTTTTTGTAAACTGGTCTGCTATTGCCGGATGTTTTGCAGCTACCATCGTTATCCATTTACCGAAACTGACCTTTTCTTCTCCTGCGCCTGCTTCCCCTGTTCCGCCGAAAATCATCTTCTTCGGTGTAGGATGAAGTTTTAATATCATATCACTGACCTGTTTTTCAAGCTCAGCCTTATGAATAACATCACCCTGAGGGATTCCATCCTTCTGCCCCTTCTCCTTAGCGATTTCAGATACCCTATCGTTAAGGTCCTTCGCCAACTTCATCAATGCTTCTAATTTCTCTTTCATTGACTATTCTCCTATAATAAGCTAAAGCAATTACTTGCCTAAGCTGTTTATCTGTTCTTGTATTCCTTTAAGTGCCTTCTCTACTGATTCAAGGGTTTTATCGCTTTCAATATCTGCCTTCAGCTCTTCTACTATTGCATCAGAATCCTTAAAAGCATCAAAGAAGACCTTAATAGATTCACCGCATTTATTCAAGCTCTCTGTCATAACCTTAAGTGTCTCTATGAACTCCTTACAATCTTCCTTTGTTAAGCTCTTAGGTTCCGGGTCTGTTTCTACCTTGTTACCTTCCTGATCAAGCACTACTCCACACTCCGGGCACTTTACTGAACCCATAGCGTGCTCAGGACCGTCATCCGGGTTAAATACATAATCACAGTTAGGGCATTTTATATTATCCGCTACTGGTTTATCTTCTGCTACCTTCTTACCGTTTATATCTAGCTTCTCTTCACATCCCGGGCATACTATATCCTCTGCCCCCTTCTTGATTGTAAATGACTTCTCGCACTCCTCACATTTGATAGTAAGCATATCCTTAATGTCAACTTGAAGGTCAGGGTCAGCAGGAGGTTTCTGAGTGCCCTTTTTTAGCGGTTCACTTGCCGTCTGCTTAACGCTTCCTATCATTGGTACCCCTTCGTACCACTTCTTACAATCGCCTGTGAAAAACATAACCTTGCGCTCAGGTGTCATTATGTCTAAGTGCTTAAGCTCATTACTCTTGATTATCATTTGCTGATAGTCCTTCTCTGCAAGCGCATGAGGATTAGCTGGTACTGTTACCGGGCTTATCTCTAATAAGTCCTGCTTAGTGTATTCCCGGGGCATCCAAAAACTTCTCTCGTTAGGCCTTGCTTCAGGCTGTTCTATGTTCTCCCACTTGATAGGATCGAACCAGATAGAGAATGCGTTTAAGAATCCCTGCCTAAACATCTTATATATCATAGCTGCAAAGGGGTATATCTCTTCAGGAGCAAACTTCGGAATGAATTTAAGGGCATTACCTTCTACCCATGTCTTAATAGATTTACCTATCGGAGGCATCCCTGACTGATGAGCCCACAAAATAACAGGGTTCTTCTTATAATTCTTCAGCTTCCAGCCTGAGGCCCTAAGTATATCTCCATCCCTATCAACATCATCTGTAGAGGCTATAGCTTCAAACGTCTGCTCATCATCATTGAAATTTTTAACTTCACAGGTTATAACCTTCTTAATTTTGTCTGCCATGGGTTTATTACCCTCCTCTTTGCCGAAACTAACGGCTTCATTTTTTCCGTTCATATATTCAAGCATCTTACCGTTTTCCGATATCCAGCTATTTGCATCCTCTATATTCCAGTCATTCTTATTAAATATGAATCGGTATACCAGCGTAGGGCCGTTTACGTTATTCTTTAGCTTACCCATCTCTACTAGTATATTCTCTTTCTTAAGGCTACATACCTCAAGAGTATCTTCTATGAATGAAAGTGCACTCCGTAATTCAATTACATGGTTCTTCTTATTGTCTATTTTCATTTAAAATCCTCTCTTGACATAGCTCTGCGCTTACCCTGTGCCTTCGCAGCTCTCAGGTAAGGGCTGTCATTCGTTATTACTATTACCGTTGCATCCTTCTGCTCTATCCCTGAGATCATAAGCTCAAGCAGAGGGCAGGTCTTAAAGTCATCTCCAGTACTAGGATACTTCCAGCGTTTATCAGTCCATACTGTTATATGCGGAGCTTCTTTAATTAGCTTCTCTAAATTCTTACGATTAAGCGTTATCTTAGCCATTACTTCAAACTCCTGTGATATTTGATTTCTTCTATTCTATGACATTTAGCGCATAAAGAAATTAAATTCTCTTCTGAATTATCCTGACTCACTCTATAAGGCACTATATGATGACAGTGTAGTTTGTTCTTCTTTCCTCCATGTACTCCGCATATCTGACAAGTCCAGTTATCTCTCTCGTATATTCTCTTACGTATTTTATGCCATTCTATATTATTCATCCTTAGTGCAATTTCATCCGTAGTACCGCCCTTCCACATATAATTATTTGCTCCGCTACATTTCTCTTTATGTGCCTTATATAATTTCTCTGAGGGTTTCCTTTTTCTAATTCCGCATCCATATTCATATTTTAATTGATGCGAACTATTACAGTAATTATGCTCTTTAGTCCTACAAGCTATACGTCGTATTTCCTTTCCACACCAAGCACAGGATACTATTTTAGATGTATTCCTACATTTTCTACTACAGTAATGCTTTTCAGATTTAAGTACACGTGATAACTTTAAGTAGAATGTCTTACCGCAAGTATCACATATAACATATTCTCCGTTTTTCTTACTCATTATCTTCCACTTTAACGACGGGCAAAAGTGTACAATGACAATTTATGTCTTCTGCTGCACTGTTCATCTGCCCCGGGGCTGTTCCCTGAGCAGCTCCTACTATAAAAGGCTCTCCCAGAGGTATTGCTCCTGCTTCATTGTATTTACCGCCTGCAGTTACATGGGTATCTCTCACATTCGGAAGACCTGAAGTCAGCCATGACTTACTATCTACTACCCCTGACTGCTCATATGCTTCAAGGGCTCCCTGATTACTGGCCCCGATTACCTCTGTCTGTGCTATCCTACGTGCCTTATATCTCTCTGCCTTATAAGGGTCATATATATTCTCTACTCTATCAGTAAGGTCTTCTATTGACTCTCCTGCACTGTTACCTTCAGCAAGGCTGGTCCGGGTAAGTATTGCTAAGTTCCCTACTACATCCTTTGCCTTCGTAGTACTATACAACTTCAGGAAGTTCGTAACTCTCGGATTCTCTAAGTCAAAGGCCGTCTCAATACCTAAGGCAGCCAGCTCTGACTTGCCTGTCTCTTCCAGTGCTACCGTATGGATCTTATTACTCTCTACTGTCCAGTCCTGTGTAACGCTCTCAGGGTCAAATACAACTGCATCAACATCTATTACTCCCTTCTTACCCTTACCCTGCGCTTTTATCTTCTTAATTATATCTCGCTCCAGCTTACCAAAGAACCTGTCAATTATCTTAACGTATGAATCCTCTATCCTCTTCGTTGTCTTAACGAATCGCTCCCACTTAAGAGTCTTACGCTCTTCACTGAAATTAACCTTATTCATGTGCGCTGCCCGGTTCGTTTTCTCTTCTTCGCCTTCGTCATCGTCTTCTTCGTTACCTTCTGAGCCGCTACTATTTGAACCCGGCGTCTCCTTGCTCTCTCCAAGTGGGACCAGATTAATCGGTAAATATCCAACATCCCCCCCTACTACCGGCTCAAATGGTAAATTCAATTTTTTGATTATGTCATTGATTGGTATACCTGTACTGTGATATGTCTTTGCTATCTCTGACTTGATCTTCTCATCATCCTTCAGGGCCTCTACATTACTTAAATCAAAAGCTACTCTCAGGGTAGGGTCAAACTTATTCGCCAGAGTCTGCAGGAATAGCTCTATCTTATGCAGCTTCGGTATGATCGTTAGCTTATAAAATACCTTAACTGACTCTTTATAATTGCTGTACGTAGCCTTATCCAGTATCCCTACCAGAACAGGAGGCACTCCAAAGATAGCGCATACTTCTTCCCGATTAAGTTTCGTACCATCTATATACTCCAAGTCTTTGAGCGTAGCCTGTATTGCCTTCCACTTCAGACCCTTCTCTAATATCCCTGTCTTATGTGCGTTAGCTTCTCCTACGTATTTACGGTTCCATTCATCCTTAAGCCTGTCATATACCCTGTCATTTAACTGACTATCTGTCTCAAGTACACCATCTAGCTTAGCGCCATTCTTGAATATTGCTAGATTCGTATTCAATGCGTGCTTAAGAGTATCTACACTCCACCTGCCTGGGCCTAGCGCTGACTGGCCGTAATACTTATTACTCGGGCTCATATATTTCAAATGTAGCATTTCATTCAAGTCAATGAATATCGGGTCTCCTCCATCACTCCTCAGGATCACATACCCTGCTATATAGCTCTTTACATCATCGCCTTCTTTTACACTGTCTTCTATTTGCTTTTGGAAGGCTGGTTTAAGTTCCTTCTTACCTGAAAACTCCTTAGCCATTTTTACTGCTGCTGTTTTACTCCCTGAAGGTACTACCCTAACAGAAGAAGATATCAGGGCATAGATATTCTTAGGCTTCGTATTGCTTATCAGCTCATCAAGCAGCCAGTATCCGTTACCTGTAAGCTCTGAATTAGCTACTGTGAACTCCATCATATTGTAATAGTTATCGTTAGGATCTGCGTTAGGCTTGTTTAACTTCTTCTGGAATTCTGAACCGACTACCGGGGTTCTTGTTATCTGTCCATCCTTCATGCCTTCTCTAAATACCAGTAGCGGTATACCTGCTATAGTGTTAGCGATTGTATACACACAGGCATAAACCCATGAACTATCTGCGTACTGCTTAAGGTATGCTCCGAAGTTTGCCGGGGTCTGTTCGTACTTCTGGAAGGACTGCTTCTCTGTTCCTGTGATTACTTCTGATATCCTGCTCTGCTTTATGTATCCATATTGCTCTAGTGCAAATTCTATTATGCTTTTAAATTTAGGCAAGCGCTTGTCTCCTTAACATAAAAAACCCACCAAATACTAACCTTCACTATTAGTATCTAATGGGTTTCCTGAACCTCTGAAATTATTATCGGTACTCTAAGTACTCAGTTATTGAAGGAGCTAATTACTTTACAGCTTTTACATTTTATTTCAATGATACCTAGGAATTTCCCTCGGAAGAGTAACTTATTACAGTGTGGGCATTTGTATTCAATCATTGAAATTAGCTAATATCATGTTTTGAATTCTGTATATATTAACATACTTTTAAAACTTTGTCAAGGGCTTTCTGAAAAAAGATTCCATTAGCTATTATTGAGTATCATATATTAGTCAGATTATACCATGCTTTACCGAGCCATAACCATACTCTATACCACCATGCAGGCGCATAGCCATTGCACTCGCCATCGTATACCGTCTATAGTACCTACGATTATCTTACCCCTATAACTCAATAATTGTGTTTTCCCTAAATGATAAATCATGTAGAACTGCATATCCACCTCACTGCTTATAGAATCTCACTACATCTGCCTTCCCTGTAATGACTAACCATAAATCCCTTAACAGCCACAGAATAGGCATATAGCGTACTGGTCTAGCTATAACCCACTTATCATCAATGCAATTCTGCGTAATTCTTAAATCTTCCATATTGTAAGCCATACATCCCCCTTAACCGATTATATCCATCTTACTGATACGTTACCCTCTTCCGCTGCAGCAAGGGCCATCAGGGTACTCCAGAAGCTATCTCCATGTCCTTCACTACTGCTCGGGGCCTTCATATCATTATCTACTGCTAGTATCTGCCTTATCTGTCTGTCATCCTTAACAAAATCTATACTTGCATTCCCTACTTCCTTGTCAAGCAATGCAGCCATCTTATTCTGATTCCGAGAGTTCATCACCAGAGGCTCCATTTCAGCAGGTAGCTCGCCGTTCTCTGCCATTACTTCAAGCTCCCCTCTTGTATTATCATAAAGCATTCTACCTATCCCTAAATCATCAATTAAGCCCTTGCAATACTCTACCTGCCTTGTATAGTTCGCATGATCAAACCACTTACTGATTAACTGCTTCTTAAAGTACCCGGTAACCTTCTCATCATCATCCTTATTCTCATACTTCGGTACCAGCTCCAATACTGATATATGAGCAGGATGAGACTTCTTACCTATGTCATACCCGGCTACTATCTCATTATCTGTATTGTACTTACTTGTATTGACATTACGTCTATCTGATACCAGAGGCATCAGATCCCCGGCCTTAATATACTTATCCTCACTTCTTATAGGGCTACACAGATACTCTTTATTGAATGCCTTAACCCCTATCTGATTATCTCTTATATCTATCAGCTTCTTATATGGAAACATCTCAGGCCATAGTACCTGCTTCTTCTTATAGTTCTCTATTGCCTTATACTCTCCCCACTCATAGCCCCTAAGGTTCTTAAGCCTGAAGAACAGATCCTCTTCATCCTGTGCAGTACCTACTACATGACTGAAGCTGAATCCATGCTCCTTCTTAATACTAGCTATCTGCTCAAAGAATAACCGGGATACTTTCATTATCTGCCCTATATCCATCTTAACACCTTGAGGGTCCTGCAGAGGATCATCTGTTATTACTCCCATAGTATGCTTACCTCTCTGGAAGCTCAGTATACCTGCCGGGCTTACTGTAAATGTCTGGTTATCCTTACGCATCTTAAGTATAGTCTCTGCGTTCCTTGATACATCCCTATACCCATAGTTATAGTAATACGGATTAACATCTACCAGTCTCTTGATCTTACGTATATGCTCTCCTGCCAGCTCACCCTTATATGATATATAGAGTATTTCAGGGTACATCTGATTAAGTTCCTGTATCCTGAGTATTAACCACATAATAAAGCTATAGATAATCGTTGACTTGCCATGACTTCTGGCTGATAGGGTAGCTGTACTGTTGTTTTTCTGCAGGCGGATAGCCCATTTATTGAAATGAGCTCCCGGAAGGAATGCCCCTTCTACTATCTCTAATGAGAGCCTGAATATCGTATTGAAGAAGACCTTATGACTTTGTTTCGCTCTTCTTATCAATGCGGAGTGAAACTGCCTGTCGTCTTCTAAGAGACTCTCCTTCGAAGAAATCATCTGTGTGTTTATCGTATTTGTTTCCTTCATCTATCCTGTTTGTATTATGTATCGTTATATTAGGGTTATTCCCTGAATGCCACTTACCATCACCCCTGTTAATCAGTATGAACATACCGGCCCGGGTATCCCCCTTGACTGCACTCTTATATATTGCATCCTCTACTATTTCTACTCTTGATAGCTTCGCCTCATACACCTTCCCAGCAAATACCTTATCTTTCCTATACCACTCATAATACGTATCATGATGTATCCCTGCTCCATCACAGGCACTCATTACCGTAGAACCTTTATTTAAAGACTCTATTATAATATTCTTTTTGTATTGTCTTTCGGATATAGCGGTAACTTCACCACTCAATACCTCAGACTTCTTCTTCTCTACTACTTCCTTCTTATCTTCATTACTCATAATGCTTTAATACCTCCGCTACAGAATACGTAAAGAAAATCATCCATTATACTTGCCTCATCTTAAGTCTATGCTGATACTGACTCTCATACGTCTGCCAGTTCTCTATATAGTCCTCTAGGGCTGCCGTAACTGCAAGGCCATTATTACCCTTCTCTCCCATGAATTCATGAAACATCATATATACTACAGTATTTAATTTATTATCAGGCATTTGAAGTATTTTACGTTCTGCGTACCAGCTAGGCTTGAGTAATTGCTTTGTTTCATGTGAAACACCGCCAAGGAACCATCTGAATTGCCATGGATACTCAAAGAGTACTATCCTACCCTTCTTAGTCATGCAGCCTTCATCTGTTTGTATAACCCAGTATTTGCCTATATACATACACCCTATCCCTTACAATAGGGGTATGTCTTTTCTTAACCGCTTACAGCAATCCTTTACCTTCGCTGAACTTCAAATCTCGGAGGCCCTGCACCTTTTACAATTTTATGCTTAAATTTCTTACCAATACCTTCTAACGAATCTTCATCAAAAGCTAGCCAATCCTGAGGCTTACCCTTCTCGCCTAATTTCTTACTCTGAACAGAATATCTAAGACAACCTGTTAAGTATTCTGTCCTTGCTACTACCACACCATTAAACCCTGTAATCTTATCCTTACCTCATCACCTAAACTAAACTTAAACATTGATACCTCCGCTTATTATATTTTGTATGCTCCCTTCACCTTATCCCAGTCTACAGATTTCGTCTTCTTATCTATTTCAAGGGTATTCTGGAATGATGCTTTTTGCTCCTTACTACTGAACTGTACTACTATATAGTCTGTCTTAGGCCTGAGCTTATTCTCTTTCCCTTCATCATCAGTAACCCCGGGTACTCCCGAGTCCTTACCTAAGAGCTTCTTGATTTCAGATTCACCGAACCCTACATCTGAGAGTATATCCTCATCGATCAGCTTAAGCAGGTTCTCATCCCACTCACCATTATTCTTATTGAGCCTTAAATTGAGCTTCTTCTCTGTCTTAAGAGGCAGACTAACATATACTACAGGAACCTCAGTAAAGCCTAGCTCCTTAGCGCAGATTAATCTTATATGACCTCCTACTACTACATTCTCTCTATCAGTATACTTATTAACTACCAGAGGTACTACCAGTCCATACTGAGTAATTGACTTTTTAATCTTTTCATACGTGGAAGGGTTTTTCTTACGTGGATTGTATTCTGCAGGTTTCAATTCATTGATAGGTACATATTTAATCTTCATCGTGTCTTTGAATATTCCCATACACTTTACTCCTTTTTAATATAGTATTATAACAGAGGTACTTTAATTTGTCAAGTGTTTTTTATAACTCTATGTCGAAATTTACTTCATTGCCCCATGAGTCCCAGCCTTCTGTCTTCTGCCTTGCAAACAATTCTATGCGTGATTTATTACCGCATAACTTAACTATTAAATCTCTTATCTCGTCAGGCTTTCTTGAATGTTCTCTCAAAGGGCTTACTACTACGCTGGATACCTTATCACTCTCTTTTATATACTTCAGCTTACCTTTCATGCCTATTAAACAACACTCACAATTAGATTTTGTATAGTGTCCTATACCGAAGAACGGCTTACATTCCTTCTCCCATAATAACATCTGATTTTTCTCTTTCTCATGTACTTTAATCCAGCTAAAACCTAACGTCTTATATTTGAATCACCATGCTCCTATAGTATCAAGCCCCTCCTGAAGATTAGGGAATGTAACCCAGATAAACAATATACAATTATCGTCTGCGATATCTCCTACTTTGAGTGCCTTAAGGTCTGCCATACTCATAGATTTATAGTAAGGAGTAATCTTACCATACTTGCGTACACCCTCATTCTTATCCTTATAATCCCAAGGAGGATCAGCATATATAATCTGGTATTTTTTCATTATAATAATCCTGCTTCATTATGTATTCTCTTTTCTGCGATACTTATATATTCCGGGTTAAGCTCTATACCTATGTAATTCCTTCCGAGCTTCCTTGCTACCAGTGATGTAGTGCCGGCGCCGCTGAAGGGATCTAAAACTACTCCCGGTTTATATTCTGCATTACAATTACATTCAGCATATCCTTTTATTTTATGTTCTGTTCTACCTCTAGGAAATCCCTGCCATTGATTAGATTTGTCCATATCCTTAGTATCATCATGACCCCGGATACCCTTTTCTTTTGATACATCTTCTTGAGGTATAAATTTACTATCGAATATTTTCTCTCTCGGTGCACCACATTTCTTACACACAAATTGAGGGCATCCTGCTTTAATCGGAGTAATACATAATTCTTCCGGGTATACAGCGAAATGTGTTTCCGAATAAGGGTGAGTATTTATATTCCATACGCAGCGTTTATTTCTGCCTTGACTCCCATATTCCATTGGTTTTCCGTCATATCCTTGTGGCGCATTACCCCTAAAAGCATTATGAACATTCTTGGGCGTATTGTTTTTTCTTGTTTTTCTCATTGTGTTTTCTTTAGAATTGTATCCAAACAATCTATTTCTGACAACTGCATCTGGTCTGTTTTCGTTGGTTATGTGTTCTTCAAACTGTTGCTCAAAATAATACTTTTTATTCTTACTGAAAAAATATAAGTATTCAAAATCTACTGTGAATCTATCCTTTGCACTCGAAGGCATACAATTATTTTTGTGCCATATAATAACATTCCGTAATATCCACCCTCTATTTACCATTTCTATTGCGAATCGTTGAGGGATCATGCATAGGGATTTATCGGGGTAACCTTCTTGATGAGGTTGTTTATTAGGTTGACTATTTTTAACTTGCAGAGTTCCAGTTACCTGATAACTTCTATTCGCAGAATAAGTATCTCCTAAATTAACCCATATAGTACCTGTATCCTGAAGGACCCTTTTGACTTCATCAAAGATATTACAGAGTTTATCTATGTATTCATCGAAGGTAGGTTCTAACCCGAGCTGCCCTTCTACTCCATAATCCCTGAGCCCCCAGTAAGGCGGAGAGGTCATAACCATATCTACTAACTTATCCGGCATCCTGTGCAGTACCTCCGGGGCAGGTCCAAGATGTATTTTATTTATCCAGTCCATAATACCGCCTAAAGCATGGATAACAATACCCATGCTCATTAACTTTCCTTCTCTTCTTACATTTCTTACAGCGTGCTGTCTTCATTTTTTAAGTTCCGGGTCTATCCCAAAAGTAACTAGCTGATTATGTTTTCTTACCTTCTGTCTAAAATCCCTTATGTCCGATATGTGCCAGTGGATAGGCTTTATATTCGGTGATAGCTGTCCGTCAAAATAACAGTCAGATATTTTCACGTTCCATACCTTGCATAAATCCATTTTACGTAAACATTCTACATAAGGGATTTGCCAATTACAAATCATGAATATCATAATATCTTTGTTTGTATATCCTGCTGCAAGTAGGTATCTTATCGCATTTTTTATTTTGTACTGGCTTGCCATATAGTGATCCCAAGCTAATCGTATATTCTTGAACCTCGACCTGTGTAGTAAATCAGCAAACTTCTGCTCTAAATATCTATGGTCTACACCGCAAACCAATTCATAATATACTACTTTACTATTAACTGTCTGAGACCCTAAGTACTCAATAATCTTAAAAGCCTCAGGCTTACATAATAGGTTCATATCCATGATCTTTACTTTGTTACGGACTATAGCAGGAGTAGGGTATACCTTATATTCTTTCGGTTCGTAACAAAAAGAGCAATTATTCGGGCATCCTTCAGTAATTCTGATCCATTGCTCAGTGTCATTGAATTTATTATATGCTCCATAACTGTAGGCTTTATTTAAGCTCATACCAGATCCTGCTGCTCCATATTCTTTACATCATCCATATCTATTATCTCGGGTTCGCTTTGTCTAGGCTCCCACACTATTATATATCTCTTGAGCTGAGGGATTCCTTCCGGGTATTTATGCTGCTTGAACTTCCGTACATGACTGCTGATCTTACCCTTAACGGTACTATTCCAGAAGATTATCTCCTTACCGTTCATGCTTATACCGTCCGCAGCGAATAAGTCTGTCTTAATGAACCCGGACCTGTTCTCTTTTTGATTCCAGTACCTTATGTATCTCTCAGAGTACTCTACTTCGTATCCTTGTTTAACGTACCAGTCTTTCGTTTTCTTCTTGTAGTAGTTCCCTGTTTTGTTTGTGCTACGCTTCTTCTTCCCTGTGTCTGCTTGCTCACCTGTGCCTTTGATTGTTTGCTGACTGCCTGAGTTCCCTTCTCCCATGGAATACCTCTCTTGAAGCCGCTGCAGGTTCCATTCTCTACTACCTTAATAGATCTAGCTTTATTATTAAAGCATAAACCTACTTTGAGCTTACCTACCTTCTCACCTGTCGGGCTTCCATTTTTACAATTTCTACATTTTCTCATCTGTGCTACCTCCTATAGTAATATATTCCGTTACCGATAATATTACTACTATTTCTCTATTCAGTTCCTAGCATATGATTGAAGATGTAGTGAGATAATACGTGCTTATCTTACCACACTCCGGGCAAGCTCCTTTTATTGATACTCCCGTTTTTGCATCAGCGAGTAGTTCTACATCTTTACAGTATACTCCCCTACAAATATCATTACCGCATCTTATCTTTACATTGAGCTCAGTCCGGGTATTGTCTATCTTATTCTCTTCTTCGTCAGTCTCTACCTGCATAGTCAATACTTCATGCGCTTCTTCGCCAGCTATTATCGTTATAGTCCTAGCGCCTAGCCCTGTGTTCTTTATAATATTACTTACCTTCACTCCTTCCATTACATCAAGCCTCTTAACCAGTTCGCTTAATTCCATTCTTATAATCCTCCCTTTACTAGTCTATTGATTATACTCCTGCATTGATTACATACACCGAAGAACCTTGCAGCAGGCCACTCAGTCTCAGTGCTCTTGATAAACTCTGCCATGATAGCGTAGGGCTCCTTATCATCTGTTATCAGCTTACCCCTGCAGAACTTACACCTGTTAACCCGGGCTATCCTAGCTCCGATATTATACTCTTCCAGTGTATCTAATTCAACATCTATTGTATTCTTACCTTCTGTTATCCGTCTATCTATTTCAGACACTCAGAGCCTCCTTATACTTTGTTTTACAATTCTCTTCCTTACAGAAGAAATATGTCCTTACCTTGTTACGTAGCTTGAGGGTATCGCATGAGCCCTCATCTCTTATATCTACCTCCCCTCCGCAGTGCTCACAGATCATTATATCTTCTTCAGGATCACTGGGAGTTATCGTTCTTACAAAATCCTCGAATACATTCATATTACATATCCTCTCTCAAATAGTAGCATAATAAATCCTATAAATATACTTACAAGAATCAAAAACAGTAACCACAGGAATGCTTCCCATGGAGTTATGTCTCTGTTCATTTCGCTGTTTGTCTATAGAACCCCGGCTGCTTTTCTACGTACTCAATATTCATCATGCGCTGCATAGCATCTACCTTCCTGACAGTTCGATTAACCTTATTCACATAGATAGCCCCTACGATAATAAGAGCTATCACCACTACAACTAAAATCCCTATTTGATTCTCTAAATCATTCATCATCTTACTACCCCCTTTATTGTTTGTATTGCTTTGTCTATCCCGTCATTGTAACACTTATCATCCATTGAAAGCGCTCCAACATAACATACCTTATTTTCGAGTAACTCCTTCACTATCTCATTCCTGATAGATTGGTTATAGAGTTTGTCTAATTTCTGTTTGGCTTGTTTAGTTAATTCAGCACATCTATTTGTTTTATTCAGTGTATCGCACTGCCTATTCGTTCCGTAGCATATTAACACTTCATCTACCCTCTTAGAGGGTTGTTTGATAAAAACTTTCTCAAGTCCTAAGCTACATTTATTCTCTCTATGACGATAACATTCCGCACAAGTTAAATTTAATTTACACTCATTCCCTTTTCGCTCTGTCTTGATTTTTCTTTCAGCTTCTTTTAGTTCTTCTAATTTATTATTTATTTCGGTCATATCAGGTTTTTTAAAAAGTTCAAAAGCATCACAACTGCTACATCTATCCTTGTTTGTAGGTTCAGTATCTGGACTTATATTGCATATTGAATATTCATCACCCTTACTACTTTCTAATAAATACCTACACTTCTCCTCTTTAGAGGGTTGTTTGATTCCTGTTCCGTCACAAACCCTACAAGTATCTTCAACAACACCTACTCCCATACAAGCATTACACTTCTCCCCCTTCTGCTCTGTGTATGCCTTCCTTAAATAATCAAGACCGTCTTTCTTTTGCTCTACTGGAATACAGGGAGGACAACCCAATCTCGGTCTACTAAAATCTTCACAATCACTAATAGTATGTTTATCTCTGTGAAAACAACCTTTTACATGACATACATCCTTGTCAGGACATACATACATCTTCTCATCTTTTACCATTACGATTACCTCTCTTTATTTCGTCTATTACCCACATTATAAAGTTGTAATATGCTCTCTGTATCCTTAATGGTATTTTCAGCAAAGTATATTTTATCCAAATCAATAATCTCCATAAATTATATCTCTCTACATAACAAACACTGAAAAATATAATAATTAAAAAAGTATATGTCATTTACATCTCCTTTTTTAATATCTTATATAATTTTCTTCTTTCTGTGCAATCCTTTTTATCACATATAAAATATGATTTCTTTCCAGTTACCGCAGAGTAACACATCTTACATAAAGTCTTATCTAATATCTGCTGTATCTTCGTTTTACTCATTTTACACCTCCTATCCATCTATTATAATTGATATTTTATAGCACTTACTATTTTTACATTTTTTAGGTATTCCAGAATGTCGTTTAATCACTGCATCTCTATGGCATACCGCAACAGTAGTCAAAAATAATTCAGGAGTTTCTTCTAATTCATACTTCAATCTTTTTAATATTTTTTCACAAACATAGCCATTAATTATCATAATCCCTCCTATCTTTTACCATTGATGACTCCTTGATTATATATTTACTATTTTTTCTACGTCAGTTCTGTGCATAGCAAATTCTCTTGTTCTCCAAAATTCATCTTCCGGATACTGAACATCAACTACACAACCCCTAAACCAATCTTTACGTAATGTTTCCGTAACTTCCAATAACCATACTTGACCAAAAATACCTTTATCTATCGTTAAAACAATATCACTTACTTGTATGCTGGGTAATATTTTTATTTCTTTTACCATTGATGACTTCATAGGTGCCTCCTCCATATCTTGTAAATTAAATAACCCAGTACCACTAACAATATAACTGCTCCTACTACTACCACGTAGGCTACTGTTAAGGCTGCGGTACAATCTTGACACATAGTCTCAGGGCTACAGCATAAAGTCATTTCTTCTTCTCCAGCTTAACGCTTATCTTCTTTGCCTTCAACGGCTCTATCTTACTGTCTATCTTATCTATCACTCCTGATAATACTTTAATATCTCTGCGTAAGTCAAGCCTGAAGAACCCATACACCTTCTTCAGTACCTTTGCCCTCCTGACTATCTCCTGCTCTACGTATCGCCTTACCATTAGTAACTGGTAGATCATCTCTTCTTTTACGAACTGCTCAGATAGTATCTGCTTATGTATAGCGTTCTTCAGATCCTCCGGGGTAATGAGTCTCTGATCGAGATGCTTCTTACTGTACGGCATATAGTATGTCTTCTTCCAGAGTTTATCTTTCATGCTTGCTCCTCCTTCTTATATTCTTTCTCTTCCCAAGGATACCGGGAGGTATACCAAATAGCTTAGTTATCTCTTTACGATGGAATTCCATGAACTTTAAAAACAGTTTATCATTCATAGGGCACTCAATCAGTTTAACCTTCTTACCTAGTGTAATAGTAAATGCTTTCAATGATTTATCTTTCATTCGGGAACTCCTGTATCTTCTTAGTATAGTGCAGATTGTTTTTAAGGAATAGAGGTATCTTGTTTTCTCTTGCCTCTTCTATTATATCATCAACCCATACCTTTTTATGAACAGCCTTAGGGGTTAAGCCTCCTATTATAATCCAATTACAAGCGTTTCTTACTAAAAATCCTAGAATCGCAGGGTTAAGGAATGGCTCGATAGATATAAAATTAATGTTCCCTTTATTTATCCACCTCTGCGTTATATATCCATGTGTCTGTGTAACACCGAGCCAGCAATTTACCGGGAAGTTATATTTTTCATATACAGATTCATCCTTCGTTAAAAATATAAATGTATGCTGAGGGTAATCTATTATAGTAGATAGTACTATTTTCAGCCACGATTTCTCCCAGTAACATATATCACTCATTGAATTGACAAATATCCTTGAGGGTTCTTTAGGCATAGGTTTATGAAATGAAGAGGGTCTCCATTCAGGCTTACTGAAATCTTTTATATACTTGAATCTATTATTTATCTTTTTAGCATAGCAATACGAACAGCCACGCTTACAGCCGATTACCGGATTCCATACATAGCCCTGAGCACCGTCAGGGTTCTTAACCCATTCTATCTTAGTCTTATTCATTCAATAGCTCCTTATTCTCCCATATATTGCCGATTATTTTACCCTTGCTTATTTTCTCATCTTTAATATTCCATTGCTGCCCTACACATATATCTATTTGTTCTACATAAAAACCTACTGCCACTATGTCGCCATAATCATTATGCCCTGCCAGATATTCTCCATGCTTGACAACACCTTTAGTTATGGGATTTGAATAACCTGTGCAGTAAGTAAACTCAATAATATCATCTAAGTATATTTCTTCATCATCTATTTTGTGCTCTGCATATAGCATGAGGATTCCTTCATCTGCCATAATCTTTTTATCATTGAATGATTTCTCATTTTGATATTCGTATGGACTAAATTGTATAGTTTTATTCTCAAGCTCATCTATCATTGAACCACTGCCATCAGAAAATATACTTAACCTGACAGCATCTATCATATACTGCATCTTCTTATTTTTCATATCCCATGCTCTACATTTAATACCTGTCATTCCTTAACCCTCCAGTCCTTACCTCTTACCTCGATTACATTACTCTTACCACACATACCCAGTATCCGGGATGCTACCCTGTCCTCTTCCTTCGCTATCTCCTCTATCTTATAATTACTGGTAATGATTACCTTGTTATTAGACTTATGCTCCCGGCCATTCAATATCAAAAATAATACACCCATACAAAAATCTGTCTTCTCCCTCAGCTCATCCAATATAAGATATTCTGCATCAACGCACTTATCTATCAGCTCTCTCTCTGTAGTATCATTCACATCAAGATGTGCGTATGTCTTCCTGATCTGCATGAGTAACTCAGGTATAACTATAAATACTACGTTCTTACTCTCATCCCTCAGCCTATTGTAGCAGGCCTTCGCTAGATGCGTCTTACCCCGGCCAGCAAACCCATAGAAATATAAACCCTTATCATCATTAAAGAACTCCTGCGCTGCCTTATGCCCTTCGTTATTATTCCTAGTTACCTTGAAATTAGCAAATGTCTTCTCCCTGCGCCTCTGCTCTTCCAGTACCTGCTCATACTCCTTAGACTGCTTGATCTCGATACAGTCCGGGCATACCTTCCCTATCTTAGTCCACTCCTCACCGCATATCTTACAGGCTATCCACTCAGCATTATCGTGAGTATTTTTGAATTTCGTCATCATCTGCTGCAAGCCCATGTCTGAGCTTGTTTTTGTTAGTACCATCTGATTTATCCCTCCTATCCCAGCTTAGCATTACATGATAATGGGAATCATAGCGCTTATTGAACTTCTTAATCCCTATCTTATGAGCGTAGTTATTTGCATTATCTATCATCTGCTTTGTTTGAGGCTCCCCGAACTTCTTAACCATCTTATCATACTCATCTTTAGTTAAGTAGATATAATCTAAATACTTAGTCTTTAAAGTCTTTAAAGTCTCTTTATTTAAAGGATTAGAAGAAGAGATATCCTTTTCCTTTTCTTTGTCTTGTTGGTTATCCATACCCTTTGCTAACCCTTTAACCACTCTATCATATAGTCCATACCTATTGAGAGTGAATATAACAGGGATATGCGGTTTACAGTTCTCAGATAGCGTACCATACTGGAATCTACAGAATTCCTTGATCCACCACCGGCCCTCTTGAATTACCTCTATCTGTTCAGATAACTTCTTAAGGGCCGTCTCCCAGTCTATCTTACTGCCTATGCTGAACTCTGCAAGTCTCTTATTAGGCTTCCAGATACCTGCGCAGTCGCACTTACACCTTATGAATTCCCATAGGCACTTGATCTCAGGGCTGAGTAATTGAAACCATTCTTTGTCATATAGCTCTGTATCAGTGAATCGCTTCGCCATGATATCCCCTTACAGTTTAATCTCAGGCTCTTCCTTCTTATCCTTCTTATCTTCTGTCTTATCCTTATTTTCTTCTTTAACCTTGTCAGAGTCCGTTATTTCCGCCTCTGCTACGCCTTCAGGCTTACTTTCCTTGTCTTCTAACCACTTTGTCGTGTCAGGCATTTCTAACGCATCTTTGACCCCTTTCCTATAATCCCTGCTGGTCTCATCTACCTGTATAGCTCTCTGCAGATCCACTGATAAGGGCATCAGCTTAGATAACATCTTCAGTACTGTCTTAAGACACATAGAGTCAGTATTGGTAAGCCATGGAGAACTAGGCACAAAATGTCCATCACACTCTACCATCTTCTTTTTTTCCTTATCATACTGCTTATATATAAATGTCTTACTATGCTTCTTACCATGCTCCATACACTCATCAAGGGTCTGGTACATGAAGGGCTTACCACCGTTTGCCAGTGTAGCTATAACATAATAACCTATTGTATCCCCCCTATCTCCCTTGTTAGGCTTATGTGATATATAAGAGTTCGTACCGAGCTCATACTCAAATACATCGTTCTGCTTTACTGTACCCCAGTTCAATGATACTGCCTTATCATGCCTAAAGAATAGCTCTACAAGGCCCCGGTATCCTATTACGAACTGAACCTCTTTAAGAGTCATCCATTTACCATATAACTGTCTCTTGTTATTGAAGGGTATCAGATAGGCCCTGCCAGCGATAGGCTCTAAGCCTAGTTGAGCTGATGTAAATAGAGCTCCTAAGAAGCTATGAGAGGTACAATTAGCTAGAGTAGGATTCATCTTAATACAAGTAAGAGCTATCCTGACTAGCCTCTCCGGGTTCATGTGCTCAGGTAATGCCCTGTCAAGCTCCTTTGCTGACTCTTCAATTAACTGCCTCAATGATTTCTTCTCCGTCTTTGCTAAGTTTTTCTTAACCTCTTCTTGACTTGCCATAGTTATTTATTCTCCTTTTTGTCTGCTATAACCTTTTTATACACTTCCCATGATTCTAATTTAGCACAATCATCGCATATAGGCATACGTTCTTTTGCACTCCCAGAATAAAAACCTGAGGAGTTTTTCTCTATATTTATCCTGTCATTATGATATACCCATATTGTACTCCAATATTCTTTAGCGTAAGATTCTGCGGTACTTTCGCCACAACATCTACAGACTTTTACTCGATTATTAAAAGAATCATCTAAATAGCGTCCAATCTTTTCTAGGTTCTTATTTAATTCTACGAACCTCTTATCTACCGTACTAGCATTATCATCTATCTTTTTATGTAGCCCTGAATCTTTGCCTCTTGATGCAACTCTATCATTATCAACGGTTTCTGATAAAGCCCTTATCCTATCTTCTAAAATCTTCAACGTCAATTTCATCCCTTGACCTCCTTGTTTTTCTTAACCCTTAACTGCCTGCTGTTACTTGCTGGTACTATATATGAACTCTTGTTTACGTTCTTCCAAGAGATTGTATATAAGTCAGTAGTGCCTACCTCCTTGTCTTTGAGGGCTGCCTTAAGCCTATTACTAAGCTCTTTGACATTCTTATCCAGTCCTTTTATCTGTTCTTTGTATTCGAAAATTCTATCAATAGTAAAATTATAACCTTTTTCAAGTTCTACCATTGAATCAGGCATCGCATCCGGGAAGAGCTTCTGCAGGGTCTCAGCATCATCCTGCGTTACTACCATAGGCATTGTCTTTGTTACTACATAGTCCTGCCAGAATGATACTTCCTGATCTACTACATCCTTGATTAAAGTATCATCATATTCTATCTCTTTACACTGGAAGTCTTCATTACCTATGAGTACAGCGATCCATGCTTTTTTCATTCCAGTAACTGCTAACTGATGTAAAACTTGAACGATGTACTCCTGAGGTATATTTTTATCTTCCCACTCATCTCTCTTCCATGCACTAGCTGTCTTCAGTTCCAATATAGAGTCATCTCCTACTATCCGTCTATCAATATTACAGCCTAAGAATTTATGTTTAGGATGATAATAAGTTTCATTTACCCTTCTTACTTTTTTACCTGTCTCCTCTTCAAATAATTCAGCTACTACCTTCTCTAGTCTATGCCCTAGTTTCACACTCAGTTTACTCGAAATATCCTCAGGCTTTATTTGTCGAGTCTTTATAGCCCACACAGATAGCGGAGTAGCCCACCTAGACAATCCCAGTACTGCAGGAGCATCTGAGCTCCCGATGTAATTCACCCTTTCTTCAAGCTGTTTTTCTGTTAGCATTTTTAGCCTCCCTGTATTTTTGCCACTTCAATTTATTAGCTCTTATAACATTTGGATTATTTCTTTTCTGTAAACCCATGTTATAGGAGTGCATTACGTTCTCGCTATGAGTACACCATTCAAGATTGTCTACTTTGTTATTGAGTTTATCTCCGTCAATGTGATTCACACAAGGATAGTTATTAGGATTACTTAGGAAAGACTGAGCTACTAATCTATGAGATAGATAAAATTTATGTACTAGATTTTTCATTAACATGATAGTCCAATAGCCAGTCTTATTTAATTTCTGTTTCATATTACGGCTGTATATTACCTTCACTCTTTCAGGCTTTTTACTTTTAACATATCGGGTTAATGATTTTATTCTACCTATATTGCTTACTTCATAATAACCCTGATATCCTTTAATGGGTCTCCAGACTTCGATTAAATCAATACTCAGTACCATTATCCCCTACCTCCGTAGTACTGAACTGCTACCACCATTACTATTACCAATATTGTCAGGATTCCTACCAGTGTCATATACCCTGTAGTCTTATACAGTCTATCGTTCCTGTATCTCCTGAGCGGTGTCCTGCATTCTACCTTGTCTATATTTTTATACATTATTATTCCTTCTGACCGGGATCACCGGCCAGAGATGTTATTCCTTATTAGGTTCTGTCGCTACTGTTATGCCCTTCTTGCTAGCCCTATACTTGATGTTACATTCATCAAGATGTATCTCTTTAAGGTTAGCCTCCTCCATGAACGGCATAATAGCCTTCTTCGCATCTGCTAGAGCCTTCTTCTGCTCCTTAAGATTGAAGTACTCTTCCTTAACCTTGTCAGCCGCCTTAGCGAACTCTGTCTCTTCCGGCATACCTTCAAGTACTCACTGCTTTCCTTTTACCAATCTACTCACCTCCTCATTGCCTTATTGAGTATCATAACTACTTGTTTACGTGTGTATTTCTTTATTACCTTAAACTTCTTTACTCTGAACTTTCCGTCTGTTCCAAAAGGTACTGCAATAATATCATTTGCTATGAATTCTACCTCGATAAATTCATCTGTTTTGCTATTATCTAATAAACACCAAATCAGTGTTGCTACACTTAAACCCTTACCACAGCTTATCTGTTCATCTTTGAGATAGTCTTTGCAAGTATAAGTCTTTCCTACTTCATATTTTGAATATTGATAAGGGCTTTTACCATTTTGTAAATACTTCCAAAATCTTAATTTATTCCTTTTTGGCTGTAGTTTCAAGGAATACAAATCCGGCAAAAATAGAGGTTCTTTATACTTTGCTCCCTGAAGGTCTGCTCCCTGAAGGTATGCTCCCTTAAGGTCTGCTCCCTGAAGGTCTGCTCCCTTAAGGTCTGCTCCCTGAAGGTATGCTCCCTGAAGGTCTGCTCCCTGAAGGTCTGCTCCCTTAAGGTCTGCTCCCTGAAGGTATGCTCTCTGAAGGTCTGCTCCCTGAAGGTATGCTCCCTTAAGGTCTGCTCCCTGAAGGTCTGCTCCCTGAAGGTATGCTCCCTGAAGGTATGCTCCCTGAAGGTCTGCTCTCTGAAGGTCTGCTCCCTGAAGGTATGCTCCCTGAAGGTCTGCTCTCTGAAGGTATGCTCCCTGAAGGTATGCTCCCTGAAGGTATGCTCTCTGAAGGTCTGCTCCCTTAAGGTCTGCTCTCTGAAGGTCTGCTCTATAAAAAGTTTTGTTGCGATTTTTTTCTAAACATTCCCTTATACTCTCATACTGACCACAAACTATGATTCTATCTTCTTCTTTACTGAAATTGCTACCATCCCATCTAATGATTTTTACTTCCATGTTACCCCCTATAAGAAAACCCGAAGCGGTGTGCCGGTAAACAATCGCAGGAGTGCTGCGCAAGACGTGAATCTTCCACCGCCCGGGCTTCTTTTTGTTTTAAATTTTTAGCTAAAAACTTTTTGTGTTTGTTTGTTTTTTTCAATGTTGCTTACCGGCCTTCAAAAGACTTTTGCTTCCTAAGGTATTATTGCTCTTTTTTTCTGATTTGTCAAGGGGTAATTTAAAAAAGTTTTTTAGGGGCATTCGTTAACGGAAGAGAAAACTACAAAAAAAATTCTCCGTCAAGGAAACTGCTTTTTTACAATCGCCTAAAACAGAGAATTTTAAAAATCTATTGACGGAAACGTTTTTTAAACTACGTTGTCAAACGTAACCTTGTTGCTTGTTATTTTTACTTTTGAAATTCTCAACCTGATTTTTTCAAGCCAGAAAGTTTCAAGTTTTGTCAGCGTGAATCTTAGAATCGGTGTCAAAATTATTTTAAAAAACGGCTTAAAAATACCCGGTGTTTTCTTCCAAATAAAAATCATTTCGATGATCGTTTCAATGAACTTTGATTCGCTTTCAACCGCATCACTTTTGAGTTCCTCTGACTGCTTTGCAATGACTGCCAGCTTGTTTAAAACTGTCTCCCTGAGGTCCGCCCAGAAGTCATCGAGCTTACCTAAAAACCCGATAATGTTCTTCGCTGTTTCCTTACTATTCATTTTTCTTAACCCTCCCTAGTTTTTAATAACTCCTGAGTCAGCATAGCTATATGCTTATTCTGCCACTCATCGAGCTTAGTTTCCTGCTTCTCTTCCTGTAATATCATTTTCTTAATAAATTTGTTCTTCTGCCTTATTACTCCCATCAAGCCTAGCATCATAGCTGTAGAAAACGCACTCCACATCTTGAATATTGATTTAAGGAGCTCTCCGCTATTAGTATTCGTAGTAGTAGTGTTCGTTTCGGTTATCTGATTAATTTCATCTGCTGTATTATTAACAGTCTTCTTTACATTCTCTACACTGTTATTAACCCCTGCTACTCCTAAAGCTGTAGCTTCTGCGCTCACCTTTATACTAATTACCATTTCTTTGATAGCATTCAACTCTGTCTGTATATGTTTATTATTCGTAGTATTCTGTTCTTTGATTTTATTTGTAGTCTCATCTACCTTCTTATATAAACCATCAAATAATGAGAACTTAGCCTCTACAGATATTGCCAATAATATAAACAACAATACTAATAATATTCTCTTCATAATTTGAATCCTCCTGCGATTTTGAACTGCCAGAATACATTATCATTTACTGCCTTATATACCATTAACGGCTCAATATAATACCTTGATATCTGTCCGTCTTTCTTCCGTAACGTTATTTTCTTACTCAGCTTGATACTTATTATATCCCGGGTCTCAAAGTCTGTCTCCATAGTCATATTAAACCAATCCTGCATCTTAACCTTAAGAACTCCCATTACCTTAGGATCACTCCAGTAGCTTGAATTAATCGATAGCCCGAGGTTATACTCTGCTTCCGGGGCCTTGATAGGATACGTAACCCTGACACTTTCATAATCCAGCGACTTAACCTCACGTAAGTACCATTCTAGCTCTGTGTTTAGCGCTGTGTCGTTTATTTTGACCTTGAACGGTGATTCATACCTCAGGTCAGCTCCAAGCCCTGTAATGCCTATCTCACGCTCAAAAAGAACATCTGCGTACATCTTACTTGATTCAAAGCCTGCCCGGACCTCATAGTCATTAGGCATATCTACAAGTATAGAACTCCGAAAACTTAAGCTCATAAATATAAATAGTATCTGTCCTATCATTAGTATACTCCTATTTGAATGGATCTAAAAATCCTGCCAGCAATGCTCTACTCCTGAATGGTCTTATCTTAATAAACGCATTATACTTTATAGCATCATCCAAAGTCAAGCACTGTGAACCACCGCCGCTTGCTCCTATAGACAAACTATCAGTTATACATAGCTCTACATGGATTATCTTATTAGGGTCATAGCTTGCGTGCCAGAATACCAGACATCCTTTATATGGCTTCTCTACTTTATTACCCTTAAACTTATCCCACATCATCTGAGCATTAAAATCCTGTTTACGTGGTAATCTACCTACTCCCTGTAAGATCTCAAGCATCAACCCTGAACAGTCGAATCCTGCTGAAGGGTCATCCCCTCCCCACCTGTACGGTATCCCTATATACTTCCAAGCATATTTGATAGCTATATCGATAATCTCATCTTTTTTATTTATATCTTTTAGCTTTTCAAATTGACTTGCAATCTCACCTATACCCTGCTTCAGGTAATCTAACATCTCGTAAAGCTCTTTTATGTTATGCTTGATACCTTCTCCGTTCATGTCATCTCCTTACGCTGGTACTGTTATTGTATATGTAATTAATATCCCTTTTACTCTAGGATACCCTGCTGCTGCATTTACTGTGAATACACCGTAATAACTATGTGTAGTATAAATTATGGTCGCATTAGTTATCGTTGTGTCATTACCAGTTTTAAAACTTGCTGCTTCACCTGCTCCCCAGCTTAACACTATCTGAGCTATATCATCCTCAGAATTTGCATCCAAGTCATTACGTCTTATATCTATTGTTACATCTTGCACTCCGGCCTGATTACTTGAATAAGCCCACATATCTAATCTTGTTATTATCGCTCCATTAGGTAAATGAAACCCGAATGTGTTATCATCAATAACCGCCATACTCCAGCCAGCATTAGCATCATCAGAAGCTGGTACAGCAACTCTATATATATCGGAAGGGTCTACCATATATCTTCTAGTCTGTGCATTTTGAAAGGTAACTGCATCTCCTAGCATATTAGCTCTTATTGATCCATTAGCTAATATCTTACTGTCTGTACCGTTATGCGTATGCCCTAGTGTAGTATCTAATACATCCTTCCTAAGATTGTTATATTGACTTGCTAATATATCATCTCCACTGCTAACTACTGCCGATTGTGCCATGATTAATTACTCCTTCTTTTTAGTTTTTGCCATTATATACTCAAGTATACTCCGAGAACCTATGACTAATACATCATTCTGGATATACCATTTAATAAAAGCATCTCTATCGAAATCCTTAAGACAATCTGCTATCCTCTGTGTCTCATCGCTTAATTTAAAAGAACTGAATTTCAATGTTACCTGTTTCTCTTCTGATTCTAATCTGTCTCCTGACATAGTACTGCCTCCTCTTAACCGATTATCCTGCTGTAGAAATTTTTATCTCGACGTCAACAGTTAGCGTTTCTGAATTACTCTTGACCTCACTTATAAGTGCGTGCTCAAATAATGTACCTGAGTCTGCTGCACCTGTTGCTGCCTCTCCGAATAATCCCCACTCCGCCAGAGTACCTACGCTCTCAGCAGTAGTAAAGAATGTAGTTATCGTTATTACGTTTGCACTCCGGGCCACAGAAGATACTATCTTCCGGGCCAGCTCTGTACCAAGTGTAGTATCTGCTATCGTAGGAGCTGTACCGTCTGTACCTGAGGCTCCGTAAGTGATTATACCTTCATTCGCTAAGGCTCCCTCATTTATGAGTCTTCGGGCTATAGCTATTACTCCCGGTGTTGTTATCAGATTATCATAATCTGATACACGAACAGCTCCAGTAACAGGGTTTTCAAACTTCATTTTAATTTTACCTGTTATGGTAATACCATAGACAAGTCTAATAAATCCTACTGCTGCCTTACCTATAATAGTGTTTATGTATTTATGTATTCTCTTCTTCATATTATCCCCACTGTGCTATATTCCACCTGCCCACATCTGCATGAGGCCCCCACTTATAAGGCAGTGTGAATGTAGTTACTGTTATATCTGTCTCTGCTACTGTTAGCTCTTCTCCTAGTATAGTCTTGAATACGTCAAGTACTTCATTATTACGCTCAATTACTTTCCGTGTAAAATCCAGTACCTTTATAAGTAACCAGTCAAAGCCCTGCAGGAAGGTAGCAAACTCTACGGTATAGAGCATCTGGTCTGCGCCTATCATTGTACTGGTAACCCTGCGGATCATATAATATTCATCTATACCCCGGTCAGTTAAATCTATATGTAACCTCTGACCGCTCCTGTACCCTGCATTCATTGTATTGAATTTCCCATATATAAGCTCATCTTTATATTTAAGCAGTTCAGCCTTCCCTCTCTGCTTACCTACATCCCTGATTACTATATTCTCATCAATTACTATCTTCTCTTCTATTCCATCAGGTAAACCTGTAATATTTTTACGTGCTGTCTGACTAGGGAAGTCATCTACTCTGACAAATAAGGGTATCTTAAACTTATACTTGCATACTACAGAATCTAATGCAGCCAAAGCTCCACCATTGTATTGATCTACCCGGAGAAGTTTATCATCAGGGTACACCTGAAAATCCTTTGTACCTGCAGGATCTACATTACCTATATCGAATGTCTTACCTGCTGCATTGACTTCTACTACAAAGCTGGTAGTCTCCCCGGGAGCATACTTCAAAGGTATCTCTGTTTCGCCTCCTACGGCTATAAAAGCATCCTGAGTATATAAGGAAGATAGATACTGCCCTCCCCTGACTATTATCTTATTCGCTAGCTGTGTAGCGTCAGGAGTTATTTCAAGGTTCTGAAATACATAATTTGTATCATTCAATTCAAACGGCGCATCGTTTGTTTCAAGTGGGAAGAAGTGCAGGTCCTTATCAGTATCGATATACCAATCCCAGCCTGTAGCCTCTGCGATCTGCTGGAAGCACTCTGAAGGATATATGTAATTAAATTTGAATCCCTCAAGCGTAGTACCTGAATCAATTACATGATTTGTAGTTATCCCAGAGGTATATGTAGCGATTATATCCAGTACTATATTTGAAAGTGTATCACTGCTGTAATCTTCTACTACCAGCTTCTTATCAAGGTCTACTGTATAATCCTTACACTCTACATCAAATAGGAAGTTATTACCCGATATCTTTGTACCTATTGCTTCTGCTACCCGGCCAGTGAATATTACATCAGCCTTGAATGTTATCTCTACTGCCTCTCCATTTATGGGTCTGTTAGCGTATGTATCAACTATCTGGAAGGAAGCTGTATCAACCTGCGAGGTAATGATATCCTCTTTATTCAGGTTCTGGAATTTCGTATATGTGTCTCCGCCTATTACTATCTTTGTAGCCATATCTTATATCTTCCTATTCATTTTAACTGGCCTGAATAACTCATCTTTAATTACTCCTGCCATCAGCTTTGCTGTTGCTCTATTAGGTATAGGAGGTACGTTTATTATATTCGTTACCTTCTGCATCCCCGGCTGCCCACTACTTCCTGCCTTACTCAGCGCATCTGCTAGCGCATCAGTAGTCTCAGGAGATGTAAGCGGTAATGCTATCTCAGGCTTACTTCTTTCAGCGAATTGGAATATCCCCGGAGTTTTTACCAGCCCCCCTCTCTCAAGCCCACCAAAGGCCCCTGCTGCTCCTATAGCAGCCGTTACGGCAGTACTCGCTCCACCTGTAAATATACCTAGTACAAACTGTACGGCAGCACTGGCGGCTATCTCTGAAAAGCTCCTGATAATAGCGTTCTTTATATTCCCGAATATGTTAGGTACTGCCTCCTCTAAAGTCTCTGCTCCTGTAAGTATACCCTCAAATGTAGCTGCTGTACCATCCTGAACTGTCTGCTGTAATTCCGTTACTTGATTTGCTAATTCAGTCTCTATCCCTGCTATTTCACTTGCTGTATTCTTAGTAGCATTGAGTACTGTAGCTAGCGCATTTTTCTTGACTACCACTTTCTTATTTTCTGCTGAGACTGTTTTTTGTACATCTGTCGCTAAGAACTCAGATACATCACTGGAGAAATCCGCAAACGTATCACCTATCTCGCCCATAGAGTCCTTGATTTTATCCTTCATACTCTTAAAGGCTTCTCCAGCTGCGCCGAACTTACCCCTAAATGCTAAGTCTATACCGGCTACTCCGTCTAACAGTGCGCTAAATATATTCAGTAATTCCTTCCCTGTAGTTATTATTACTCCAATAGTTTTGATTAGTCCACTGCCTACCTTTATTACGAACTGCAGAGCCCGGCCTACCTTCTCAGATAGTACTGAGACCCCTCCCATATTCTCAATCCAATCCTCAAATATTGGTAAGATATCCTTAGTTATAATACTGACTATATCTTTCATTATAGGTATAAATATCGTTCCCAGCTTAGCAGCCAAGTCATCCATTTTAGCTGTCATTATCTTAACCTGATTAGCATATCCATCTGAGGTACGATTAAAGTCTCCCAGCGCTGCCTCACTGCCTTTAACTATCAATTCATAAGCAGCCTGCGCCTTCATAGCCTGTGTTATATCTTTCTTACTCTCTACTAGGTTCTGATTCATTATATGCTGTTCTATCTTAGTAGCATTCAATACTACTCCGTATTTCTTCATAGTCTCGAAGTTACCTACCAAAGCACTCTGTATATCAAGCATTACCTTCTCTGTAGGCATATTATTGAATGAGCCTAAGTCTACTGATAGCTTGACTACTTCGTTTGATAACTTAGCAGCCACATCTGACTGCAGGCCCATAGGCACTAACAGATCCTGAATTGAGCCAAGAAATCTCTTTGACTCCTCAGTAGATACTCCATAGCTCTCTACAAGTTTCCTAGACCACTCCTCAGCAAGCCCTATCTGATTCTTAAATACTGTATTGAATTTCGCTGTTGTCTCTTCAAGATCTGATGCTACCCCGGTAAGTTTAATTATACCTGCTACGGCTGCAGCTCCTACCGCAGCGCCTACTACTGCAAGGGTCTTCATAGCTACTTTTAATTTATCAAGTCTAGTCTGCGCCTTATTAAATCCCTTAGCATCAAACTTACTACCGATAGTTACAAATAGTCTTGAGAGCTCTGCCACGGTATTACCTTCCTTATTTATTTGCGTTCCGGGTATACTTCACCCCGGGTATTTTCTGTATATCGTTTACTGAAAATGCTCTGCGTTTGAATTGAGTAGATGTGTTAGGTTCGTTGAATATAACTAGTTCCTTATTAGTTCTTCTGCGTAGGATCTCAATCATCTTTATATCGTTCCTCTTAACCTTTAATACTCGTTCATATATCAAGTTAATTACATCTAACGGCCATTCTAAAATATTCTCTAATGTGTACCCGGGCATGAAATTAGAGACTTCTATGAGGGCAGCCAAGTCATCCTGTACTACTTGCCTGTTACACTGTTGATTACCCTCATCAAATTTTTTGTTATTTTTTCCCAGTCATTACATTCTGCCAGCACAGCCGTTAATTCTGTAATATCTTCAAATGGAATATCCTTACAAAATTCTACATCTTCCGTACCTAGTATTATTGCAATAAAGCCGGGAGCCTTTTCTTCACCGAGTGCTGCAAAGATATTCATTACATCTTCTACTATATTAGTTCCGTCTTTTGTTAACAGCTTTGCCTGCTCTGAACCTTCCTTAACATACTTACGAATGTATATACCCAGCTTGATTACTTTCATATAACCGAGCTTCTTAATAGTAAACTTCCTGCCCTTGAGTGTTATCTCTGTCTCCATAGTCTTCTTTACGTATTCTTGTATAGGTTCTTTTTCTACCATTCTATTCTCACCTCCTTACCATAAAGCAGAGCAGGGGCCGAAGCCCCTACCCTGTCGGTTAAGAAAAAACATTACCCCTATATATTAAGCGGTAACGGTAAAGGCTATACAGCTACTGTGAAGTGCGCTACGAATGTGCTTGCAAGGTTATTCCCTGCCATATCTTTTACTCCTGTAGTGATAACTATTTGCATCTTATCACTTCCATTCCAGTTAGCCGTAGGAGTATACGTTAGTACCTTCGTAGTAGCGTTATACGAAATAGACCCGGCTACTATTGATGTATCCGCCGTATCAGTAACATTTATTATCATTATAGTCGCATTATCAGCTTCAGGATATATAAATGTACCTTCATCCATTCCTGTGCCGGCTTCAGTAAACGTAAAGGTTACAACTTCTTTGCCGTCTTTAGCTACTGTCGCATCCTCCCCTGG
>SDBT01001812.1_pt1 | contig 38221 bp, 36 predicted proteins | sample 2277101 | NCBI WGS metagenome assembly SDBT01 (sample SAMN10404973, study PRJNA504765) | marine sediment metagenome | isolation source: marine sediment core GS10_PC15, 103 cmbsf | place: Arctic Ocean: Southern Knipovich Ridge | collected 2010 | reverse complement strand
CCTTGAGTTATTCCCGTGATTCAGGGATGCGGTTGGAAATGCCGGACGGGGAGGGAATGGGTTTTCTTGAACAAAGGTTTTTTCAATGGCTTATGTTTAATCGGGAAAAAGTGGATCCGGACATGAGCATAAACGATTTATTTGAACTTTATTTTAAGGAGGAAATGTAATGCAAGCAATTAAAATTGCGCTGGATAAGGGTTCCCTGCCTGAATTGGCGGGTAAGGAAATCAATCACCTTGAAACGATTTATTCAATTGCGGCCATGCCCGGCGGAATGCAAAGCGGGCACCCGTCGGTCGGGGTTTTCGCAAAGGACAAAGACGGGAAATGGTTTTTCACCCAAACATCTTTGGAGCTTTTTATAAGCGCCGCCGATGCTATGCGGGCCCGGTTTTATAAGAATGGGGAAATCAAGACAATCCCCGTGGATCCTGAACGAGGCGATCCAACAGCGCCGCCCCCTGGCCCGAAGCCTCCGGAGCCTGAAAAGACCGGGCCGACCGGAGTTGTCAATAATAATGAAGCGCCCAAAGGAGGAGCGAAAAGTGAAGCTGGAACAGGCGAGAAAAATAGCGCAGAAGATCGTAAGTGAATTAGCGAGTTACTGTGAGCGGATAGAAATTGCCGGGTCTATCCGCCGCTGTAAACCCGAGGTTGGGGATATTGAAATTGTGGCCATACCCAAAGTAGCCACGGTTCCGGATGGGTTGTTTTCAACAAAAGAGATACGCTCCCCCGGCTTTGTGATGTTTGTGAACCAGTTTGAAAAGGTCAAGGGGGATGCGGAAACCGGAAAGTATACCCAGCGCATTTTGCCCGAAGGAATTAAGCTGGATCTGTTTACAGCCACAAAGGATAATTGGGGCTTGATCTTTGCCATCCGGACGGGATCGGCAAAATTCAGTAAGGAAAATCTGGCGTTTGCCTGGGTTAGGCGGGGGTATAAGTCTGTGGGCGGGATGATGACCAGGGACGGTGAAGAAATCGCCATCCCCCAGGAACAGGATTTGTTTGATCTTATTGGGGTATCGCCTAAATACAGGGATCCCAGAAGGCGAGAACTTTGAAAAAGCCAGGCCCTAAAACCATCACCCGCCCAATGGATAAAAAGGTATCCGGAACCCAGTTGGTGTATTGTCATGGATGCGAAATAAATTTTACCCACGATTTTTCTAAAACCCTTAACCCTATCTGTCCTGACTGTAAGCTGGACAGCAAAATTTCAATAGTGAGGATTGTTCAATTATGAAGGCCAAAGAATTTGCCGATGACTTCAACTTCAATGAGTTTGATAAAAAAAAATTCATAGAAAAATTTACCAATGACTTCAATGAGGCTATTGTGTTCCAAAAAAAACAGGGCTGGGGTTTTAGCAGGTTTAAAAACTGCGTTAAGGAAGCCAGCGATAAATTTTCGGCCATCTTTAAAGCCGCCGGGACACCTCCCAGGGATGGGCTTTGGGGTTTTTTCTATGCAACGGTGGTGGTAAAAATGCGGGCAGAAATGTTTCCCAGGGAACATGCCGATATTGAGGCCAGAAGGAAGCTTAGATAATTGGCGGTCATAACTGAAAAGCTAAGGTTGGAACGGGCTCTCCGGAGACATGATCCAGACCGTTTTGAAAAGGAACCGGCAATGAAATTTAAATCTGAAAAAGACCTGGCCAAAGTTGTGGTCAAGTGGCTTACTGTCCAGCACTGGGAAGTTTGGCAAGAAGTCCGGTTTGGCCGGGGCGGTCCTGTCCATGACATTGTGGCGTTAAGAGGGCGGTGTTTATGGATAATCGAATGTAAGAAAACATTGGGCTGGGATGTTTTGGCCCAGGCATGGCGGGCAAATGCTAACTTGATAAGCGTTGCTACTCCCCACGCTCCTTTTCTCGGGACCTATCGAACAAACAATAAAGGACGGTTTTTAGAAAGGGTTTGCCGGGATTATGGGATTGGGATTTTATTTGTTTCCCCCGATCAATTACAAAACGTGGATAATCCGGACCTTGAACCAGGTGATGAATATTTCTGGGATAAGCTGGTTGAAGAACAGGTTCGGCCAAAGTTTAGACGAAACCTGGGCCCAAATAGATACCGGGATTTATTAGAAACCATTCCAAAAGCCTTCGCCCAGGCGGGCACGAAGGACGGGAAATACTGGACCCCGTATAAAGAAACGATGGATAATGTTCGGCAAATAATTGAAAAATTCCCAGGTTGTGACGCGGCCAGGATCCAAATAGAATTGAAAGGAAAGCACCATTACAGCGGGGAGCCGACCGGTGTGCGGTCCTCAATTCAACAGGCAATTCTTAACTGGGAAAAGGGTTGGTGCCGGGCCGAGAAGGTGGACGGGAAGTATCGGTTTTTTGTTAAAGCCGAGAAATGATTGACAATTAGGAAATTTGTGTCAAACTGACTATTTTACTGACGTGAAAACTTTATTCAAAAACAAATGGGTCGAGGTCCGGAAAAGTTCGGAGGGTTATGTTTATACCCACTTGCCGAATTGCCAGGGCCGAAAGATCGGGATCCTCCCATTTACCATCAAACGGTTTGGGCTGATTAACGAGGTCTTGGCCCGGTTTGAGCGGAACACTGCCCACAGCCCGCACCGGTCAATGTCGTACATTACCGGGGGTGTGGAGGCCGGTGAGGATCCATTGGCCGCCGCCGCCAGGGAACTTTTTGAGGAAGGTGGATATGGGATCCCGAAAAACGAAGTTATTCCCCTGGGATGGATCCACCCGAGCAAATATGAAGATACCAAAATGTGGCTGTTTGCTTGGAACGCCACTGGCCGCAAAGGGTTGAAGGTTTCACAGCCGCCGGGTGACGGAACCGAAGGTGAGGCAGATGAGTTTTCAGACTGGGTATCAGTCGATAATATGTGGGAGTCAAAGGATGGTGTCCCGCTGGTAATTTTGATGCGGCTTTTAAAAGCCAAACCGGATTTGAGTCTATGATGAGCGTTATCGGAAAAAACTTAAACAAGCCAGCCGTCAAGGTGGCCTTCTTGGAGTTAAAACGACACTCTGAATATAAGGCGCTGTGTCCAGAGGAAAACTGCATAGAGGGCCTTGTTCCTTTGTGGAGACTTTATCCTATGGGGCCTCACACCAATAAAACGAATTGTATTTTGTGCGGCCAGCCGTTTGAGTTTTACGACATTCATATTTTGAATAAACGGAACCGGCAAAATGATCAAAGCCCTTAAACGGTTTTTCACAGGTGGTGGCGGTGGTGTGAAGGAACGTAGCCTTGCCGGTTCCCGTCTGGATCCCGCGTCACCACCTGCTTTTAAACCGGAAATACAGAGACTTAATTTTAAATGCCCAAAGTGTCACCAGCCACATTGGGAAAGATACGCCACCGGCAAGTTTATTGAAAACATGCCGATTGTAGATTTTATGGAATTTTTCAAATGCTCCACATGCGGATACGGGGAGCAATGATTGGTTACCTAAAAGGCATTGCGCTGGTAGCCACTCTTTACACCCTTTCCCTGCCCCTGTTTTTTTGGACGCTCAAAGATTTAAAAGCAGAAAACGAATCCCTGGAACGGCTTATAAAAGTTTGTGAAAACCATGACCCGTGCCAACCAGAAAATCCGGACAGTATTTCTGTCTGGTATGCGCGGGCCCAGGAAGCCTACCGGGATACGGTTATAGCGCGGTCTGCAAAAATGCTGGCAATTTGGCGGGCAGATTCGGCAAAAAGAAGCCCTCCAAGACGAGTGAAATCCAGGAGGGCAAAAAGGAAGCCCCCATTCAGGGGCTCACTAAGAAAAAGGTAATTTTAAAATACCCCAGAAAATCGAAACCATCAAGTTTTGTATATATTATTAAGAAAATGACCTAAAATGAGATATAAAGGGCCTGGATACTATTGTTTAAAATCCAATGGGATAATGATTTTCAAAGCGCGGCGGGTTGTGGATGCAGTTGGGCCTGGTAATTATTTTCGCGCTTCTAATACTGTTAAATATTGGCTTGTTATCAATCCCGCCCATTTTAAAAAAATTATTGAAAATATCAGGGCGGCAAACCGGAAAAGAAATGAACGGATCAGTCCCCAACCCAATCCCAATTAAAGTCTTAGAGCCGATTGACGCTGAATATGTAGATTTGGTTCCCAGCGTCACTGAGATTTACGGATCTTTATTTTTTTTAGAAGGCTGTTTTTGGATTGCCGCCGAAAACATGAATGACCCTACCAATATAATGGTAGTGCCTACCGCTAACTGTTATTACCAGCATCTTGGAAAATTTGATCACAAATGGTTTAATGAAGGGGATAAATACCATTGGCGGTAGAACTGGACGGAAAGCAAAAGGCCATGATTGCCAGTGTAAACCTGGTCCCAGGAGCAAATACCAATTTCGGGGCAGTGATCGAAACCAGCCGGGCAAAAGTAGATGACCCTACCAGCTTTCAAAGCATGGTGGTTGAGGATGCCAACCATTACGATGATACCTGGCGTTGGAAGCCGGTCAACGTTCTCGCTTTTTTTAAAGACTATTTAAACAAAAAACTTTCCAAAAAACAAATAGAATTGGCCCTTGCCCTTTGCGGTGAGGATCCTTTTGATTTAATGCCCCCGGTCCAGGAAGCCACGGCGATTTGGGGAATGCGGTCTGGTAAGAATTATTTGACCGAAGGAATTTTTATTTTCAAGGCATATCAATTAGAATGTTTAATAGACCCACACGGTTATTTCGGCCTAACCCCTGACCGGACCATTGATTTAATAAATTTGACAGTGGTGAATGAGAATCAGGCGCGGGCGGTTTTTTTCCACAATGCCAGCAACACTTTGAGAAATTGCAGAGATCCAGAAACGGGGTTGAACTGGTTTAAATCAAAACTGGGAATGGATATTCGGCCTGGAAAGGATATTAAGAAAAAGGAAATGGACCTTCCCCGGAACATCCGGCTTTGCAGTTTTAATACAGAGGCAGACGCTTTCCAGGGATTCAACGTTTATTTCTGGGTGGCTGATGAGGTTTCCCGTGCAAATACAAAAGTCCGGTATGACAAAGCAAAGGCCCAATTCCAAACCGTTATCGCAAATAACAAAGCCACCTTTAAAGAATATGCCAGCGGGGTTTTAATTACCTACCCGGATAATGACACAATTGATTATGGATGGGAACGGTACAAACTTAACCTTAAAAAATTGGAAGAAAATCCAGAGGCCCGGATCTGGGCAGACTGTTCCCCCACTTACGAAGTCCGGGATGACTTGACCGAGGCCGATGTTCGGATAATGATTGAAGAAATCGGGGAGGAGTTTGGTGAGGTTGCTTATTTGTGTAAAGTCCGGAAACCGGAACAGGGATTTTTCAAAATCCATCCAGAAAGAATTGGGGAAATGTTTGATGAGAATTTAGAGCCCGCTGTTCAATATGGGTACGGGATTACTGAACGCCGGATCAAGGAAGATGGGAAGGTTGTAAAAATTTCCAGATACACCAGCATTCATTTTACCGAGGTAAAAGCTGACCGGTTAGAAAAGGTGGATCCTTATGACACTGGTTTGCGGATGCGCCATGCCAACGACCTTACCCGCCATTTTCAAATTTTAACTGGGGAAAACCGGGATATTGAAATGAAAATATTCCTGGATCAAAATAGAAATGATATGCGGGGGGACTATAATTCCAAAGGCGAGTTCATGGGCGAGGGCAAAGGGAATTATGAAAAACTTTTGGGTGACAATAAGATCCGTTTTCTTTCTGGTGACCCAGGGTTAACTGGGGATGCTTATGTTTTGGCTGGGGGGTATTGTCAGCGGGTTGACCAGGAAAATTCTGTGCTGGCAGAAAGCGCGGCCAAGAATAAAATTTTTTCCATGCCGGTCATTGATATAATTATCCGGATAAAACCACAAAAAGGTTCGGACGGAAAAAAGATCCCAGTAGATTTTATCAATGTCCAAAATATTATTAGCACCTTGAAGGTGATTTACCCGAATCTGAAAAAGGTGAGTTTTGATCATTGGCAGTCAGAACTTCAAAAGCAGGAATTGGAAGCCCAGGGGCTTCAAACTGACATTAATTTCTTTTCCAATAAAGTCCAGTATCGGCTGTATGTAAATTTACGCCGGATAATTTATTCAGGATTAATGAGGTGCATTAAAAACGACCTTTTGAAAAAAGAACTTGAACAAGCCCTTGATATTAACGGAAATAAGATAGATCACCCGCCCCAGGGGTCTAAGGATATTGGGGATGCCCTTGCAATGGTTACCAAATTAATTGTGGATACTGACTTGGATGCCAGCGGCTTTGATATGATATAATTGCCTAAAAATGGGTATATTGGGGAAAGCGACACTCCTCATTTACCCGCAAGGGCTGAATGGTTCGCTGGCCCCTTTGCCTTGTGCAGAGGGGTCTTTTTTTTTACAATTTGTATAAGAATTGGCAAAATGGAGTCTTGTAAGTATTTTGTAAAGGAATACTTTTTTAAAACGGTATAAGTCTTGGAAAAATGAGGGTTTATAAATGATTCACGCCCAGGAACTAGAAGAATTAGGCGTTCCAATTATTACCAAGAAATCCACCCCAAATTCACAAATAGAAAAAAGCGTCCCTGCTGGCCAAAATTTAATTCCCCTGGATTCATATTCCACTAAGGGAATTATAAAAATGGCGGACATGGAAACGGTCGAAAAGGCCCTGGCGATTAATGACCGGATGATGAACGCCAGGGAGAAGATGGATGAAATCAATTCCCGCCGTCAAAACACAGCCGTTGTCCACGATTTAAAATCTTACCTATTTGACCCTTACGATGTTTACGAATACACCCAGCATGGCCAGTTAAGATCCAAGCGGGGAATTGGATGGTGGACCCTCCGCCAAATGGCTGACCAGGAAATTCCAGCCGCTATTATTGAAACCAGGGCTTCCCAGGCTATTCGATTTGCAAAACCCAGCGAAGAAGGTTTAGGCGAAACCGGTTTCCGGGTAAAGTTGCGGGACCGCCGGGCAACGGCCACGGATTCTGACCGGGTAAAGTTCTATGAGATTGAGCAATTTATTTATCGAACTGGATGGGCCCCCGGTTATGTAGGACTACAAAAGCGGGATTCATTCAAAGTTTTTTTACGGAAAGTTTTAAGGGACCGGCTTACCTATGATAAGGTTAATATTGAATTGGAACGCCGGAACAATGGACAGGTTTTTTCTTTCCATGCAGTTGACCCCACCACGATTTATCCAGTCATTCCAAAAGATTCAAAGGAATACAATATTTATATGGGGCTCAATGAACTTTACAGGACTGAACGGTTCCCGGCCTACACAATGGACGATCCCCAGGCAATTGCTTATGTCCAAAGAATTTTGGGCAGGGATGTTGCATTTTTTACCAGACAGGATATGCTGAACATTGCGGAAAACAAGCGCACAGATATTCGGCTTTTTGGTTTTGGAATTTCCGAATTGGAACTTTTAATCAGAATTGTTACTGCCTGGATAAACGGGCTTGCTTTTTCAACCAGCACTTTTACCCACAATCGAATGCCCGCCGGTGTTTTGTCCGTTGTTGGAAACTGGAATACCCAGGAGTTAAAAGATTTTAAGGACGAACTTTATTTGTCCATGAGCAATAATCAATTCAGACACCGGGTTCCTATTATGCGGGTGAAGGAGGGGAAGGGTGTTGAGTTTGTTGAGTTTAAAAAAAATGCCGCTACTAGTGAAGAACAGCATAAATTTTTAACCTTCATGGCCCAAATCGCTGGCTCTATCTTCAAAATTGATATTGAGGAATTGGGCTTTCAAGGATTGAAGATGGGGGGGGCTACATTAACCCAGGCAAACCCGGCTGACAAAATTAAGTACAGCAAGGACAAAGGGTTCGAACCCCTCATGGGATACATTGCGGACATTATTAACGACAATCTTATAAGTGAAATCGAAGATGGCCGATTTGTTTTTGAATGGGTTGGCTTGAAAGATGAATTACGCCAAGAAAAAATTGAACTCCGTAAAGAACGGCTGGAAGTAGGAGCGACTGTCCGGGAATTGCGCGAGGAAAATGATGAAGAAATGCCCAAAGACGCAGATGGCAATGAGCCCGCATGGCTTGATGCCCCCGCTAATACGGTTTTATATCAAGCCTGGGCGTTAGAGCAAACCAATAAACGGGAAGATGCTCGGATGGCCGAGGAAAAAGCCCAGGAAGATGCTCAATACGCTAATGAGGAAGATACACCGGATAATGAGGGAGAAGTCGGGCCAGGGGAACGTAGAACCCCAGGAATACCCGCTCCTACCGTACCAGGTGGCGCCGCGCCAGGTGGTGCCGCGCCAGGTGGTCCCCCTTTGGGCAAATCAATGGAATTTGTTGTCCAAAGAATAAATGACCGCCATAGCAAAACCTAAATACTCAATCCGAATCCGGGACAATATTAGCGAGGCTGAACGCCTTGCCCTTGCCCCCGCAATGATAAAATCCTTATCAGAATTTTATAACTATTCCCAGGCAGACCTGGTTGAATTGGTAAAAGCGACCCCGCCTAAAGGGATTGTCCAGGAAAATATTTGGTCCCCTCACCGCATTAAAACCATTGGCGATTTGGAAGATGAGATTTATCTGGAAATTGCCGAAATGATGGTCAAGATCCAAAAAGAAATTGTCCGCCGGTTTGGTTTGGGGGAGGAGCGGGCTACTCTTAAAAAAGCTTTGCCCGATTTAAAGCCAAAAGACATGGACATGATTGACGACATTATGGCCAAATACTTTCCGCCCGAATCTCGGATAAAAGGGTTGGCCGAAAAGCTGGCAATTAAATCCACCCTTATTGGGATGATGCGGGCCCAGCAAATTTCCCCCACTGAAACCAAAAAACTCCCAAAGAAAATTTCCGAAGCAATGCGGAAATACAAACTTCCAGAAACCCAGGCGCGGGCGATTGAATTTCATAAACACCACGGCGCTTCTTTGATCCGGGGAAACCATTCCAAATTAAAAGAGGGTGTCCGCCGGGTAATTGTTGACGGTTATCGGAATAACCAATCTATCAATAAAATCCGGTCACGGCTGTTTGATGAGTTTGGAACTTACAATAGGGATTGGAGGCGGATTGCGGTTACCGAAATTTCCGCAGGGGATTCCTTTGGGTTTTTAGAAAGCATTGAGGAAGGTTCCTATGTTATCGGAAATTCGGCGGCGGATGCCTGTGATCATTGTAAAGAATTGATCCACGGAAAAATTTATAGAAAATCCTCAAAAGAAGGTGACTGGGATAATACTGTCTGGTCTGGTAAAAGCAATGTTGGCCGGTATTTTTCACAGCATACCAAAAACAGAAAAACCGGGATGTGGGAAAAGCGCCAGGATGAGGATACTGCAAAACCCACAATTCCTTTGCACCCCTATTGTAGGTGTAACTGGACAGAGTTTAACCCAGAAGATTCTTATATCAATAAACATGGCTTTGTCCGGATGAAAGTCGAGGATCCGGATGAATGGTCTAACTGGAAAAAAAGCTTCGACCAACAAGCGGCATAAGGAGTGTTGAATGTTTGAATCAGAAAGAATTAAAGCCGACGCGCAGAATACGGCGGTTATGGAACCCCCGGCAAGACCGACCGCCACGGTCGATGATATTGCCCAAATGGAAATGGAGGAGTTTGGTCCGTTTATCCGGCAACTTGTTTTGAATATGCAAATGTATAACGGGGCCCTCATGGGGAGAACGTCTTTGCTTCAAGGTGTTTCCAATGACCATTTACGAAAACGATTTAAAAAGAAATTGAAAAAAGCCGCCGCCTCCGGACTTATTGCAGAGGCGGACTATGTTGGTGAGAATGGCCGCCAAACCGCTATTATCTGCCTTCCAAAAGGGGATCCAGATTGGGACAAGGCCGTTGCAATTTGGCAGGAACTCCGAAAAGACAAATGGGAAGGGGAGCTTAAATCTGCGAAGGAAATTTTGAAAAAGCGCCAGGATGAAATTGACCAGGCGTATGAGGAAATGAAAAAGGATCCGGAGAAATTAAAAAAAGAAGTTATCAATCTGGAAACCTACATCCTTCGGTTAATCGACGAATGGAAATTTTTGAAAAAGGGCATTAAGCTGGAACCCAAAGATGACCACGAACCGGCCACTGGATTGGATAGGGGTGAATTGGCCGATATAGTCAATTCACTTGAAAAAACGATTGACAGTATCTCGGAAGCGGACAAGGCCGCTGGGAAAAAGGCGGAGGAGCTTATGGATTCCTCTGAAAAAGGATTAAGGCTTTTGGTGCCAAAGTCATTGGATTTGAAAAATAAGAATAAATGAAATTTCCAATTCTAAATATCTTCAAGTCCAAGCGGGGAACTGTCTGCCTGGACTTTGACGGGGTGCTTGCCCAGGGGGGCGAGTGGAAGGGTGATGCAGTTATACCCGATCCAATGCCAGGCGCAAAAGAGTATGTGGAAAAGATGGGCAAGACCCATGATTTGGTTATTTGTTCAGCCCGGAAAGCCAAGTATATCCGGCCCTGGTTAAAGAAACACGGCTTCCCCAGTATTCGGGTTACCAATACAAAACCGCCCGCCGAGGTTTACATAGATGACCGGGCAATTCCTTTTGGGGGAAGTTTTAAAAATCTTACCGTTAAAATTGAGGGATTCAAGCCGCACTGGAAAAAGTCGATTATCCTGAAAGGCGTGAAGCTGAAAGGCCGCCCCGGTTTGTATCTGGATCCGGCCAGCCATCGGTGGAAAAGGACGGGCCCGAAAACGGCTGAACCTAAAAAAGCGCCCGTCAAAAAAGCGGCTGTTTATAATTCCCGTCGGGTTGGGCACAATTGGATTGAAGCGGATCATATTGGGACTTTAAAAGTTGAACTGGGTATTGATGAAGATAAGGCCGTTCAGATAAATTCGGCTCTTTCTGTATGGACCGATACTTATGCAGTGGCCATTCATAATAGTGCTGTTTTTAAAACCGTTCAAAGGGTCGGGGTTGCTGGGGCTAAGAAAGATGTTTTGGTCAGGCATTATAACAATTCTTTAATGGCGGCTGGTGATGACCTGGTTGATTTAAATGAAATAGAAGCACAGTCTAAGGATTTGGATTTTTTTATTAAAAATTCTCCGGCTTACGACGGAAGCATTTTTAACGCTTCGGACAAGTCGCCGAAACTGCGGGGATGGAAAACTGGCAAGGTCATCAAATTGAATAACATGATGAGTTTTACTTCGGATCGGGAAGCGTCTAAAAAATTTGGTAACTGGACGATAATTGTGGACCGCGCCCCGGTCGAGTCTGTCCCCATATCGGAATTTTCTAATTATCCAGATGAAATGGAGGTTTTGGTAAATAAAGGAGCCCAGTTTAAGATCACTCAAATTTTACATGGTTTGGATGGTGGGACAATTCACATGGAGCCTTATGGATCTTCTTTGGTAAAAGCATTGATGGATTCCATTTTATTGAAAGCCTTGAAGTCTAAAAAAAATGTAAAGAAAAAAAATACTCGGGCAAGCAGGTTTGTTATTGATGACGGTGATTTTTCGGTAGTCGGGGAGGTTAAAAAAAGCATGGAAATTTTTCTTGATCTGAAAAAGGCTGACCGGCCAAACCGGAACAATAACCATTTTAATTATCGGGTTTGGTTTAACATGGCCGACGGAAAGGCTAAGATGGGGGCCCCTATGCCAGAGGAGTACGAAAACGCTGATGGGAATTATGAATTTCATTACCGGCCAAAAAACTCTTTACGCATGTTCCTGGGTCATCACCCAGAGGACAAATTGCGGACGGATAAAAAGAAATTGGTTTATGGCCGGATGCTTACTCCCCATGAAGTCGAAAAACATTCTTTGGAATTTGTTGGGATCCGGGGCCGGAAATCTCCGCACGAACTTTTACCCGAGGATATGGTGGATGCCCAGGCATACGGGAAGGCTGTACAATATAATAAGGCCGGTGATTACCCATTGGGGACTTGGCGGTATGACAAGGAAAACGGCCAAATTGATGAGTTGCGGAAATTGGATCTTGGAAAAATTACCACAGCGGAAAGTTTGGATTCTGAACAATTTATCCACGGGGACAAGGCTCAAAACGTAAAAGATTATACAGCCGCAATGGGCAAGGGGGATAAATTCCCGCCGGTCGAGGCGATTGAAATGCCGGGCGGGGAAGTCAAATTGATTGACGGTCACCGGCGCATGTCCGCCGCCCTTGCAAATGGTATGAAGAAAATTAACGGCTGGGTAAACCCCCTCTTTAATCTTGAAATGAAAACGGTGGATGGGGAAACTTTAAATTCTCCGGAGGGCCTTACCCATGAGTATGCTGTTCACGAAGCTTTGAAGCAGGACAAGCCAGTGGGCGCGGATGTTATCGGGATGTACCCGGAGATCCAAGCCCAGCACCATGAAAGTTTGTGGCGTAAAGCCCGGAAAAATTTAGCAGAAATGGGTCAATGAAAATTTTCCTTTCCATAAAACGCCGTTCCCGGCTGACTTTTACCAATGAGGATTTGATAAAAGCGGTTGGGGATGATAAGGAGCCTAAATCCAAACGGTTTGATTATGGTGGATCGAAAGTTGGTACAGAACGCTGGATCACTGTGACCAAAGATGATTCCCCCCTTCATGGCCGTCACCTTTTGATCAAAAAGCGGGCAGACGGTTTGTGGACTGCCATTGGCGGTGGTGGCCAGAATAAGAACCGCCAGCACATGGCCCATATTACTTTCGATATGGAGAAAAAGACAAAGACCGCCGAAAAACGGGGCGAGCAACGTGAGCGGAAAAAGGAACTTGGAAAAGAGTCTCGGGAAATCCGGAAGGAAAAGCGGAAAGCCAGTACCGAAAAACGGTTAATTCTGGAAAAGGTTTTGAAGCGCAAAGGCAAGCGCGGGGAAATGACCCCCCAGCAAAAGGAAAAGTTTTTACAGGAAAAAGAACGGGAAAGCCGCAAGGCCGGGGCAACCCCGGAGGAGGCCCAGGCCCAGGCAAAAGCCGCCGCGAAGGGCACTGAACGAAAAATGAAACAGGAACTTCGAAAGGAGGTCCGCAAGCTGGATAAACAGCTTGATTTGATGCTCATGGCCAATGCTACTGGAAAGTCGTTTGAGGATATTGCCAGGGAGGCCGGGGCCGGTGAGTTGGTTCCCAAGGGTAAGGAGGCTGAACCCGCCCCAGGGGGAAAAGTCCAGGAAGCCCGCCAAATTGAAACCGCCGGTGACCTGGGAGCGGTAAAACCTGAAATTGCCGCCAAGCCTATGGAAAAAATGGACGGGGAACCGCAGGTTGAGAAAATCGCCGCCCAGGAGATCGGTATAAAGGCCCAGGAGCAGGAAACCGATGGTTTGGAAGGCCCGGAGCAGGATGATCTGAAATTGGATGATAACGGCGATCCAATCCTCAAAGAGGACAGGAAGCGGGAGCTTTCCCCGGAGCAGTTGGCCGTATTAAGGGAGCGCATGAATAATATGCGGGCCGCTAAAGATGCCGGGATGAGTTTTGCCGATTATATGCAAATGAAAAATTTTAACGCCTTTGAGAGCAGTGACCAGGCTATCGAAAATTCCCATTCAGATTTGTCCGGCCAAGACCGGGTTTACCGGGATGGGGAAAATACCCAAACTTATGAAGCCGGGGATCCGGGGGAAATTTCGGATGCCACTGCCCGCAAATACGGCCTTATTCAAATGGACATTGAGGAGGCTTTAAAAATCAAAGCCCAGGTCCAATCCCAAAAAGACCGGCTGGCCGAAATCCGGAAAATTGACAAGCGTTTAAAACAGGTAGAAACCAAAGGCGCAAAAGTCATCAAGGAATTGGAGGGGATCGAAGCGCGGGTAATGGGCCATGACGAACTTTTGAGAAAAGCGCAACGGAAATTTTACGACAAAAAACAGACAGAGCAAAACCGCCAGCTTTATAACGAATTTAATTTTGCTCATTTGGGGGAAACCCCGGAAGGCGATTTTAAAAAGAAAGGGCTGTTCACCAATCCCAAAGTTACCGCCAATGTTCAAATGGGCGCTTATGAAGCCTTGTCCGGGATCCAGGTAGAATTATTGGGAAAGCCGGTTTTGAAAAAAGAATTAATGAAGGGGCTGGGGATCCAGGGAGCCACGGCGGTTCTTTCCCATGTATTAATGAGGGACAAAACCCCTGCCCAGTTAAAAGCCCTGAAAGGAACTTTCGATAAATTTATTGAAAAGCGCCATCCAGAAGTTGTGGAAAACACTTTGAAGAAAGCCCAGTTTTTCGATTCCACAATTAAGCAGTTAAACGAAATGCGCGGCAAGCGGGAGGCCATTAAGGATTCCCAGGGAAATGTTATTAGCCAGTCTTTGGTAATGACCGGTACAGCGATTAATCGGAAAATCAATGAAGCGCAACAGCAAAAACATTTGAACACTGCCAGTGCAGTGGGCAGTTTGCAAACAGTGGCCGCCCTTCGGTATCTCATGGATTCCGGAATTAAAAGCGGGGCCATTGATGTAAATGTTGGAAGGGACACAAAAGCTGTACGGAACACTTTACGCGGCCTGGGGCTCCGGGCAAAGGACCGTGGGAAAACCTGGAATATGAAAAGGTCCGATGTGGGGATTAAGCTGAATGTCCCCCTTACCAGCATTAAGGATTTTGCCGGGGAGGTCCAGGGCCAGCAAGAAGGCTTTGAAAAACTGGCAAAAGTAAAGGCTGGCCATGAGGATAAAATTGGATGGTTGCCCGCTGGGTTTAATAAAAAATTCAAGGCTGGGGGAAAATCTATTAAAATGGATATGAGCCGTGATCCAAAATACAAACACCAGCAGACCGGGATCCGGTCAGCCCTGGCCAGCATGGATTCTAAAAAAGGCGGGGGAATGCTTTTCAACGTCGAGGTTGGTGGCGGGAAAACCAATATGACTTATGGGACAATGGCCGAATTGGATAAGCGGGAAGGGGTTAAACACAAAAAGTTTTTCTGTGTTCCTAAAAAGGCTTCCCAGCAAGCGGAAAATGAATTGCACCAGTTTACCAACATGAAAGGTAAAATCGTTACCAGCGTCAGGGATCTTTATAACAAAAAAATTGATGTGAAAATCATTACCCATGAATTTTACTCCAAAAACATTGATGCCATTAATAAGGCCGGTTTTCATATAGGGGCTATTGATGAGTATGATTTGCTTCCCGAGGAAACCAGAACCAAGTCCAGGCGGGACAGGGATTTAAAATACCGAATGGCTCTTACGGGTACACCCGTGGGCAAGCGCGGGGTAATGGATGTGTATTCCATTATGCAATTTGTATCCAATAAAAATAAGGAACTTGGAACCACCAGGGATTTTAGGGATAAGTATAACGAGTTAGCCAGGGGCACTACTGGCTGGGAAAACTCAATGGTGGAAGGATTAAAAAACCATGTAGCGCCGTATATTTTTTCTGCGGAAAGTAAACACGATTTTAAAAACAAAGTCGAAACCATAAAATCTTCAATGAGCAATAGGCAGAAAGTCCGCCATTCAGAATTGAACACCAAGAAAAAGGATGAGCGGAAAGCGTTCAATGAAAATGCCTCCCTAAAAGAAACACCCAATAAAGAGCGGAAGGCTGGTCTGGATAAAATTGAGGAAAAATATGAAAACCTTATTGAGCGGAATATTTTGTCCGGCGATTTAAAACACAATGGCCGGTTGAAAGCGACCTTTTCCCATTTGGATAATGAGATAAAACGGAAAAAGGATACAAAGGCTTTATTCCATGTAAACGACCCCCAGGCCCGTGAAAGCCTTGTCCGTAATTTGGAAAAACAATATGGGAAGGGTTCTGTTCGGTCAATGGCCGATACCAGGGGAAGCGCCGAGGAAAAAGGAAAACAAGCAAACAGGCATTTGGGTAGTTTCCGGACAGATAAAAAAACAAGGTTTTTAATCATTGATAAAGATTCGACCGCCGGGATAAACGCCCAGCGGGCGGACGTTGCCTATTTTGTTCAAACACCAAAAACTGCACGGGACAAAATTCAAGCAGTTGGCCGCCATGCCCGTACTGGCCGGGAACAATATGGGGATGTGAAAACGGTTTTCATGGACCAGGCAGATTATCCAGTGGATTCTAACCGCATGATTTCCATGAAACGGGAAGAAGGGCTTTTGGGTGCCATTGCCGGGAAGGGCGCTGGGAAACGGAACCTTGCAAAACTAGCCATGCCAAAAAAGACAATGGTTCCGATAATTAGAAAGAAGGCCGCTTGATGAGATTTTTACTAAATCTATTTAAAGCTAAAAAGCCAAACCCGGACAGCGCGGCCAATGATCCGCTTATGCAAAACGCCGTCGGAATGATGGGGGAGCATAGCGAGTCCCTGAAAGGATTGGATTCCAGTATTGAGCAATTAAAATCTGATTTGAAAAAATTGGCCATTGCCAAAAAGGAACTTATTGAAAAACGGGAATTGGCCGAGGATCCAAAGGACGTTGAACTTTTCGATGAATTAATTAGTGAGGCGCAGGAGGAGTACCAAAAAACTTATGAGCAAATTTCCAGCGCCCATTATAACCAGTCAAAACGGATTCAGAGTTATACTTGATAATTTTAAAACTGCCCGAGAAACTTTCACTTTCCCAATTATTGGATTATTCCCAAATGATCCAGCGAGAAATAAACGAGGCCAAGAGGCAGGGCAGGCGCGAAATAATAATAACGGACGAAAGTGTTAAAGTGTTTTCGACCGATGGGGAATTAAAAGTTGTTAAGCCGGACATGGATACAAATGAGATCCGGATGGATTTTTCAATAAAGAGGTATCGGAGAAGGGAATTAAGTTTCAAGCCATGAAAATAAAATTGGATTATAAAAAGGCTGAAAAGTCTACCCCCCCAGGGGTCCGGATGGAAATTAAGAAGTGGCGGAAATTGCCATTGAACATCCGGCTCAAAAAACCTCTGTGGTCCCATTTATTGGGAGGCAGTACCCAGCCTGGTAAATTTCCAAAATCCGTTGTTCAATACATTGGCCAGTCCCTTATCCCGGCCCAGCGGTGTGGGAACTGTACCTATTTTTATGAAAACTCCCCAAACGGTAGAGCGGTCTGTTCTATTGTAAAGGGTAACATTGAGGCCCAGGCATGGTGTAATAGATGGGAAAAAGGTTTGAAAAAATCGTTCCAGTATGATATTGGGACGCAAAACGCAATGGTCATGCGGGCGGATCCAATTGGATGGACCAGGGACATGGCCAATACAATTGTGGAAGATGTGGAAACGGCGGCCAGGGAGGAAGGCTTAATAGTCAACACCCCGGAAGGAATTTATCTGGGCATTGCAGATCGGGAGATTTTACCAGCGGACAAAGTGGCTGTTTACCACGAACCCGGTAAGGGGCCGAAAAAAGAATTTCGGACCTGGGGACAGATTCATATAAACCCCCAGGCATTTACTAATTTGGAATTTGTACTTTCTATTTTAAAGCATGAATTGATTCATGCCGTTTTGGGCGACCAGCATACGCCCGGTACTCACCCGCCCGAATTTTTAAAGCTGGCTGATAGGGTAGGGCTTGCACAAGAATATCAAAATTAACAAAGGAGTGAACATGGAAACTGTTCAACAAGTTGATACGGAAGGACTTTTTAAAGCGTCTGGACGTGATGAGGAAACGGATGAATTAATTAAGTCCGTTATTGAAATTTCAGAGCCGCTTTTGAAGGCGGATATTTTGAACATGGAGAAAATCCGCCCGGCCAAACTCATAAGCGCAATTTCCAATATTGCCTATGCCTATAAGGATGCGCTCCGGTCAGACTTTTCAAAATCCAAATATTCCATTAAGGAGTGTATGGAGTCGGGAAGTCACTGGGATTGGACAGATTTAACAGATGCCGAAAAAGACAAGGTGAGCGAGGTTTTGGGAAAGGTTAAAAATGTTTTAACCGCCAAAGTTGCCAAAGAACTTTTAGAAAGCATTGAGCGGTTGGTTCGGGATGGTTTGGTCAAGAAAAATGAGCCGTCCCTTGCCAAGCTGGTTAAGCAGTTATCCAGCGCCTTGTCCGGCATTAAAAGCACATTAAAAAAGGGCCTTGAAGAAGTGGATCTTTTGAAGGCCAATCCCGAAGAACCCAAAAAACCTATGGAGGCAGAAATGGAGAAAAATCCAGACCTTAAAAAGTCAGTGGCGATTTTGCACAAGGCAATTGAAGCCCAGCACCCGTTAAACAGCATTTACCAAGTTCCCAATCGGGGATTTGGAACTGTTGTAAAATCTGAAAATGGTGTTTTGTTAATCGCAATGCAGGATAATGAGAAATACCAGGTGAACCTTAATAAAGGTGTTCCCAAACCGTTTCCCATTTCCCAGCGTCAGTTTGCCGATGCTTTGGCAAATTCTCCTGACCGCCATGCTGACAAAAACTTTTTAAACACCTCCCCCAGTGCGTATTCCGGTGATGTTACGGCGGTATCCCCGTCAGCGGAAAAGGCTTATAATGCTGTGAATGGTATGGGCGGCGCTTAAAACTTGCGTTTTCTGATTGACATAATCAAGGGCTTGGGCCGTAGAGGCCCAGGCTCTAGGGGCGGGAGGGTTCACCATACCGCCTCCTCTGGGCGTGTTGTTTACCAAAGCGAATGGGACGCTAAACAGGAATGGAACCGGAAGCAAAAGAAAATTGCTGAAAAGGAGGCCAAGAAAAAAAGTAGCCTTTCTGAAAAAGAATTAAAAACTAAAACCGCTACCGGGAAAACTGAATACAAATCTCGGGTAAAATGGTGGCAAGAACGGAGTAAAAAAATTGGCGAAAAACGGGCTGTCATTGCCAAAAAGAAAAAAGCCCAAGAAAAGAAAATAATAATAGCCGCCCAAACACGGGGGGAGAAGGCGGTTGCAAAGGTGGCCGAATCCCTTGCCAAAATACGGGCTAAAAAATTCCCAGAAGCAAAGGCGACTGAAAAAATTACCCCAATGGGGCAGAATCTTAAAAAGGTCAAGCCCCCGAAAAACCCTTTCCAAAAAGAGATTGCCAGTTTTATTGAAAATTATGAATTGCGGGAAATTCCAATTAACTGGATGATCGGGCACTTGAAAATGGGGAAACACGATCCGGATGAGGTTTACGATTTTTTAGAGGGCCATAAATACAAAATCCGGACAAACGCTTTTGGCCAAAATTTCGTCGTAAAATCATTGGGGGTTAGTTTTCCAGATTTTCGGTACGATTCCCGGTATTGTGATGTTTTGATCTGCAAAGGCATTCCCCATCTGGTCCCCTTGAATCCTACCCAGGATCAAGTTCCCTGGATGGAAGAACTTTCAAAGGGCGAAAAACTGAATGAGGCGCGGGGTTACGTTTTGGAAGGGCCCCCAGGAAAACGGCGCTGGCGGAAACTTAGAAAAGACGAACAGGAACAGAAAGGGGCTCCCAAAGCGGCGGCGGCCAAACCAAGTGCCTATATAAAAGCCTTTGATGAGTTTGCGGAAAAATCCAATATGACCGATTTGACCTATGAAAAATTTGTAACCTCGAAAGCCCACAGAGAAGGAATGGGTTTAATAAATTTTGAATCCGGAACTGGCAGTGGCCATAACATTTTTTCGTTTGATACTTCTTATAAGGATTATTTCGATTCCATTGCTCCGAAAAAACCGGCCCACAATATTATATACCACAATTACACAGCCCATGCAGATCATGGCCGGGAACTTTTATCAATCATGGAAAAGGAAGGGGTGGCTGTTCCGTACTCAATGGCTATTAAGGCTTCCTCTGTGCATTGGCCAGATAGCTGGGAAGAAAAAGATCCGGTTAGTTTTGAGGAAGATAATAAAGGTAATGAACTTGAAACCCAGAAAATAAATCCCTACCACGATGACGGCCCCACGGTTGAGCGGCACCGTATTGGGAAAACGGCTGAATATGGAATTGCCTTCCATTGTGAAACCCCGGAACAGGCAGAACAAATTGGAAACATTTTAAATACCGTTGCGCTTCATAGTGCGAATAAAAAGCGGTTGGCAAAGGTGGATAAAAAAATTGCTAAAGAACACGGGGTTTTGGATAAGGCTTGGTGGGTTCCGGACATTCGGTACACCGGGGATGCAAAAATTTCAAACTTTGAAGATCGGGTTTTGAATTATAAAAAATCTGGAAGCCAATATTTAATGAGTCTTTCCCGCAAGCCTTTTAAAAAGGGCGGGTTCAAACAGCGGCCTATTCAATTAAATAATGACCTGGCATTTTTCATAAAAAGCATGTACCACTTCGCAATGGATTTGTTGAAATCTCTGGAAAAGGATTTGGGTGATAAAGTTAAAAAAACTGAACTGCAAGAATCCGGCCTGTAAAAAGTCTTTAACGGCTTCGGCAAAGGACAATGGGGATCCCCTCATTAAGTCCAGATTGCTCCGGATCCGGGGAACCAATGTCAATGTTTTGTGTAAATTCTGCAAAACTGAAAATACGGTGGGCAGTATTTTTAACCCAGCAAACAGCGGATTTGGCCTAATCCTACAAAAAAATTGACACATTGGTAAAATTTATAGTAAATTAGGGAATAATAGGGGTTTTAGAAACCCTCAAAAAATAAAGATTTACGGCAATCGGCCAATAGGCCACTAAGCCAATCTTACTGTAAGGATCTGCGGATCCTGTATGTAAGGTTGGCTTTTTTTATTTATGGAAACTATTCTCGCAAAAGAAGAAAGTTTTTCAATCCCTCTCCGTATTGAAGCGGATCTGGAAAAGTCCGCCTCTGATCCCCAAGAAAACCGTTATCCCATAAAACTTTTGGCCGGTGATAATACGCCGGACATTCAGGGAGAGGTTGTTGAACCAGAAGGTTTTCTTTTGGGCTATTTCCAAAAGGGGGGTTATTTCAATTATGACCATGAAAAGGGTTCTCAAAATTTAATCGGGGAACCTACCAGCCATAAACTCATTAAAGGAAAAGACGGCTGGGTTGGTTTGGAAGTAAAAGGGTTTCTTTATAAATCCCGGAAAAAACCGGTTGCCCAACACGTTATAAATCATATCGAGGCTTGCCAGGAAGCTGGGAGCAACCGCCATGTAGGGGCTTCGATTGAAGGGAAAACCCTTGCCCGTGATCCTAGAAATCAATCAAGAATTGTAAAAGCCTGGATTAAAAATATTGCCATTACCGAGCATCCTATTAATAGGAATAGCTGGGTTGATCTTGTAAAAGCTTTTCAAACCGGTCAGGATATTTTCCCAACCGATGGCGGTGGAACTTTGCGGCGGCAAAGCATTGACAAAGATGTGAAAGTCCTTACTCATGGCGGACCCCATGCCGATAAAAATGGTTACTACGCGGCATACGCAAGTTTTACCGATGAAGAAAAGTTTTTGGCCTACAATGAGGTTTTAAAACTTTTGAGCGGGGAAAGTTATTTCGATGACATGCTTGGCGGATACTGCGGGCATTTTATCGCTCCCGGTGATCCAGTTGGTGATGTGGTCGGTTTGCGGGAACATCTTTTGACTTGCCGAAATTTACCGGAAAAAATTGTTGAAAAAATTATGGGTTATTTAGCTACTCAAAACGCTAGAAATAAAATCGCGTTTATTACTGGTCAAATAAATTGAAAGGAGCATTGTTTATGCTGACCGAAGAAGAAAAAACCACCGCCCTTGCAACCCTTGACAGTGTTAAGGATTTGCTTACTAAGAGCGATACCGAAAATGTAGAACCGGAAGAAAAAAATCCGCTTCGCAAAGGCCTTGATTCCGTTTTAGACACAATGGCTAATTTGGTCAAAGCCAAAAAACCCTCCAATAAGGATGATGATTACGAGGATATGGGAAACGGGAAGTACAAGAAAAAGGGCGACAAGTCTGGACAAATGTACATGAAGGGCAAAGACGGCCATTACATGGCGGCTGGCCATTCGGGTACCAATTTTAAAAAGAACCAGGCAGAACCGGATTCCATGTTTCACGGATACAATACTGGGGAAACCAATTCTCCGGGCGCAACCCGCAAGAATCCCGGCAATGTTCTGGCATACAAATCTTTGAAGGATGAAAACGATATTCAAAAAGGTTTGAAGGACAATCCGGAATTTCAGGAAGCGTTTGAAGCGTCCGATTTGATCAAGTCCGTGGTTACCGCAATTGAAAATCTCAATAAAGGGGTTGATGCAATTGCCGGGATGATCGAAAACGTGAATGAGAATGTTTGCTTGAACGGTGAAAACCAGGCCGGGCTTACCAAGTCCCTTGCAGGGATTGAAATCGAAAAGGGCAAACTGCTTAAAGACATGCACAAGTCTTTGGAAGCTTTTGCAAAAGCCCCGGTTGGCCGGAAATCCCTTGCCCCCGAGCATGTTCAATTACTTGAAAAAGCAGTTGGCCAAGGTGATCAATTTAATCATGCAGTGCCCGGCGGAAACATTGGTGGGGATAACGAAAATATTCCCAAGACCTTTGCCACTTGTGTTGCCAAATTGAACAAGGCAATGACCGAAGGCGGAAATCCGTACAACGTGCAGTTGACGGAAGCCACTGGATTTGAATTGAACGGGATTAACGGAATGACCCCGAATATTAAAAAGTCATTGCAGGATCCGAAATTTAACTTGGTTTAAGTCAGTTCCTAAAAACTTAAAACCTTAAACTCGAAATCTTTAGTTAGGAGAAATTATGGAATCAAGTCAAGGATCGGATCTGACATTTACCGATAATGTCGAATCCGCCGTTGCCAGTCAAGACCAGGTTCAATCGCTTTTAAAAGCCCTTGAAACTGGTCAAGGGGCAGATCCTACCGCATTTACCGGTGGATCCTCCTTGAGAATGCAGTCTTTGGACGGCACTCTCAAAAATGTGACCTTTAATGAAAAGCATTTAAAAGCCGTCAAAGAAATCCCCACCCGCCAGGCATATTCGACAGTCGAAGAATATACCCAGGAAACCGGTTACGGTGAAACCGAAGGGGCTTTTGTAAACGAAATTGAAAACCCCGAAGAAGCGGATGCCGAACTTGCCCGGAAGTTTACCGTGGTCAAGTATATGCGGACGCTTCGGAAAGTTTCCGATGTTTCCGGCATGGTGAAAAATATCCAGGAACCCATCAATGTTCAAACCATTGCGGGTACCCGGTTTCTGCTTCGCCGGTTGGAAGAAAATATTTTTCTTGGAAATTCTTCGGTTGTTGTCCAGGAATTTGATGGAATTGAAACCATTATCAAGGCAAACGAGCCGACGCATATCATTGATTTGCGGAATGCAGAAATGGGAATCATCAACATTCAGGACCAGGCCCAGCGTATTGCTGACAACTTTGGATCCGCCACCCATCTTTTCACTTCGCACGGTGTTCAGTCGTCTTTGGATAAAAGCCTTGAACCGGATCAACGGGTAATTTTACCCATGAATCCGCAACAGGGATGGATGGTTGGAACGCCCGCCGCCGGGGCCCGCACATCTTTTGGGGACGTGGCTTTTCGTCCGGATGTGTTTATTAAAGAAGGAAAAGTGAAACCCACCGCCGCCGTTGGTGTTGGTGCCCCAGGGGCTCCTACCATTGTATTGGCAACGGTTACCGATGCAACCTCCCTGTTCGATGCCACGACCGCCGGTACCTATACCTACGCAGTCACTGCCGTTAATTCCAAAGGCGAATCCGCCCCGTCTGCCGAGTCCGGCATTGATGTGGCCGATGGGGAACATGTGACAGTTGCGGTTACCCAGGGAACCGGTATCAGTACCGGATACATTCTTTACCGGAATGACCGGCCAACCTCCTCTGTCCTGCGTCAATACCTGCGGGTTGCAAAGGCGAGTTCCCCGGAAACCTTTATAGACAGGGATTTTGATATTCCTGGAACCTCAAAAGCATTTTTGACGGACATTGACACGATGTACGATACCATTTCTGTCAAAAAGCTGGCACCCCTTACCAAGTTGCCATTGGCGCGGGTCGGGGCGTTTGTCCAGTGGTTGCAGAACCTTTACGTTACCTTGCAGATCACCGCTCCTAAAAAGTTCGTGGTCTACAAAAACGTGAAAGCGTCTGCGGTTGTTTAAGACCTAAATAACTAGGAAATAAATAGGGGGGTGAAATACCCCCCCTAATTTCCTGCCCTGAAAAAGTAAATGAGGAAAAAAAGGAATAATTATGCCACCTAAAAGAATAAAAATCGAATCTTTTGATCGAGTTTTCTGGGCTGGCGCACCAAAAGGACAGTCTTACATGAATGGCCCGATTGGCCGCCGTATTCATTTTACGGAAGGCGTTTCGGAAGTATTGGTTTTAAACCAACGGAACTGGGCCATCACAAACGGTAATGTTAAATTGGTGCCTTTCGCTGGCCAAACTCTTGAAAAAGGCGCTCCAAAAGCGACCAAGTTACCGCCTCCGCCCCCGCCATCATACGCGGAGGAGGAAGCCCGGTTGGCCCAGGAGGCCATTGATAATCCGCCACCCCCCGAAGAAATTCCCGAAGAAACTCTGGAAGGTGGAGCGGATGGTGAAACAGGAAAAAGTGACGAAAGTTACCCTGGTGAGAGCCAAAAACTGGAAAATATTACTGAATATAATGCCAAAGATGCCGCTGGCTGTGTAAAGGATGCCGAAACACTTACTGTCCTGGCTTATTATGAAGCCCAGGAAAACACTCTGGGCGAGAAGGTCCGGAAAAAAGTGTTGGCCGCCCTTGAAAAGAAAAAGGCAGAATTGCAAGAAGCCTTACCTGTTGAATAAACAGATTCGGTAATTCAGTTTAAAAATATTAAGCCAGTCAGTGCCCCAAACCAGGGTGTTGACTGGCTTTTTTTAATTTTGGAAATATGGGATCACAAAAGGACATTCCTGACACTTTGACCTCCACGTTGGGGGCGCTAGTCCAATCTATTGGTGATACCAATAAGAAGGTGGATAGCCTTTGTTCAAATTTAGCCGATTTTAAAACTGAAATAAAATCTGATTATGGAATTATGAAAGAAAGGACCGCCACTAATAAATCTTCAATTGAAAAGGTCGGAGATAAGTTGGACAAGCAAAGATCAAAAACCAGTGACTTGGACCGGGACAAAGCTGATTGGCCAGGGATTACGGCTGTTGAAAAAAAGGTAACCGCTTTGGATTTAAAAATGGATCAGAAATTTAAAGATGCGGATAATAAAATGGAAAAAAAATTCGAGGGCTTGCGAGGCACCATTTTAAAGTCCCTGGTATTGGCGGTTTCCATAGTCACCTTGGTTTTGGTAGGGCTGACTTTGTTTTTGAAATATGCACCGGGACCGATTAAGGGTCAATAATGGCTTATTTAAAAATTGCGGCGGTTTCCCGAGGCCATACTAAGGCGGGCGATATTTTGCAAATTTATCCGGATGCGCTTTTTTTGACGGAAAAGAAAAAAGAATGGATGCACTGGAATTATACGATTAAAGTAAGTCAAACGGTGGCGGAATTAAAAGACTTGATGAAAAAGCCTACTGAATTAAATGGAAGCGTTGTCGGTGACGAAAACCGTTATTCGGTAAAAATTGATTCGCTCGGGCTTTCTGATTTTGATAAAAGTTTGATTCAAAGCAATAAATTAGAATCCCCTGTTTCAAAGGGCACTTACGATTTTAAATTGGTTGTCCTGGATAAGGAAGCGGCATAATGTCTGATTATTCAAACAAGATAAAGTCCGGCACTGCCATTGAAACATGGCGGGAAGCGCGGGATGATGCGGAATTGCAAAGCCTGACCTCCGGGGATACCTACACTCTAACGCTTGAAAGCGATACCGAAGATTCGGCTACTTGTACTTGGGGATCAGGAGATTGGGCTGGTGTGCATATTGTCATTAAATCCGATGTGAAATATACCAAGAGATTTTCATTTATGAGGACAGCGGGATCGCCATCGGGTGACGAACAAGTAACCTGGGATCAAGGTAGTACAGGAACATTAGATATGTCCGATGTTTGTTTTGACCACGAGGCGGATGGTGGGCCTTTTGGCCATATTAGATACCAGTCCTCAGCGGGAGCAGAGCAAAAATATGAAAGAGTCGGATTTTTTAATTCCGATTCAACCAGAGGAATTAATAATCCAAGCAGTTTCGGACTTTTTATAAACTGTATGTTTGCGGAACTGGGAAACGAAGGCATTCAAGTGACTTCGGGTACAGATCCAGCCATGATTTATTGTACCAGCAATATGGGATCTACTTGGTTGGCTTCTATTATAAGCGATAATTATGATGGTGAAACAAAAAACATTCTTGCAAGTTCTATGGACGCTGATCATAATGATATCGCTACCGACGCTGATTATGTCGGCACCGCAGATACCACCTCCAGCCAATTTACAAACAACGCCCAAAGCAAGGCATTTGATACTACAAGATTTGAATCCGTAACTTATTCAGTTGCAAACATAAACAACGGAACTTACTTACAAATTAAAAACCATACTAGCGTCGCGGGGATGTTTGGTTTGGCCGGTGTTGCGCCGACAGCGGCGGAGCCAACGGATGATTTTTACGGGAATGTGCGGGATACGGGTGACCGGGATCTTGGAGCGACGGCAATAGCGGCGGCTGGCGGGGCTAAATATGCCCAACAGCACGAATTTGGTCAAGAATTTGCACAAGAATTTTTAAATAATTAGGAGACTTAATGTTTGAAGGAAAAAAGAACACGGACAAATGGTTTCCAGTAGTTCTTACTGATGACACCGATTTTAAGACCGAAGAAACTGGCGTAGCGTTTGGTGATGTTACTGTAAAATTTTCAGCCGAAGGCGCTACCTCTTTATCAACTTATACAGTTGCGACCGCAGAATGGAAAGAAACTGCCGAAGGAAAATACTGGCTTTTAATTGGAGCCTCCGAATTTACCGCCGAAGGAAAATATGAAGTTTCTGTAAAAATTACCGCCGGTGGAGCGATTACTTACAATTTTACCGTCGAGGTTCGGGATAAAACTCTTGCAGAATTAATTGATGACATTGGCACCTTGCTTACCCGTATTCCGGACACAATTTCCCTGGTAAATATTAATGGAGAAGTGGATAGTGCATTGGATACTCCAATTCCTGGATCCCCGACTGCAAACTCCATAAATGAACGGATCAAGGCTATGGATGATTTGACCCAGGCATCCGGAGGTGGAGATTTGGCCGCCATCAAAGCCAAGACCGATCTTTTGGCTTTTACTTCTGGAAATATCCACGCCCATACAAAGGCAAAAGATTCTACCCTGGCTTTATCTACCCAGGAAAAGGCGGATGCAAACGCCGAGGTGGACATAGCTTTAAACACCGCGATTCCCGGAGGACCGACCGCAAATTCTATTAACGAAAGAATGGTGGCCATTGATAATAAATTGCCCACGGGTAATATTGCCGACCAAACTGACATTACTGCCATTAAAGCAAAAACCGATTTACTGGCCTTCACCACGGGTAATATCCATTCCCATATAAAAGTGACGGACAACATTGGTTTAAGTGCCCTGCAAAAAGCGGATGTGAATACCGAGGTGGACAATGCTTTGAATACTGCAATTCCAGGAAGTCCAACCGCCGATTCTATTAATCAAAGAATTAAGGCTATGGATGAGTTGACCGAAGCCACTGGCGGGGGAGACTTGGCCGCTATTAAGGCAAAGACGGATCTCCTGGCCTTCACGGGTGGGAATGTTCACTCTCACACAAAAGTCCAGGATGACCTGGCTTTAACTGCCCAGCAGAAATTGGATGTAAACACCGAAGCGGATACGGCCTTGTCCGATATTAATCTTGATCATTTGCTAAAAGTGGCTGTGACCGGCGCGGATGTGATCGATAATTCAGTTATTGCTCAAATGGTTTCCAGCGCGGCCACGGCTGACTGGGATACTTTTGTCAATACCACGGAGGCTTTACAAGCCCTCCGGGATAGAGGTGATGCGGCATGGGCAACCGGCGGAGGTGGAACCGCTCCCCAATTGTTACAAAACACAACCATTGCTACATTGGCCAGTCAGGTAGAGTTTACACTGACCGCTGGTAGCCCCGATAATAAGGCATACGAAAAGGCACTGGCAGTAATTACTGATTCAGCCACCAGTACCCAAAAAGCCCAGGCTTTAGTGAAGTCGTATCTTGGGTCCACCAAAACCATTACGTTGGCAGTGGATCCGGGAGTTTTCACAATGGCGGCTGGGGATACGATTGATATTATTGCAATGCCCCAGCAGTTACCTTTGGAATTACCGGCCACAAATGGCGGGTTGGGCACCGTGGATGCCAGTAACCGGATTGCCGGTGTTGCCGGAACCAAAAACACCTTAGATGACCTGAACGATGTTTCCATTGCCCAGGTGAACACGGAAGTGGATAACGCCCTTAACACTGCTATCCCAGGCTCTCCCACTGCCGATTCGATTAACCAGCGCATAAAGGCTATGGATGAATTGACCGAAGCCTCTGGGGCCGGGGATCTGGCCGCGATTAAAGCCAAGACCGATCTTTTGGCCTTTACCGCCGGGAACGTTCATTCTCACACAAAAGTTCAGGATGATCTGGCATTAACCGCCCAGCAAAAACTGGATGTGAATACGGAAGTTGATAACGCGCTGAACACGGTAATTCCGGGTTCCCCGACTGCCGATTCAATTAACCAAAGAATTAAAGCGATTGATGATCTTACCCAGGCCGCTGGCGCTGGTGATCTGGCCGCCATTAAAAGTAAAACCGATTCTCTGGCTTTTACCGGCGGCAATATTCATTCCCACACAAAAGCCCAGGATAACCTGGCTTTAACTGCCCAGCAAAAACTGGATGTGAATACGGAAGTGGACGCGGCTCTCAATACCGCCATCCCTGGAAGCCCAACCGCCAATTCTATTAACCAAAGAATTAAAGCGATTGATGAATTGACCGAAGCCTCCGGAGGGGGTGACCTGGCCGCAATTAAAGCGAAAACTGACAGCCTGGCCTTTACCAGTGGTAATGTCCATTCGCATGTAAAAGTAAAAGAATCCACCCTAGCATTAAGCGCCCAGGAAAAATTGGATGTAAATGCTGAGGCAGATGTAGCCTTAACCGATTACGACACCGGCGGGGGAGTTGGAAAAGAAAGTTCTGTTACCAGTATTCAGAACAATACCCGGTTTGTGGCCGGTACCCCGAATATTATGCTGGTTCCGGATTCCGGGGATAATGTTTACAAAATCACGGCTGACCTCTATGATACCAATGGTAATATGGAGGATCCGGATAATAATGAAATTGCAGTCCTTGTCGAAAATTCCGGCGGAACTGACAAAAATGATTTTTACGATGACAACGGAAAAGTTACGGCGGCCACGGCTTCCACAACTTTTACCGGTCATGTGAAAATGGTGAAAATCGAAACGGGTGTTTACGAAACCTTTCTTAGAATACCCGCCGGGGAAGCCATTGATGATTGGGCTTTCCAGTTTTCTTATGAAGAAGCTTCGGCCACACTTCGCCGTCACAAGGTTTCCCATGTTCTGGAAGAAAATCCGGGATCAGTCACCCTTGCAAATTCCGCCGCCAATAAAGAAGTTGTTGCGAGAGCAATTCGGGAGTTTGATTCCGATACCGTTATTGGCGCTTCCCCGTCCACCGGCTCTATCGAAAAAGGGATCCGGGATAAAACAGACCTCCTTACTTTTACGACCGGGAACCTTCATACCCATACGAAGGCGCAAGACAACCTTGCCTTAACTGCCCAGCAGAAATTGGATGTGAATACGGAAGTTGATAACGCTTTGGATACCGTTATTCCAGGGAGTCCAACGGCGGATTCCATAAATGAGCGTTTGAAGGCTGTCGATGTTTTGACAGAAGCCTCCGGAGCCGGTGACCTTGCGGCCATAAAAGCTAAAACAGATTCACTGGCATTCACTGGTGGAAATGTCCATTCCCATACAAAGGTGCAGGATGACTTGGCGCTCACTGCACAGCAAAAGCTGGATGTGAATACCGAGGCTGATACTGCCTTATCCGATATTAACCTTGATCACTTGTTAAAAGTGGCAGTGACGGGCGCGGATGTAATTGATAATTCGGTCATTGCCCAAATGGTTTCTAAAGCGGCCACTGCCGATTGGGATACCTTTGTTAATACCGAAGATTCTTTACAGGCAATTCGGGACCGGGGTGATTCTGCATGGACAACCGGCGGAGGTGGAGGTAATCCAAATTTATTACAAAACACCACCATTGCCACGCTGACCACCCAGATAAGCTTTACTTTGAGCGCGGGAAGTTCTGATGACAATGCGTACAATAAAGGATTGGCCGTAATTACGGATTCAGCCACCAGCACCCAAAAAGCACAGGCGTTGGTAAAAGATTACGATGGGGCCACCAAGCGGATTACCCTGGCCGTCAATCCAGGCGTTTTTACAATGGCCGTTGGAGACACAATTGATATTCTTGCGGCTCCCCAGCAGTTGCCTCTTGAATTGCCCGCTACAAACGGCGGATTGCCCACTGCGAATGCAAGTAACCAGGTAGCGGGAATTGCCGGGACCAAAAATACCTTGGATGATCTTAATGACGTTTCGACCGCCCAGGTAAATACCGAAGTGGATAACGCTTTGAATACGGCCATCCCAGGCTCACCCACTGCGGATTCTATTAACGAGCGGGTCAAGGCTATTGATGACAAATTACCAGCGGGCTCCATTGCGGACCAGTCCGATGTAACGGCCATCAAAGCCAAGACAGACCTGTTAGCCTTTACCGCCGGGAATGTTCATTCCCATACGAAGGTTCAGGATAACCTTGCCTTAACGGCCCAGCAAAAGCTGGATGTTAATACGGAAGTGGATACCGCTTTGAATACAGTTATCCCAGGATCCCCGACCGCCGATTCTATAAATCAAAGAATTAAGGCGCTGGATGATCTTACCCAGGCAAGTGGGGCCGGGGATCTTGCGGCCATTAAAGCCAAAACAGATTCCCTGGCATTTACCAGTGGGAACCTTCATTCCCACACAAAGGCCCAGGATAATCTTGGTTTAACCACCCAGCAAAAACTGGATGTGAACGCCGAGGTGGATGTGGCTTTGGATACTGCGATTCCGGGAACCCCGACCACAAATTCTATCAATGAACGGGTCAAAACCATTGATGATAAACTGCCGACCGGGGATATTGCGGATCAAACCGACATTACCGCCATTAAGGCCAAGACCGACCTTCTGGCCTTTACCAGCGGAAACGTCCACGCCCATACAAAGGCGAAGGATGCCAGCTTACCGCTTTCTACCCAGGAAAAGGCTGATGCCAATGCCGAGGTAGATACCGCCCTTAACACGGCCATCCCAGGAAGCCCGGTTGCCGATTCTATTAATGAAAGAATCAAGGCAATTGATGATCTTGTGCAAGCCGCTGGGGCCGGTGACCTGGCCGCTATAAAAGTTAAAACGGATCAATTGGCTTTTACTTCGGGCAACGTGGATTCCCATGTAAAGACCAAAGATGCCGCCGCCCCGTTAAGCGCCCAGGAAAAACTGGACGTGAATACCGAGGTTAAGGATGTGATTTTTACCGATACCATTACGGAACTTTCCGGCGGACAACCGGCTAAAAATCCGACACCCGCCCAGGCGTGGATGTTGTCTTATATGCGCTTGAGAAACGCGCATGATCAAAGCGGCTCATTGTTTCAAATTAAAGATGACGCTGGAAACGTTATTACCAAAGCGCCGGTTACGGATGTTTCCGGAGTTACCGAGAAGGAACAATTGGTGGCACCATAATGGCACTGGATACAAAAGATAAAAGAGGGGCATTGTTGGACTTACTGCCTTTTCCCAACAATGACATTGATGAGAATGATAGAAGGCAGTTTTTAGGGCTGTGGCGGACAATTGATTTGACCGGCCCAACTTATGTAATTGACGCGATACCAAAATAAATGTCTGTACGATTAAACAGTGCTGGGGTTTCCCCCACAGACCCGATGCTGGCCGGTTTAGGCTTGGAGTTTAGGGTTGCGAGTCCTTCGCGAGATTCTGTTCAAGATGGTGCTGGTGTTCCTGGGCGGCCAAACTTTTTTGTTGACCAAACTGGACTTCCGGTTTCCAATGATCAGAAAACCGCTTTGTCCCCGGATTCAATTGATAACCAGGCAGACGGGGTTATTTCGGCCAGCAATGTTTTAACCAGTGTCGGGGTTGGATCCTGGGATACGGATATAGTTTTGGGGGATTTTATTTATTTATCGCACTCGAATATTACCGATGGGCTTTATTCCGTTTCAAGCGTTTCTGGGGCCAATTTAACTTTAGGATCTGATTACACATTTGGAGCCCAAACTGGGGTGCTGTTTCAAATTGGGTGGCGGTTGGTTACAAAAACCAATACCAGTCCTTTTGTTTCCAGTTTATCCGGACAAATAAATTTTATCCAGGTAAAAGGAAAAGATGGGAGCGGAAATGCAGGATCCCAGGAAGAAAATTTTTATGTCCGGAACAACCCCTCGGATATAATTGAATTGGACGGCCTTTTTTATACCGGAAAAACGCTTGCCACTACCACGGTGCCGATTGCGTTTTTTATAAGCTGGGCAAATAAAGGCGGGGCGGCCACTGTGGCGATTTTTGATACCGTTTTGGGTGAAGGCGGGGGAAGTGGCCAGGTTACTGAAATTACAGAAGCCGCAATTGGGTCCGTTACTCAAATTGTTTTATCCAGCGGGGATGCGAAAAAAAGTTTTACTGTCAGGTTCAGGTCCAAAACCGGATCTACCGATTTTGTGGATGTTCTTTGTGATGTTACTTTGGACACCACGCCTGTAACCGCAAACATTATAGCGACGGCGGCTTAATATGGGCGATATTACTAAAAACTTTTCATGGAGAGAATTTAATCATTCTGCTTCGGCTCCGAATTATGAAATTCCGAGAACCAGAAAAAATGAATTTATTATTACCCGGTTGTGCGAGGATATTTTACAGCCAATCCGGGATCATGTCGGAAAATCTGTAAAAAGCAATTCCGGTATTCGGGACTTGGTTATTTATGAAGCCCTGAAAAGGAGGGGCTATCCAGCTTCCAGGACCAGCGACCATTTTGCATGGAGCGAGGCAAACCCCATTGGAAGCGGGGCTTCTGATTTTACCTGGTCCGGATTTGAAAAAAATGGGCATGAGGTTTTTCAGTGGATTATTAACCACATAAAATTCAACCAGGCAATAATTTATCCAGAGTCGAATTTTATTCATATTTCAAACCCGCGAAACAGAATTTTTCAACTGGACATACCTTCGAGGAGGCCGGTTCTGGAATATAAAAACAAGAAATACATACCTTATAAAAAGGAGAACTAAATGTCGGTTCCAGTCATAGTAGAATCTGGAAGTCCCTTTGCTCCAAGAAAGATTTTGGCAACGGTAGGGCTTACCGCCGATGACCAACTAAATGGAGAAATAATTCTGGATGTAAGTGATTACCGGATAAAGAGTGTTCAGCTAGGCGGTACATTTGCCGCAACCGTATTAACCGAGGAAAGTTTGGACAAAAAGAATTGGGTAGAATCCAGTTCGGATACTACCCCGACTTTAATCCCTTTGAATGATTATACACGCTTTGTCCGGGTGCGGGTGGATTCGTTCACATCCGGAGAGGTAGAGGTGGCAATAGCCGGGAGAACTTAATGAATAAAATCCTCCTAGATGCCGAGGAGTTGAAGTGTAAATATCTCCACGGCTTGGATTTAAAAGACACGGATGGAAACGCTTTAGCGGATTCCAAAGTCCAGGACTTCATTGATGCCCAGATTGATGAGTTTGAAACCGATATGGGCATCCGTATGGGCCAAACAACTTTTTTAACAAATCCGGATGTTGCTGTGAAAAAAATTGGGTACGATTTTGATGAACTTTACGATGCCCAGCATGTTTATTCAAATGATATGGGCTATGGCTCTGGCCTTTACATTTTTAAAAACCGTTTGAATTTTACTCCAATCCGGTCTATCCAAAGGTTTGCCTGGAAAATTGCAAAGCCCGAGGAGGACAATCTTTTATTGTTCCCCCCAGAATGGGTTACTTTTCGGAAAAAATACGGATCCGTCACAGTCCGCCCTACGGTTGGCGGCGGGGATATTTCCCAGCAAGTGATTTTATTGCAAAACGGCGCTTTTTTCCTTCCCTATTTTACTGGGTATTTTTCGTTATCCCCCTCAATGCTGGAAGTGGATTATACCGCTGGATATTGCCCGAGTGAAACAGAAGGCACCGTTGCCGTTGCTATTGGGAGTAAGAATGTCACTGGAACTGGAACGACATTTACAAACCTTCCTCCGACGAAAAATAAAATCCGGTTTGATGATGAGGACAAAACCTACATTGTTAGAAAAATTAACAGCGATACTTCTCTGACCCTTGAGGAAAATTATGCGGGGACCGTGCCTTTGACGGCGGCAAGTTTTTTCATGGTCCACCGGGGAGAGCCAGGCGCTTTAAAGGGGATTGAGATTATTAGCAAAATGGCCGCTGTGGAAATTTTGCATGTAGCCGGTGATGCGCTCCGGGCTGGTATTTCAAGTGAAAGTTATTCGGTTGATGGGGTTTCGGTTGCAACGTCTTATACAGCGGGTGTTGAGAACGCAACCTTTGGGGCCCGGATCATACAATATAAAAAGGAACTTAATGGGGATCCCAATAACCCTGGCGGGCTCCGCGAGGCGTTTAGGGATTCTGAAAAAGGCATACAGGTGGACTTTATATAATGGGTACTGGATTAGGATTTGATTTAGAGATTCTGAAAAATTCCCCACGGAAATTTGCACAGTTAGCTACGTCGTTTGGTCAGCAGGTCCGTTATTTCCGGTCGTTTAAAACGCCGTCTGAAAAAAGGGATTTTAATGATAATTATGTCGGGTTTAGCCAGGATACCCACCAGCATTCTGGGGATTCCGGGGCCCAGGGCCGTCAATACGCCGCCGGGGTAGATTTTGACCGGTTACTGGTTTCTCAAATTAGGAATGAAAAAATGCGGGATAAGCTGGGGTATGGGGAGATTGGGGACATGCTTTTGACAGTCCCTCGGCACCGGTTCGATGGAAGTGTTTGCCCATACGTTTTTGAGGAAATTCCAATTTATGATACAATTGGCGAGGGTGATAAAGTTGTCCTTTTAAATGTGAAGCGCCGGGTTGAGGATGTTATTCAGCGAGAAAAAGATTATCGGCTCCGGGATCCTATTTTTGTTCAGTCGATTTTGGACGTTAGAACAATAAATGGAATTGTCCCCAATGCCAACTATGCTTTAACAGACGGCAATTTTGTGGATTTTGGTGATACCCCGATTAAGGGGAAGCCGATTAATATTAATTTGGATTCAAATGCGGAATTAAAAAAAGTAGGCGGCGCGTATATCCAAGATGATTCTGGAAACCCTGACCAGTTACGAATGGAGGATGAGGACGGCAATTCTTTTATTCTTAGCTTTAAAGAAAATGTAGATAAAGACCATATCCTTCATACAAATTTTGTGGGGCATTTTGAAGATTCGGGAAAAATGAAGGCTGGAACAATAAAACTTTTTGGAGAGTTTACCACGGTTACAAATGTCACAATTGTATTCACCGGGAACGTGACTTTCTTTTTGGCCAGCACGTCGGTAAACGAGGATATTCATACTGTTCAATATTTGCTCCAACCTTCCTATATCGTTTTTAAAGACGTGGGGATGGACAGGATTCCGGATCAAGTCACTTTACCAAAAAGGTTTCTTTTAAAGAAAATTGATTTTCCAACATGATTAAAAAATTTAGAGTCAATTTTAAAGGTTTTGAAACCGAGATTGAAGCGTTCCGCCGCCTGGGTCAACGTGTTCTCCCAAATACCTGGCGGGCTTTTCAATCAATTGGCAGAATTTTAATTGCCCGGATAAAAGAGGTTTCCGAGGCAAAGGGGGTTGGACGGCGGACAGGCGCGTACCTCCGGAGTTTTCAGGAAGGTTACTCATACCCCCATAACGGTGATATGCTTCACCTTCACATTGAAAGTGCTGGTGAGGCGGCTGAATATGCGGCTGGAATTGAGTTTGGCACCAAAGAAGTGGACATGCTAAAATATTTATCCACCAGCACCAAGACCCGTACAATTAAATTTGGGCCGAGGGCTGGACGGCCTTATTTGATAATTCCTTTTCAACATGGAGCGCCTGGCGCTGTGTCTATGCCCCCGATGACCAGGGAGGTCCATTCAGTCGTTTCCTCAAAAGGTTTTTTGCGGTCCCGCGTTACTGGGTCCAAGGTTGAACAAAACTGGAAAGGCCATTCAATAAAAAGGGCTACTTATCAGTGGGGGAGCCGGTTTACGGAAAAAATGATTAAGGGCGCTGAAACTCCCAGACATTTGCGCGGTATGGTTAAAATGGGCACCCCCAAGAATACTAATTACATGACTTTTCGGGTAATGTCCGAAGCGTCTCGGGAGCGGGATCCAAGCTCTTGGCGAATACCTGCCCGGCCAGGAAAATTTGTCATGGAAAGTGCGGTCAATCAATTGGCCCCATTTATGGAACAGCACATTTTAGAGGCTTTTGAAAAAGACGTTTTAGGGTTGGAGGCAATATAGATGGGAGTTCCGGTTACAGGATTCAGCGGCGATTCAAGACCCCAGGGATATGCAAATTTAATGCGCTGGGCAAATCCATCCGAGGCCGTTTTTGACCGGGTAAAGATTTTCCGGAAAGTCGGGGCTGTGATTAGTGGCAGTTCGGATCCATTGGCAAAGCTGGTTTATGAAGGCCGGGACCAGGCGTTTGTGGATTTTGGTAGAGATTTTCCAGAAGGTTCTTTGAAAAATGGAACGGTTTATCATTACGCAATTTTTTCCCTTGAAACGAATGATACAGAAAGCACCCAGGTAAGTACGACCGCCACCCCGTCGTACACGTTCCAGGAGGATAATGTTTACTGGCCGACCGAATTGCGGGTGATTATTGAAAACGGGCTCCGCTCAAAAGGTTTTAACCCGGAAAAATTTGATGTTCGGGAAACGGATTCGATAGATCCCCATGAACTTGGGGAAAAGGATATGATTTTGATTTATCCGTTAAATGAATCTGAAACTGAAAGAAATTTGGGTGACATTAGCCATGAGATTGCCGATTCAACCGGGGCGCTTCAAACCGCCATTGGTGGAATTTTTGAGGAAGTCATTGAAATGCGGGCAGTTAGCCTTAATTCAATTCGGCGGTCAAACATTTACCGAGCCTTGAAGGCGATTATTTTTGAACAGTGGGAACGGTTGACCGCTGTGGGGGCTATTAGCCGCCAATTAACCGGCGGACCCGTCGAGGATGATTGGTCTGGTCAAATCATTGCAAAAGAAATTTATAGCCGTGCTTTAACGGTTTCTATTCAATACGACTTCTTATCATTTGCGCCGGAGGAAGTCATTAACAGCGTGGTATTTAATTATTTTCCAGTAAATTAGGAGGCTGAATGTCAAGTCCTGAAAAGGTACGAGAACTGGGATTTTTTGAAAAAATCCAAAAGCTACAACCCCACTGGGTTGAGGCTCTTAAATGTTTGGGCGAAACAAAGCCCAGGTCAATGGCTGATTGGGATAAAACCCTGACAGCATTGAAAGCAATGCCCGCAAGTGGGCAATGGGCTGACTATGCGCCTAAAATTTCTGGAAGTCCCAGTGAACCGGCAAAAACAGAACCCGAAACCTCTGAACAAATATCAATCCCCGAAACGGAAACGAAAAAAACCGGGGGGCGGAAAAGAGGCGGCGGAAAAAAACCTGAATCAAATAATAATCCTACTTAAAAGGAGAAAACCATGAGTATTGTAGTTGCCGGTAAAGAATTTATACTCCCCCAGGGGATTGTGTTTTTCGAGGCACAACCACCCCTCCGGGCGGCAGATGTGTCGGTTGGAAATTGTTTAGTTGCCGGGGAAGTTGGCGGAAGTGTTCCGTTTGATATTCTTGTGAACGGTCAGCCGCCAATTGCCAATTTTACGAATCCCACAGAAGCCAGGGCCATTCTTAAATCTGGAAATGGTCTTGAATCTGTCATTGAATGTTTTAATGAAGGGGCTTCTCGGGTCTTTTTCATTAGAACCCAAAAAAGTGACACGGCCAAACAGGCCACCTTGAATCTTACCAATGCTTTGGTAACGTCTTTGGATTTTGCGGATTTTGGAAACCGTATTTCCGTCGCCATTGATGAGACTGGCGGAAATATAGTAATCACCTTAACCCAGTATACCCCAGGGGTTGCAAAAACTTCCGGGACAGGCGCGACCGCCGCGACCACGGTTTTAACCGATGC
>SDBT01001811.1_pt1 | contig 38224 bp, 79 predicted proteins | sample 2277101 | NCBI WGS metagenome assembly SDBT01 (sample SAMN10404973, study PRJNA504765) | marine sediment metagenome | isolation source: marine sediment core GS10_PC15, 103 cmbsf | place: Arctic Ocean: Southern Knipovich Ridge | collected 2010 | reverse complement strand
GTTTATTTCTTTATCATCTTCAATACGTCGGCGGCCATGCCCAGGGGGGATGCTACGATAGAGCGAGGTCCGTGACCTCCTTTTTGTAAAGGGCTCCACGATGCATTAGGTTTACGTTCTTTTACCATACCACCTAATCCATACAATACGGGCTCGTCATCCTCCTCTAACTCTTTTTCCAGCATGCGGACACCATGTCCTGCAAGTATCAGTGCAGAATATAAATCCTTGTTCTGGCTTTTGGTAGGTGTATCAAAATGTAATAAACCGCTACGTGTCTGTGTAACGACTATATTTAACATTTGTGATTTAAGTACTTTTACATTATCAAAAACTATGCCTGCCGCGTCCAAAGTGGCACTAACAGGTGCCTCAGGGAATAGTAATCTTTTATCTTCCATCAATGCTAATGTGGTAAAGTTAGCATCAGATATCCAACCTGGATTAAAAGTTACCATCTCTAATATATGTCGGCCCTTCATATGTTTGTGGTCTTCATTTGTTCTGTCAATGATTGGTGTTTTTTCACCATATCCTTCTTCCAACAAATCGCATACCGCTTTTCCTCCACCACCTTTATCCATGTATATTCTAACAACTTTGAACTGTTCACATATCCTTTGTATGGATTGAGTAAGTTCCTGATGTGTATTGCGTTTCAACTCCCTTACGTTTACTATCTTGTTCTGCGTACCTAGCCTAACTATTACCATACCACAACTGGCTGATCCGCCTTGGCTGGGGTCAACACCTACCACATACTCGGCGGTCGGGTCTCCCTGTAATTCAATTGTAAATCCATTACCTGCCGTGCAAGATTCTATTAAAGAGGCTTTAAAAAATCCCTCAGAATCAGAAATCATTTCGGCCTCATACTCCATCCTATATTCAGCGTGGGACATTATACGTTTGGCTTCTTCAATATTGTTCATATCTAAAAAGCCTGGTGGTAGATCCCAAAAAGGCACCTGCCATACCTTATACTGACACTCATTATCTCCCTCTTTTTCCATCTGAACCCAGTAATCTTTCATACGTCTCCACATATGATTGAACTTAAAATATCCAGATGACGTCATAACCATTTTATTGACAGTGCTTTCTTCAAAGTCATCTTCTGTAGCCAGCCCCATCTCAATAAGTCTCGTTTGTTTCTCTATACGACGTACGTTTTCCATAGGCTCCAACACAGTTGCACCCATTGGACGAACGACCATATCCAATACCTTATCGGGCACCTGTGCCAACTCATCAATGAGAATTAAATAGAAACGTGACCCTCTAATTTTACCACCATCGCCTAGTGGCAACGCCTCTATAAATGATCCATTATATCCGCCGATGGACTTGAATTTAAGATAACATGTGTCAGACCCTCTGGTTGGCCTCTTCTCTGTAGCTTCTTTTAGAATGGGAGATTTTGAGTAGAGTTTCTCAACTTCGGAAAATATCATTTTACTTTGTCTAAAAACGGGCCCAATCAATCCTACTCGATAGCCTGGATATAACAAGGAGCCCAATGCTGATAGTACGCCAAGCATATAGGTTTTCCCATTACCTCGGCCCATAACAGCAATTACATAATTTTTGAACCACATATCTCGAAATACAAGTCGCTGGATTGGAGCAAAATCGACTCCTAATAAATCATACGCTGCTTGACAAGGATGCATACGATAGAAGTCTATCATCTCTTTACCTTGGTCAAAAACAACGTCTAATTTTTTTACATCACTACGTGATAGCGCCATTATGCATCATTACCTCCTACAGCTTCTGCGTCAGGGTCATACCTGTTTCCCTTATAATCCAATCTTCCTTCTATTACTCCCTCTTCTTCCATGCCTAAACGTTCAATGCGTTCTTGTAGCTCTCTCTTCCTGTCATCCTCAAAAGCAACGGCGAAGTCCACTATGGATATGCCTTTAATTCTACCTGGTTCAATCCTATCTTTTCTACGTGTGGAAAGATTCTCTTTCACCTTGTCATTTTGTTTACGTAGTTTTTCAATCGCAGCAGATATATCCAGATGCTTTGACGCGTTTCCCTTACTCGACTTCAATAAACGAATTTCCAACACTTTGTTTGTGGCCAAACTCATAATATCATCCATATCTCCGGATGAAATATCTTCGCTTTCAAAATCTTTCAAATAGATGTCTATTAAAGCATGATACATAGGAAGCTCATCTTCTTCGAATATATCGTTGACAGGTATGATTCCTTTCAGTAACTCTTTTGCTTTTGGTGGGTTTGGCGGTCTTCCCCTCTTTTGTACCAAGAATTACACCTCCTTATAATATTTCATCTAACGCTTCATCTTCATCGAAAGCGTTTAATTCACAATACTCCTTAAATAAATATAAAACTTCGGGATTCAGATCATGACTAAATAATTCTATATTATGGCCACACGTCAATTCTATCTTGTTCCTATTTCGCATGACTCTCTCAGTCAAAACATCATCTATCTCGTCTATAGCGTCACTTACTTCAAGTACCCAATTGCATAACATATCGTCGTCAAACCTACAATAAATATTTGTTATCTCTTCAGATAGTGGTCTCTTTCTCCTAAAATAAACTACCAATGACCTTGATATTTTATCCTTGGTTTCCTGTCTATGTCTCTGTCCTTTTTTTGATTCTCTTATTGCCTGTTTAGATTCTTCACTGAGTCTGAAACCAGTAGGGCGTCCCCTTTTACCCATCACTCTTCTACATCCTTCACACCACAATACTTATTACAGCTGTTACATACAAGTCCTACTGTGGTAACATTTACACTATAATAAGCATCACAGTTGATACATTGTACAGTCTTTTGTCTTTTAAATCCAACAGGCTTTGAGAATTTTAAAGGTAAATTCATATGATCATCAGCCCACTTACTTTCTCTATGTATTCGTTCATTTAGTTTTTTTACGCCTTCCTCTGGTTCCCATCTACGAGGGGTAGCGCCTGGACTTAATGTTCCTATCCCTAAATCTTGATTTGCAATATTAGCCATGGCTTTCCTCCTATCGTCTATAGTTTACATCAATCATTCTCTTTGATGCCACAAAGTCAGACAGATAAACTGTGTATTCCTCCTTGGTATACTCACCCAAAGATTTCTGCCACGGCTCTATGGACCATAAACCATAATGATACCCTACACAAGACCTTATCATCTCATATGTTTCGTCGGGTAGCATTTGAGTGTCCCGCTGGACCTCATCCACCAGCTGTGCTGCTGACTCTGGATGATTTGGTACAGTATGTCCTGTCTTCTCTAGTCCTTGTTTTCTTAAATCATGTATAATACAAGCAGCTATTACTTCGTTTCTAGCCAGTTCACAATCCAATCCCTTCACCAATTCATATGCGAGAGTTACTACCTTCTTAGTATGCACGATGGTACCATTGCCGGCAAGCTCGTTCAATGGATGAAACTTTCCTGACGAACTAGCAGGGCAGTCCGTAAAAAAATACTCTGGTGCTGAGGTCACGCACAACCTAGTAAACTCTCTTATAGTATGGTCTAGAATCAATTCAAGTTCCTTTTTAAAAACATCAACCTTTTCCTCTAGTGTCATTCTAAGTCCTTTCTATTTAATATGGCCTTAAACTCACATTGTCAGTATACATATTTATACGTTGTACCCTGGTAGAATTATCGTTGGTATTATACCCAGCCTGCTTCCAACCATTCCTTGCATCGACATCACCATTATATCTTTCTGCCGTATGAGTTTGAGCTATTGTATTTAGAAATTTATCTCTCTTATTATAACTCATTGGGTAACGCTCTCGATATTTGATAAAACGTGGTTCCGCATAAGCCTCAATAGGTACAGGCATTTGTATTACTCCTTTTTATCAAATTTTAAATATGTCAAAGTATTATCCGAATTCAAGAATTCTAATACAGTCAGAACATTGTCGTGCCATTTCTTTATATCCTTTTCTGTTCCTGAAACCTTAATTTTAATTTTAGTTCTATTAAGAGAATCTTTTATAAATATATCTCTCTCGTCAGTACTGATGCCAAACTCCATACAGGATAATATTTTCAACCACTTTATAAAATCTTCTTTGGATTCTTCCTTGCATACTACAAAATCATACGATATTTTACTCGCGTTTCTAACTGCTTTAAATCTTTCTAATCCTACCTTATCCTTGTCTTCTACTAAGTCGAAAGAAATTACAGATTTAGTCGTCATTGGTTATACCCCCTTTTCCTATTTACATTATTCATGTCAAATCCTATGTCTTACTCATCTTCCTTTTCATCAAATACAGCCATGGCTTCTTCTTTTCCAGGCCATGCGCCGGATTCTTTTACTTCATTGGCCTGCATAAAACCCATAAGATCTATAGCAAAAGAGGGTACATAATCACCTTCCCATTCATAGGTAACGGCAAGATATTCCTTTTCTCCCTTCTTAGCTACAATTCTAGCTGAATTATAACCATCTTTTGACTTATGTATACTAGTATATAATACCTCATCCGGTGTTATTACGATTGAAAAATTTTTCTTTGCCATGTTATAACTCCTCCGTTTTTTTATTATAGATTGTTGTAATAACTTTAACTGCATCGTCAGCGGTCACTCTAAGATCTTCTAGAGAACCATTATTATCTATTTTGATATCCGCATCATAATTGTTTAGTGCGGTCTCAGAAATATGTTCTGCATTTATCTTAGAGCCTGCGACATCTCTAAGTACCACTATGTTCAATCCGCCTCTTTCTGAAACAATCTCCGTCTCATTAGGAAATCTCACATCTGTAATGATTACATTCTCGTATTCTTTCCCATCGATAGTTTTAAGCAATTCTCTCACCCAAAAATCGCCATCTATGGTCCTGAAGAAAGTACCATACTCTTGCAAAATTTCTCTAGGGGTCCAATAGACGAATTTAAAATCATCTCTATTGGAATGCAATCTCTTATATCTCTTATCAACTACTTCTTTCTGGTCGCCCCATAACTGATCCCAAGACAGATCAAAGTCCTTTTGAACCTTCTCCTTTAAACTATTGGCAAAAGCCATTAATGTATAAACATTTCCTGTATGCTCATACAAACTCTCAGCTAGCATTTTACCGAAGGTATCCTTTCCCGACATAGCACGGCCCAGTAGCCCGATTATATTACTCATATCCTTTTCCTCCGTTTATATCCACCAGCTGTTTTGAAAAATTAACAAAACGTATTGACTATAAATGTCCAGAGCTGGTTTTAAATTATTCTTTTCAGCTTTATATTCATACTTTATTTCTTAGATATAATATCCAAGGCCTTATTATAAGCTTCATCATGTACGTCTTGCATATGCTCCCTGTGTTGTTTCTTTTTTGTTTTCATATTAGCGTCCCTCTTAGTGAGGCGCTTCTTAACTATTTTATCCTGGTATTCTTTTGTAGTAGTATCTTTTGTCATTACACTTTCACCTTCTTCATTTTTTGAATACTCTTAACAATTTCTGATTGAAATTTACGTACCGAATTGTCCAGGACACGTGTACTCTTATTAAGGTTTCTTAAAACCTCTTCATTTTCCCTGTCTATCTCAACAAAGGAAACTACAAACTCCTGGCACTTTTTATCTCTACATCTTCTAGCATTTCTAATATGTGGTTCACACACACATTCAACATCCATACCATCAAATCTAGCCCATAGTTTCTTAATCAATTTCAATCTCCATGTCACTTTTACTTATTGTCTGACTCAATAAAATATATTCGTCATACAACTTCTTTCTTTGTTCCATCAAATCCAAAATATCAAGATATTCATTTCTGGCTTCTATTAATATTGTTAGGACGTCGATCTTATGCTTAGTGCCTTCTCTTACCTTAATAGCATTAGATATAGATACCTCACTACTACCAACACTTATCATCGTTTTTGTATTTGATTCTGATAACATTACTAAGTATCTTTGATGGTCATCGATATATCTCAGTAATGTCGACATCACACTATCTATTTGGTCAGTGTTGACACTTTGTGCTGCCTTTAAAAAATCTGTTAAATCCTCTATTGCAATCTTCAAATAAAATCTGTTGGCTAATAATTCTGATACATTCATAAATCACCTTTAATCCATCAAAGCAGCTGCCAGCCAGGGATCAAGTATTAATCAAGAAAGGTGGAACAACTAGGACAAAATTTGTAACTTGATTTCCACCTTCTTCCACACGATGCACACTGTAACTTAGTTCTAACCATTACTGGTTTTTTTACCTTACTCCTAGATTCGGTAGGAACCATATGCTGTACAGCGCCCATCAGCCGTATAACGATCACATATTCCTTATCTTCAAGAGTACCAGTAGATCCATAATGGAACTGTTGGTTGGTCTCTGATCCTCTTACCGTTATACCATCTTTATTGGCCATAGAGCTAGTGTCTTCGGCAACACTTAACATATTGTTCGAAGAAAAATATGCAAAGCTATCAGAAGTCCAGTCTGACCTTTTTTCACTAAATCTTCCCAATGGTTTAACCGGGCAGTCAGGTTTGATAGGTTCCGATATGTACCAAATAGGTTCACAATTTTCCTCAAACCGAAATTTTACCCTTATTATGCCATCGTCAGGTCTATCGCCTCTAAAATTTTTGATATCGTCCGTTTTCTCAATAAATCTAAACTTATTCCTGACTGTAATTCCTTTACCCATGAAACCTTTTAGCTCGGTGCTAGTATTGGGGGCTACTATAACCCCATTACCCTTCAATACATCTTTGCCATCCACCGTTATTTCTGCCACTGCATTCACTGTTTCAAGATTCTTCAAGAGTATTGAATACTCAGAGCCGAATGGCAGTGAAACACTGCCATCCCGCTCTCTTAAAATTCTGCCTTTATGTTTAACTACTACAATAAAATTCTTTTTAAACGTCATTTTAATATCTCCTTTAATAGGTCACTGACTAAGACCTTGAATATTTTTTTAAGTCAGTCAGAAAAATGACTGGCAACCACTATTATATCTTACGCGAATTCTACTTCTACGGCTTGCGTACCTTTATCCGTTTCCCTCAATTCAAAGGTAACTCTTTGACCAGCCCGCAATGTCTTGTATCCCTCCATCTTGACACTACTAAAATGTACAAAAAACTCAACATCAGGATCGTTGTTGTCCGTGATAAAACCGTAACCACGTTCGTTGTTGACATTTGTATTCGTATAGAGTCGTTAATTCTATACCGCTCTTTTTTCACGAGCTGCTTACACTTTCATGTAAGATTGGACTATATCAAGATCCTTTTTGGATCCTCCCCGTTTCGAGCTCACTTAAGCCCTACTTGCTTCCGCAATAGTCTCTGAACGTCCCTCTTATGAGGTTTCGCTGCTGATTGTCCTCAGCATTACCTGCTAGGATGTTCCAGCAATTAAAGGAGTTTCGACATGGTGTTACCACCCTGAAGGGCTCATACAAACCATTTCACTTCACCATCAAATCTTTCACTCATAGCACTTAAATCTCCTCTTTTAATTAAATTTTTATGGTATATCTTGTGACATTTTTCACACATCGTTATTCCGTTTTTCACATCAAAAAGTACGTCACATTTTTTTGCTGCACACAAGCTATCAATATGAAAATATTCCCTTATATAACTCAATCGGGTAATATGATGTGCTACTAACTTACCACCTCTTTTATTACACTCACTACACACATAGTTATCTCTCTTTAAGACACTACGTACCCATCCTATACTTCTAACAAAATTCCTAAGTTCTTTATTAAATAGAGTGACCCCACCTTTCCAGTTATAATGATTATTACCTAACATGGTTTCAGATAAGTTTATGGCCTTACAAGAAGGGCACCTTCTACCAGTTCTCCAATTATTCCAATTCATGGTGTGTTTGTGTCCACGAGGACAAACATAACTTAAATGTTGTGCACCGTTCACATACACTTCAGACAGAAGACTGTATCCATTCCGCTCAAAAGACGACACAATTAACTCCATCGTTGGTTTACCCTGACCAGCACAATAAGGACACCTATGCCCACTCTTCCAGTTATCCCAAATAATACTGTGCCTATGTCCTTCAGGACATTCATACTCTAACTTAGAGCGTGAATTTACGTATACATCGGATAATAACTTATAGTCATCGCTGCTAAATTGTCTTTTAACAAGCTCATATGTTAATTTCTTTTTGCCCATAAAATCTACTCTATTAATTAATTATTTTTTTACCCTCTTCGATTGCCCTTGCATACGCATTGACCAAACCAACATAATTACCGCGGGCCTTTGTAAGATCGTCTACATTATCTATGAAGAAAGGTTCACAGATTATGCAGGGCGCGTGCGTGTAACGAAGTAAGTAACCACCTCTGTCCTCAGCGCCTTTAGGTTTCACTCCTCTGTCCGGTAGATTCAATGCTGTTTTAAATTTCTCTTGAAATACAGTGGCTAGTTTTTTTCCACGTGTAGAGGAATGATAATAAAGAACTTCAGTGCCGGATGCTTTGGTATTAAATGCATTACAATGCAAAGAAACTACGAAGCTTGGTCTTATCATATTAATTTCACCAGGAAGACTTCTATAAGTACTCCTATAAATTATTTCTACATCTTCACTTGTTTCAGCAACAATATCTTTTGCCAGCTGATTGTTAAAGTTATATTCTGATACATCTCGTACACTATTGTACGCGCCTTTAGCTGTATCTTTATGTCCTACTACTAATGCTACTGTCATATTAACCTCCTATTTGAGAAGCCAGCAAGCAACCATTTGCCACTGCTTGCATAGGTCTGACTGCTCGTTTAACTTCTTTAATTTTCATAGGGAGATTTAGACTAGGTATAATTTCTTCAACCTTTTTGGTGAAACCTTCAGCAAGCGTCAGTCCGCCCGACACTACAATTGGAACAGGGTTTCTAAATATCGGCAGCTCTTTCTTTCGATTCTCTAACTCATACGCTATGTTTCTCCAAGTATAGCTTATGACAGAGGAGTAATATACTACTACAGCTTCCTTTATTTTATTACCTGTATCTGGTGTATACAAATCAATACCTGACTCTTTCTCCATCTGCACTAAACTCGGAGAGATGTCAAGAGCATTACCAACAGAAGTATCTATAAAATCTCCGGCCCTTGTTATACTGAATTCCACCAATGGATCGCCTTCATGCACAACCGCTATGTTTGTCATGCCTGCTCCGTAAGAAACGCAAATTCCAGTCAAGCCGTCATCTAATAATTCGCTTAACGCGATGGCAAAAGCCTCATTGATAGGAAAGGGTTCATAGCCCATCTCACTAATATACATACCCATCATCTCTTGATGATATATAATATCAAATACAGAATCGATTGGTTTCGCGGGCACTGAATAAACCAGCTTATCTCCCGGCTCACCCCTATCAACTAGTTTCTCTATGAGAAGCTTCAGCATTGGTAGAGAGTCTTTCTCTCTTGGAGAAATTACACCTCTTTGTAAAGGTCTTTTAACTACATCATTTCTTTCTATGGCTATTTCTAAGGCATTTTCGCCTACTACGATAAAGCTGCCTGCCTCGTCTATAATAAAATTAGAACCTCTCTTTTCAAGAGACACTCTAATGCTATTTCTATTTACTTCTGACTTAGGAACTATCTTGTAAAATGCGTCTCTCTGCATTTTGAAAATCGGGCTTCCATCTTCGCCTATCATTCCTGCAACCAGCATGTTAGTTCCAATGTCCAAACCTTTACTACTCATATGCAAACCTCCATTTCCTATTGTGGAATCTTGTTACCAAACATACCTTTTAGTTTATTAGCTTGCTCATTGAACGAAGCCTTTCCAGATCCATTCTCATCTTTTATCTCTATGTGTGATTCGAACTCTTTATCTTTTTCGCTTGGGTCGATAAACACCTCTTCCATCTGTGGCCTATCAGGGTCATAGTAATCTTTACCTTCATGTGACAAAAGTGTGAGAATTTCCAGCTTTTTTGCCGTTTCCGCAAGCATGGACTTTAGTTCCTGTATATCCTCATCCATGTTATTATTCGACTGCTCCAATCCTGTGTTCTGGCCCTTAAGCGCGTCTATCACTATATCCTTAAGTTTTAACTCGCCCTTCAGTTTCTCCAACTCACCTACCGGCGGCATGTAGCCTGCGGAAGAATTTAAGGCCTCTTCTACAGACTCCACAACCGCTTTGTTTATCATCTCATCAACTTGTTCTGCGGTAAACACTTCACCAGTATTTACAGGCTGAGAATCTTTCTCTACTAGTTGTTTCTTCAGACTGATTATCTCACCAATAAGAGCATCGACATGATCATTAGGAAATATATCACCTTCGCGCTGCTTACGTCGAATGTCTTTATACTGCTCACGTGTTGTTCTACCACTGAATTTGTTGTATTCCAAACTTATTAATCCCCTCTTCGAGCATGTACTGCATCGATAATACCATAATCAAGTGCTTCTTCTGCTGTCATATATTTATCGAGTTTAGTATCTGTCTCAATAGTTTCTTCTGACTGGCCTGTCAGTTCTGCCATCTCTTTTATAAAACGCCAGTGTTGTCTCTCTATATTTTTTGTTTCATTAAGAATGTCTTTAGCCTTACCCTTAAAAGCGGCAGCTAACTCATGAATCATAATATCTGTATGAGGCAGGGCATTTCTCTTACCTTTTGTACCGGCTGTCAAAATAAAACTGGCAGCACTGGCTACAAAACCATAAGCAACTGTTACAATATCGGGCTTGATGTACTGCATAGTATCATATATAGCGTACATGGCATGCATACTTCCACCGGGCGAATTAATATACATATAAATGTCTTTATCCTTATCATTCGCTTCTAGGAACAACAGCTGTGCTACAACATTATCAGCAAGCTCATTGTCGAATTCACCACTAATAAAAATAATTCTATCCTTCAATAATCTTGAATAAAGATCGTATGCCTTTTCCCCGTGTTTCTCATCCTTTTCAATAACGTACGGTAATCTTGCCATAAATTTTATCCTTTCCCTCGTCGTTTGTTATTTCTATTTGGTTCTCCCTCGCAGATCGTGCAGTGTATTGCCTTTTTGGCCTTCAAACCAAGCCGCTCAAAATCACGTATACCAAGCCACGCATATCTATGAAACAAATTACAAATTAAAAAACGTATCATTTCTGTCCTCTCTATTAGTATTATAGTACAAAATATGAATAAATTTACAAACTTTCGTAATTATTGACAAATTTATTAATAAACACTTCCATGAGATTTATATCTTCTTCAGAAAGTTCTTGGAAACACAGTACGTTAAGTACATGCTTATTAATAGAATTAAAAAATATTAATACGCTTTCTTTTCCCCATATAGTCGAGAAATATAATAAAGTCCCGCTACCACCCTTGTGAGCTAGCTTCCGTTCAGCCACATGCTTTTCTATTTCTGTTAATGTCACACTAAGCTCCCGAGCATAATTGTTTTCTGTTAATGTTTCTTTTTAATAAAAAGTTTAATATAAGATGTTATCTGTTTTAGAAATTGTTGTTATCTATTCTATATTGGCACGATTTGGCAAATTGCCAATTTGGCAATTTGTCATACTTTTATACTAAGATTATCCAAACCATCCTGCACATCAGATTTTGAAAAATGTTCAAAAGCAAACAGAATTTCATTCTTCATACTTGAATTATCTTGTGTTCCTAGAACATAAATTAAAGTTTTCTTGCCATTCCGTGGCTTATATTCTTTGTACAAGAATCCTTGTTTTTCTAAAGATTTAGTATGTCTTGATATCTGACTATTACTGTTTCTACTTTTGCCCATATTTTCAGCCATTTGTTTCTGATTCCATCTACCGGCTAACAATCCTTTTTTATAATATTCTTCGTATATAAAAGTACCGAGCGAATCTTCGCCCATTGGTCCTCTTATAATATAAGAGTATAGGTATTCCCAAGTCCCATACTCTGCCTTACCTTGCCATTTTAGAAAGTCTGGGCTTCTTAATAGACTAACTGGTATCTTAAGAAATGGCTCTCCCCTATTACCTTTAAATCTATCTCGCATATAAATCTCCTATTCCTTTATTTCTTTCCTTATCTATAATATAGTCACTAAATATTATTTGTCAAGTGTTAAAATTTCTGGTTCCTCTTCCGTTACAGCTATCGTATGCTCAAAATGAGCAGACAGTCGCCCATCTTTTGTGACGGCTGTCCATTTGTTTTTCATTAATATTGTTTCAGCTTTCTTTTCATTGGCCATAGGTTCTACAGCAAGAACCATACCTGGCTTAATTATTATTCCTTTCGAATTACCTACAAAATTTGGAATTGACGGCTTTTCATGTAGATATTTCCCAACGCCATGCCCAGTAAAATCCCTTACTGGAGCATAACCTTTCCGCTTGATATGATTTTCAATAGCACGTGAAATATCAGATATATTTTTTCCAGGTCTCGCTTGATAAATGCCTTTATACAATGCGGATTCAACTGTCCGAAGTAGTCTGTCAGCGTTTCTAGATGCCCTTCCGATTGACATGGTGAATGCCGCATCACCATAGTATCCATCTAGTATGGCACCATAGTCTATACTTAGAATGTCCCCAGTCTTTAGTGGTCTATCAGATGGGAACCCATGTATAATTTCACTGTTTAGAGAAGCACATATTGAATAGGGAAAACCTTTATATCCTTTGAATGCCGGAACGGCACCATATTCTTTTGACAATTTTTCGGCCAGTACATCCAAATACGTTGTGGACACTCCTACACGTGCCTCTTCTCTAATTCTAGCAAGAACCTTAACTACTACTTTACAACTTTCTCGTATCTTACTTATTTCGTTAGGTGTTTTTAAAACTACGATGATAAATCTCCTTTAATTAAACCTTGTTTATCAACATCGCTCGGCGCCTTGAATCTGGAACATTCTAGTACATCACAATCTAGATCTACATCTAATTCTACACATATATGATGTTCTAGAACTATACAACTGGTGCCCGCAGGTCCAAGGTCTTCAGCTACATTAATACCATAATCAGCACAATCATGGGGTATAAGGACCCTAGTAACACGGTGCTGACAGCGTTTACAGATAGAGTTGTTCGTATTACCTTTAACGCTACCAGGATCAGCCATGCTGCCCCCTTAAAGTTATATAGTAATTCTAATTATACTTGATCTACAGTGAAAGAAACTCCGTCCTTGCCGCGTTGCCTATACGCTCTATCCTTAGTTTGTCCTGTTTTACCATCAACTATTTTGCCTGCTATCTTAAGCCTTTTTATTTTATTATTTATACTTTCTCGTCCACGGCTTGGCAACATAACCATTAATTCTTTGATGGTGTTAGTGTTATAATATTCGATCAGGGTTCTTTCTTCTGAAAAGGCCCATTCTCTTCTCGCCATATTCATCTCCTTTATCTTTCCTGTTTGGACACTTCATGCTACAACATTCATTCACACAGTCCCTGTATAGCATACAATAACAATCTCGGCATAGGAATTTATATTCTCCTCCAGTGATGTGTAATGCGTAATCTTCCTTTCCGCACTTACCACATATGCCCATTTCTAGCTCCAGGTATTTATTTTAATACCAGAACATCTACAAAATCAGCTTATTTTATACATGCTCTCGGACCTTTACTCCGGCAAGCATGGCTGTCATTGTATCTAAAGTCTCGGTACTAACCGTACCTAATTCTTTGGTTTCTTCTATACTTTTTTTCCATTCTTCTTTCTTTAATTCTAACCACTTTGACATATTTTTCACACTAAACCTCCTAAAAAATTATCGTGGTCTTCTATAAATAATGAAGGTTAGTTTATTCTGCATTTTACATAGCTCTTACTGGTCTTACTATAGGCAATGCGACGGATTTAGCATATGAGGAATTTACGATCAAGCTATCAACATTGACGATCCAGGCATATGTCGTACTGCTATATTTAGTAGTGGATGTCCAAAAATCTGTTCTATCCGGAAATCTAGATCCTCCACCTAGATAACCATATAGAGAAGAATCTATATAAAATCCATAACCGTCTGGCTGCCATCGTACTGTCGATAATGCTTCTTTTATGTTAGGCATCCTCCAATCACTATACGCAGCAAAAGTAAGACTGTTACAGAAACTTAGAGCGTCTGCCCAGTTTTGAGAAGTTCCATTATTACATCCGGCGCTTTCTGGGTCTGCTACCCACATTAACCCAGTATGCCAGTCTTTTATAACTTCTCCGCCTGATATGGTTACTAGCTCACTGTTAGCAGTCATACCAATTTCAAGATCTCCATCATCACCAGTAGCGTAGGAAGTGGTCTGGCCAGATAGAGGAAGCTGACCTGGATGAAATCTTACGATACTCTCATCACCACCATCGACAGCACATGTAATTTCTCCATACCCAAGCACTTTACCATTTGTTTTTTGCGCTACAGCAGTAACACCTGAAGAAGTAGATGATTCAAAGATAACTTGATAGTCACCTACGCTTATTATTTCGTATCCGATGTATACATGATCTTGTAGTATATGTACATACCCAGCATCAGAAGATGTCCCAGAAAATTTATAAAAAGCCATAATTGTTACTCTCCAAATCGGTTTATTATAATATTATTATTCAAACTCTATTACTTCCCAAGAAGCGTATGACGTACCGTCAGTACCATTTCTGTAGGCTTCTATAGTCGTAGAATCATATAGATGCATTTTTACACACTGATCACTTACGAAAGTGTAAGGGGAGGCATCACCACAATGATTGAGTATAGATTTATCTAAATCCACAGCCTTTATTGTAGTTTTACTAGACCTTTTTCCCGTAATAGTTATAACGCCTCTTTGCACTGATGTTACACCGCTACCAAATTCTAGCACGGTACCATAAAGTTTTGTAGCTGTACCGATACCTACATGATGTCCCCTAACTGTTGTAGCATTTTGTAAAGATAGAAGACCAGAATAATCTTTATCTGGCTCATGTGCGGTATTAGCTACATATCTTCCATTAATTAAAATTACTGACTTATCAGGGGTTACACTATTTATTGTTGCATTCGCAAACTCTCTATCAGTTGGCACCTCGATATGAACATGTTGAATACTATTTATACTAGTATATTCAGTAGTTAATACATCGTATCCAGATGACATATTAACTACTCTTTGACTCACAGTAGGTACACCAAAAACAATACTCGACTTATAAGTAGTATTACCTGAAGCCGTGACTATCTCATAAACAACATTGGTGGATGGTTCTGCTCCACCCTTCTTTCTATATCCAAAATATAGATAATTCATTCCTGAAATTATATTATATCTTGCCATAAGTTTCTATTCTCCGAATAGTTCCTCTAATTTTTCTTTTAATATATCTTTCAGTTTAGAAGTAATCTCCCACATTTATTTTATGACATCCCGTCAGAATTTGTCTCTGGTGCTGGTATTGCCTTCGGATTTTTTGGAGCTACTGGTGGTGTTCTAGTAGGTGGCGGCTTTAATCCACTTAAAGGAATTTTCTGTACAAATTTATACTCTTTTCCTTCTGGATTAACCTTCCAGTACCATGTAAAGCCTTCATACTCATAGGCGTATCCACGCATCACTACAATGTTACCTTCTAAAGGCAATAAAAGTAGGTCTACTTTTTTTACGGGATGGTTCGGATCATGGTTTTCTATAAGACTATGAAAATGTGGCTGTCCGGAACGACATGGTTCCACCCTTATTTGTTTCCATTTTTCAAATTCAAATGGGTTGATATGGCTTTTAGCGGTCCAAGTTTCTCCGTCAACATCTCCCTTCCATACTTCTGCAAAAGAGGCAGCCGTAAACATAAAAACAAAACACAACGCTAATACTAATATTTTTTTCATAAGTATTCTCCTTACTAGTTTACAGAGCTTTCGATTAGGAGGTTGCCATCCTCCAACTCTGATTCAGAAATCAACTTTTTCCTCTGCTCTCGCGGAGGATTATATTTCTCTGCTTTTTCTTGATCTTCAATCTTTGCCAGGATATCTGTTGGCAAAGTTTTTATATCCTTTACGCTGGTAAGTAAATAAGAAGCCGTTTCATTACTTATCTGAACACCTCTTTTTATGTCGTGGGATAGTTTACCTAGTATTTTTATTAAGTTATCTTTTAGTTCGGGATCCAAATCTTCTGCTAATTCATAATCTTCTATCTTACGTAGAGTCAATATGATAGGCTCAAGAGCTTCTACTGATACAACATGAACTTTGTAAGTTCCTACGTCATATGAGAACTCTTTGAGTGTTTGTAGCGTACTGGCAGGTACAACGAGAAATATATTACTTCGAACTTTTTCTTCCTTAATATACTTTTTAATAAGGTCCGCTTGGGCTTTGATGTACCTAGGAAAATTTTCCAGGCTGGTCGTAGCGGGCGATTTTGCATCAAATATCGTATACATATCTCCGAAGACAACGGTATTGTCCGGCTTGCCCTTGAACGGCACATCGCTTTGAGAGATATATTCGACATTATATTTCTTGCATATCACTCTAATATTCTCCTCAACGTTTTCCTCATGTCTCTTCCAAGTTTCTCGCATTCGTTCTGATTTACGTTTTAATTCAGCTTCGCGCGCGAGACGTAAATTAGTCCTATCTTGTTCGAGACTATTCTGTACCTCACTCATAACAAGAATAGACCTTTCGTATGATTCCGTTTTATTACGACTCTCGGCTTCTAATACGGCTACTCTAGTTTTAAGTTCATTGTTCGCTTCTTTAACAAAAGCTAGTTTAGTCCTCTCTTCAAACATCACTCTCTCATGATCTGCTATAGTCTTGTTTATTTCAGTCTTAACCTCATTCCATTTAAAAAGCCTTTCCCACCATATCAATTCTTTGACTCTGGTTAGTCTTTCCATGTCATAGCCTATATCTTTCCCTCAAGCTTATTTAATTCGTATTCCTATCGCAAGTATACACACTATTCCTAGTGCTATTTGAGTTTCAATCTACTGTTGTCTTTAGCCTGCTTATTAAATAAAATATAAGTGTAAAGCCGAATAAATTAGGTAACATAACTATTAGTTTCTCTGTTGTGGACATAAGAAATAAATTATGACCTAAAAGAATACAATATTTCAAAGCATTAAAAAAATTGTTACTATAAATGCCTTTTTCATTATCTTTCTATTATCCATTGTTTAATCCTTTCCCCAAAAATAATCCTCGATGGGCTCTACGAACCCCATCGATTCTATTCGCAGCAGCGTCAGCCTCCGACTTTGTTTTAAATACATCAATGGCATAGTGCATTCCGCTATCCTCTTTGATTCCTATAACCATATACGCGTTTATCACTAGTTACTCTCCGTAAAGAATTTTACTAATTTTACAGCTTCCGAAGCACTTTTAGTCCAAACATTTACAGCAGCTTTAATAAATGGGTGCCCAGTATTTATTGTAGTGCCTGGCTCCTCATCAGAAATACCTATTACCTGTTTGTCTGGACTATCGTAATACCATGCTAATTCAAACATTGTTCCTATAAAAGGTTTTGTATCATCATAGAAATTCATATTAACAATACAAATATCACTGTGCTTAACACTGTTTCTATCTTTAGGAACTATAAGTCCTACACTCTTTTCTTTATAAAGGTCAAAATTAGTTTCCTGTCCTCTATTCAATGCTACACCATTAAAGTTGTTATAAGTGGGGTCTATAACTTCGAACCTCGACTCACTATCTTCAAGTAAAGCATTTCTTACACGTTTTCTCCAGCTATATGTTTCCGGCGCCTTGACAGAAATCTGTCCTGCTAAATAAACCGTCCTTTTCCTCATGATTCTCTCCTTTTACTTATTTAATCCTAGTCCACCGGAAATTAAGAGGTGGTACTACCTCAAGTTTGAATTCCCACGCACATCGTCTACATATGTAGTGCGCTTTATCTGAAACCATCAGTTGCTTATCACAACCGGGACATATTCCCCTCTCCACTTTCTTGAAAGGACGTCTTGTGTTCCAATCGATGCCGTTCTTTTTCCCCACTGACCGCTTGCTTGTTGACATAGTAAGATACCTCCGCGTATGGAGCTTTCATAATTAACCATTACCCATTCTCTGTAACCTACTCGCCTCTTCATCAATAAAATCTCTATTTTCACCAGAATTAACATTTTTTTCTGTTTTCTTCATCGCGTCTCTTAAATTGTGTATCTCAATCTTTGTCTTTACTTTTAATTTATCTTTGCCTTTTCTTTTAAATACTATTACAATTCCTAGATCGTCTCGTCTAGCTTGTTTACCTTTTGTTAATTGTCTATCCAGATCTTTATCATAAGGTAATCTATAAGCTCTTGGTACATTTTTAGAATTATAATCAAACACATTTTTTGGATTTACCAAATCAGACAATTTTTTCTTATAATCTATTTCTTTGTCTAAAGAAATCATCCATAAATAAAGCGCTCCGCCTTGGCCATTAACGGGTTTTTTAACTATTCCATTTATAACTCTAGCCACATTAGGTGGTTCTTCAGGCGTCGGCCACCCCATTAAATTGTTAGGAGCATAATATAGTGCTAGTGTATACCATATTAATACCGGTATAACTATTAATTTCAAAAGTATATGTGCATTACCCTTTATAAAAAACCACAAAAACATAGATGCCAACAGTACAAAGGCAAATGCTATACTAAAGTATCCTGCTATAATGCTCATTTTATACTCCTTAGGGCACACCTGGGACGTCAATATGCTCGTCACTTACATCCCAATTTCTTTGATTATCATTCTTATGAGTATCTATTTTTTTGCCGACATTTTTAGAATCTCTGATTAACTTTTCATAGAGGTCATCTTGGTTTGTTATATTACCTTCTGCATCCATGGTAAATCTCGCTACAGTTATTTCTCTCCAATTTCTCTTTATCTTATATTTACGTATAAAAACTGTCTCAGCAACAGGATTAAGTCTTTGCATAGTTACCATGACCTCTGCTGGCGCTGATTGTTTCCTTTTATACATATGAATATTTAAAACCCATTCTCCTGGTATAAATCCTCTAATAGTAGTTATCTCTTGATTGTATTCATATCTTATCACTTCGCCCGAAGCCAAGTGTAGTACATCGCCGTCATCACCTAGATCATCTCTATCAAGATGCATCATAGGTGCTGCCAATCTTCTAAAATAAACTATATCACCTGTCGGGGATCGGAGCCATGTGTCTATATCATCTACTCCGGTCCAGTTTAACGTAATAACAAATTGTGCGTTCATCTTTATATCTGCAGGCTTTTTCTCAACGGTAATCATCATTAAAGCTATTGCAAACATTAAGTAAAATCCTATTAACGTGTTAAACAATAAGTCGGTCAGTGACGTACTATTATGATAAGATCTATTTTTCCGTAGAAACATCATCGCGTGCCCCACATGTACAAGATTTACGCAGCTTTGCCGCTTTTTTATCTAAATATTGTGATAGATTAAATGCTTGTACTTGTAGAATCATACCACAGATCAGGCCAGTTGCTGTAGTATATAGGGCCACTGACATTCCAGCCGCCATTGAGGTGAGCGACTTTTGTAATAGTGCGTTATTACCAGCTGTCATACCTGTAAAACTAACTGCAAGCATAAAAATAAAACCTAAAACTGTGCCTACCATTCCTAATTGAAATGCTTTTTCTGAATAAAACCAGGTTACTTCATTTTTCTGAGAAAATTCTACCAGCTCATCATAAGTTATAGCCTCGCCATTTTTACATGCCTGATAAGAAAGACTTCCAGTTTTTATTGTTAGTATGGAAAACAGACCTAGTATGATAAAACTTAAGTAAGTATAATCGACGTCTTTCACCTTATCAAGAACCCCATTACTGTACAGCAAATATCCACTAACACATAATAATGAAAATATCAACCACCACTGTAAAAAAAGTGTCCATTTTGTAAAATGCCGTATACTGGTAACCATAACATCCACCTATCTTAAAGTATTTAATATACTTCTAAAACTGACCGGCATTAGTCCCGGCCACCCTTTGGCAAATCTAAGGTTCCGGATATCGATGCTTGGGTCAACATCAACATATCTATCACTATTTCCTATCTTGACTCTTAGGATATAAGTAGTATTCTTATTTTTTTCTATACCTCTTATCTTCAACCATTTATCTGTACCGTCTCCTGTAAGCCTATTATTTCCTACTGCTCTAACGTAATACATTGTTGAGTATCCTCCTTAAAGTTTATACTAGTTCCACAACTTCATAGACCACCTTCAGGGCCTGATTAAATTGGGTGTATCTCTCCAATCTTAAATTTGTAGCGCTGCTTAAGAATAATATTGGTGGGGCAAGACGGGCTACATAATCATTCATTCGTATACTATGTGTTATAAATGCTTTCGTTGTGTCTACAGAAGATATAGCGGTGTCGACTGTTTCAACGGGGCCGCCTGATCCTAAAGTTATTATTCCTCTTTGTATTGAATTAATAATTCCGCTTCCAAATTCAATAGCAAATCCTCTAACATAACATATAGGCTGTGTGCCACCATTTACACCTTTATGTCTAATTGCTTGTACATTAGTAGAACTAGTCAGCACTAAGGTAGTAGCATCGAACGAGTGGTACTCATACCCAGAATAACTGCTGTTCCCGCTATGTATAATAAAACAATTATCCATGTCCACACTAGTACTTAATGTGCAATTAAAAGTAGTTTGCCCTGATGCTATATTGGCAACAAATGGTTGCATTGTTTTTATTCCACCAACTGTAGTTATATCAGAAATACTTCCAGATACTGCCGTAATATCTCCAAAACCTACTATTTCACCATCAGATTTCTCGGCAACTGCGGCTACTCCAGTTGCGTCATCAAGTTCAAAATTTGCTTCATAACTTCCACTAGTTATATCTTTATAACCTTGATAATCACCGTCTTTAAGAATGTGGATTCTCGCATCATCTGTTATTACTCCTGATACTTTATAATTTGCCATTTGCGTTCTCCTATAAGAGCTTTAAATGCCCGGTTATTTCATCAATTTTTCCTGCGCGCGCAGGACCAAGTGCTAGCGCCGTATAAGTAGGCACTCCATGAAACTCTGTAGCTCCCGCGTCTTGTATTAAAGCGTTGGGTATGCCTTTTTCTTTTGCCAATAACTCAAAAGACAATAGTTCTGATTCGGAACCACATCCAACTACAATTTTAGTAAATTTACCATCTAGCCATTCTTTAAATTCTTTCTCGCACTCCCCATGTACAAAGAGTACACGTATTCCGTTGTAGCTTTTTATTGTATCTAATAAAACCTTCATTGAAGCATGCGCGGCTTGTGCACACATCTTCCCTTTCCGCATGTTTAAATCTTTCCGTATAACTATAACTTGTTTTACCATTTTCATTAATTCCTAAAAGCAACGACATCGCGAGGAATTCTTGGTTTTCTAACCTTAGTAAGGTTAGTTAAATGACCATCATTTAATGGTCATAGTATTACCATTTTTCCCTTCCGTATTTTTAGAACTACTTTTATTCATATATTGCCCCTATATCCTCCACCATTTCTGTGTTGTACATGGCAAGTACAGCGCTGGCTATTTGATTTATACCTCCACTATGACCAGGTACTGTTTTGTATTTTATTTTATATTTTTTCAGCATCTCCAAAACTGCCAAATCTAGTTCTTCTGCCTGCTCTTTTGTTTGACTTCTGCCGACTACATCATATTTCTTTACGCGCTTAATAAAATAGTTCACATTATTGAACTTGCTAAATGACTCATAAACCATCTTCTTAAATGTTTCATCTTCCTCGTTGGAGTATAATACACTATGCATAAGCGGAGCATCTGTGATAGTAACTAGTACCTTATATCGTACTCTCCACATCTTATGGTATTGTTTGCCCCATACATAGTATTGGTTTTTTAAGGTATGCTCTCTTTTCTCCCAAGTAAGGTCCTTCGCAAACTCAGTTACGAGTTCAGATCTTAGACCATGTAGTTTTAACAATGCGAATACACCGGCTGCTGCTGTGCTCTTACCACTTCCTGGGCCAGCAAAAAGATTTACAACTTTATACATCCCGATCTCCTTTATTTAATTTCTCGTGCGGACAGTAAACAATCAATCCCCCAATTTTTTTATGTATTTCATGAAATTTTTTCTTACTCTTCGTCTTTCAAGTTTTGTCATAAAGTAGAGAATAATAAAGCCGAATCCTAAAACAGCTAGGACTCCACCACCTAGTAAATTCAGTATACTAATTTCATCCGCCATCATCTTTTAATCTCCTATCTCAAACGATAATATTTGTTTGCCATAGTTTTTATTAATTTCAATAGACACGCCTTTAAGATTACTTAAAGCCTCACCTATTTCTTTAGCCTGTCCCTGCGTTATTTTTATATTTGTTTTTTCAACCAGCGGTCTATCAATCAGATTCGCCATCATCTTCTCCTTTTATATTCAGATGAAGAAGTTCCGTCACAACACCGTATCTGGCTGCAGCAGCTCGTAACGTCTGTATGATGATTATATCCATCAAAAAGTGTAACGTAGAATAACTATTATTGTTGTCTGGTACCATATCCTCAGCGTAACCGTCATCTATGGCATTACCATACGCCTTGCTAATTATTTTCACCTCTTCAAATGTTTTCTCTGTTATTTCATTGTGGTGTTTACATTTATTTAATCCCAACGATGTAAGCGTAGCTGCTATTTTGTCTTTTACGCCTTGGTATAACACGAAGTTATGCATGTTATCGCTCATTATTCATCATCCTCGTCATCGTAAATAGGTGTCATTTCAATATCCCAACCATGTTTATTTGATGTATATCTTATTACCTGTACGATTAGCATATCCATATAAAACATCTCTGGGGTGTACTCCTCATTTATATCCCCGTTGTCTACCAGACCATTACAGTATTGCTGTACCATAAGCATGGTTTCAAATACGTCATTTACAATTTTCTCAGTATCATAAATTTCACCTTCATCAGTCTCTTCCAGCTGTATTCCCATTTCAGCCAATCGTGATATAATTCTGTCACGTAATTCCTGCTGTTCCATAAACCATCTCAACTCAGTCATAGAATTCATTCTCCCATATGTAATTCTTTATTTTTCATAATATATCCTATTTATAATATAAACATTGATTTTGATTTGTCAACTTTTTCGCGCGCGAACAGCATTCTTTTTTCCGAAATATATAAGAAAATGGACCATTATGGACCTACATGGTAATAATCTTAATTAAACTGCCTGCTACTACCATACCTATTACTTTTCTTCTTCCTAATGTATATTTAACATCATCATCTTCAAGTATGAATATTTGGAAGAATTCGTCTGGCATTCCTCCAGTTCCTTTATACTTTAAGAATTCATTGTTTATATATACAACTTTTGTTTCACTCGCGTTTGAATTTTTCATTGATCTAACAGTTCATTAAATAGTTTTTCTATTTCCAAGACATGAAATCTCAAGATCTCACTTTTAGCAATAAAATACATAAGCTTAATTCTAACTACCATGTCCTCTGGATCAATGTGCATCATTTTCGCCGTTTCGTTTAAGATTTCTAGGCTGACTTCTTCATTAAGCTTTTTTGCTATATTGTCTATGTCGTTCCATTCCATCATCATCTTCTCTGCGATGGGCTCCCATTTGTCTGTATTAATATCCTTGAGAAGTATTCGTATGACGTTAAGTATATTATGTTTCAGCTTTTCTTCTTTTACATAATCTATTAGAGCCATATAAGTATTCCTTTTGAATGTAACCAAGATAATGTTCCATAACCTATGAACAACATCATAGACACGAATAACATACCTAATATTGTCATAAATAAGGTGCGACCACCAGCAAATACTAACATTACTTTGTCTTTAACACGCATCGCAATTTCCTTTCTAACCAATCAATAAGTTTAATAAAACCTATTACTTTAAGGAATTCCATAAGAGCTTCCCTCAATTCCTCCGCTTCTTCATGTAGTGTTGTCATTTCATCCTCCAAACATTATAAGTAATGGGAGTGCTGTCACTACAGACATTGTCAATACAAGAACCGAAAGACTTAACATTAAAATTGTTGCTGCAATTCTCATTTGTTTTCTCCTTATATTTTTAGAATTCATTACACTGGTATCCTCTTTGACCATTTAGCTTTAAATTTCTTTATATTTCTTATGCACATACATTTCTTTGGTTCTTTGAGTAGGTTCTTTGGTCGTTTAAGTCTTCTATTAGCACTCAATCCAAAGTTTCCTTCAAAGCATCAACTTTAGCTTGTAACGTTATATTCTGTAATAATGTAAAAAGTAAATAATAAAATGTATCTAGTTCCAAATCTTCACCATCAGTTACGGATGGCATGTTGTCTAGTTTATTAAAGATCACATTTGTCAACTGATCCATCTGTTCTGCATCTAGGTCAATCTCAAAATCTTGTTGTATAATTGAAGCAATTCCATCCTTAATAGCAGTCTCGTGAAAATAATTTATTAAAGTAGACATTTATTTACCTTTATCCTTATCCTTTCTATTAATTTGGGATTAGTTAGTACGATAGATCCAAGACCTATCTCCTTACATCCCATATTTTCCAACTGTTTTATATCACCTATGGATGTTATGGAACATCCTGCTACGTTCAAACCTTCTTTGTTAAACTTCTCTATGAATTTCCAATTTTTCTCTTGTGACGCTTTACCTGATACTGCGCCAAACGCCACTGATATGGAGTTCATTCTTATTCCAGTGGTTTTATCAAGATCGTATTTGTATGGGTCTTGGTCGTAAGATAGTTTTAAATACAAAGGATGTTCAACATGAGGTAAGGTACTATGCACATACCTTTTTGCATTCGGACATGAACAATTGATTTCTATACCTTTTATGTTCATTTTATTAAGTAATTTCAGTATCATATAGTTGATGTCTATGGTACTTCCTGATATAGATACTATTATATTAGACAGGTCTTCTTTCTTAAACGAATCAATCCATACAGGTAATCCAATATTATGTAGTCCAACCCTGTTCCATACTGAATCCTTAAACGGGATGACAGCAAATGGCAATCCTGTTTTCTTTGACATAGTTAATGATTTGGTTACTCTGGGAAAGTTAGGTAGATTATACCTATTATGCCAGCGTCTACCAAATCCATACCCCATTACGGAGGCTGAGTAAAAGAACTTAATGTTATTTCTCCTTATCTTCTCTGAATTTTTTAGAATGGTCATTGCTCCCGACCTCTCCATACTATCTTAGTGCATTTTAATACCCTTTTTGAATTATAGCTTTTACAACATTACCATCTGCCTGGCCTTTAAAGTATTCCATCACAGGTTTCATTGCCTGCATCTTGTTTCTGTACTGAGAGAAGTCGATATTCTCTTTAATCCATTTCTCTATCGCTTTCTCGCTTACTTCAACAGGTATATAATCTCTACAGATGTTAATGAACATCAGGTCATTATGACTTTCTTTCTCATCCTTGATTAGTTTCTTGATTATACTGACAATTTTCATGTTGTCTAAATCTTTGTTTCTGTCACGGCTCATTTCACCAAGGATTATGCGTATAGCATCTCTCTTAGCAAAATCCCTTTCTAGCATCGCTGTCTTCAAATCAGTCTTCAGTATGTCTTTCATAAACTTCCTTTTCTGGTTTTGGTAATATGGTAGTTATACAATCCCTATGATTTTCCCAAACTATTTTTATTGTATGTCCTTTGAATAGAGTATCTAATGTTAACTGAAACCCCTTATGCCTATCCAAAATTCCATTTTTTCTTTCACGGATTTTCTCACATAGTGTGTCATACTCTACTCTTGTTATATCTAACTCGTACCGTTCTTTCAAACGCTGTTTTGTATGCGTATATCCGTATTCTTTTTGATTTAAATTCTTTCTCTTCATTCATACCCTCTACTAGTATTATAGTACAAAAATCGGTAAATTTATCATGGTCGACTACATTTTTTCAACTCTGATATAAAATCAATCTTGGATTTGTTGACTTATTTTGTCTAGTCTTATAAGTTTTCCATCTACAAATTTGACTTTATATTCGTACCAGACGAATGCATTATAATCATCAATTAAATCATCAACTTGCTCAGTTAATCCTGCATTAACATTTTCAAATAAACTCTCTAACTCGTCTTCAACCTCTACGTCAGGCATAACAACAGCTTCTTTTATAGTCTTCCGCGTCTTTTCATCTATAACATAGGTATAGAAGTTAAACACTCCAGTGAAGTCCATCTCTATATCTGTCTGATTTTTTACACGCATACAACCCATTAGTTTACTGGTTGTCCCATCCCATGCAGGGGTGCCCCAGTTTGGTCTTTCTTCTTCTGGTGTCTCTTCGTATTCTTTCTTACACCAAATCATAGTGCCTGAAGATGTTATGATATATTCCTCAAGAACATTCTCAAATAAATCCTTAGTTTGAAACAAATGGTTCTGCACCTCTGGGTCAGGTAATTCATATTCACATGTTATTGTATTAAACATTCCCATTAGAGTATCTCCTTTTAAAATATAAAGTCTACAACCTGTAGTTCTTTCGTTTTATTATTTCTGTATTTTACTATTAATATTAGTATGATAGTATCTAGCACAAGTCCTACACAGTTTGTGATTATTAGACTTATACTCTTTAGTTGTATACCATATATTAACCACCATATTAGTCCATGGATTAGAATTATTGTTGGTAGTATAGCCATGTCATCGCTAGATTTTCTCTTCCACAGTCTGTAACCTTGTGGAATTACACCGAGTGCCATTGACAGTCCTATTATGACCATCCATGCTTCCATCAGGACATTCATTATGTTCTCCTTTTACCTTACACTATCCAACCATCTTAGACAGTATGGTAGGCAGGATGTGCGAGGCTATTGCTAGAATGGGTGCCATTATTATAGCAACAATTACAAATGCTGTCACTGTCCCTAATATAATAAGTATAACCTTTAATATTTTTCGTGTTCTAATATTCATGTTTTCCTCAACCTAATAGCTTCGGACGGACAAGACACTACACATTCTTCACAACCAATGCACTCGCCAGCCTTTTTTTCTAGTGTAATTGCACGACCTGCTTTGGCTATTCTAAATATATCCATAGGACATACGTCTCTACAGGCTCTACATCCTGTACATTTGTTTCTTGTAATAACTGGTTTCATAGCCTCCTCATGTTGTGTCTATTATTATTCCAGTATTTTCGACTACCTGTCTTGCTCTATCATCGAATAGTCTTATCATGCCGAAGTCTTTTTTGCAAGTAATCTCTAAATCACCTAAACCATTTTTCTCTAACCAGTCTTGTACTGGAGGTATATGATCTTCTTGTGATGCTCTCGCAGTAAATATCTTAACCGTGATGCCCAAGTTTATCCATTCTCTAACTTTAGCCATCATACGCGGAATTGGTCTTCCTATGTATTCAGGGTCATTTTCTGGGTCATAATAAGCTAGAGTTCCATCTAAGTCTACTCCATACCAAGGTTCTCTCATTTTATCTCCATCATAGCATTTAGTTGTTTCTCCATTTCCTTTTCACCTATCAGAAGGTGCGTGAATTCAAAATTATATCGCTTAGTGTTTATCATTAGTCTAATTATTCTATCATTTATCTTCATCACGATCCTTATCCTCTCCCTGCTTCATTCTCAAGGTAATCAAAAATGTATTTCTCCATAATTGGCATGTCATAGTCTTTTACATTCCAAGGCAATACAACAGTCTCAACAAACAACTGTACTGCTCTATCCTTATCGTCCTCTGTAGGATAGTAACAAATATATGCTAGGTTATGTGCTATTTCTCTATTATCCATCATCTTCTCCTCTGTTATATCTCAGCCACGCTGCTTCTATGATATTACAATTCTTCCATCCGCTCTAATAAAGTACCCAAATCGGTTTTATTCTCTCCTATCAAGACTCTCACATGCTGCAACTGCCAGTGCTGCTACTTGTATCATGCGTCTGCGGTATTTATCAAAAGAATTATAGTCCGCCATCTGTTTTGACCAGGTTGCATAGGCGATGATGTAATTACACCAATCTTCTGGATTATGATTGTCATCATGTTCAGCACCACCCCATTTTTCATCCTGCCGAGTTCTCTCTACCAATATTTCCTCAATAATAACTGCTTTTGTTGTCATTTATTTGTCTCCTTTTATTAACAAGAATTACAACTGTGTGTTTCTTCTGGTTCGCCGCAGCATGCACAGATGTGTCTAGCGTTTGGATTATGTGGCCCAGGCTTAGTAAAAAGAATCATTAGACCGGACACTACAATACACAAAACTAGTACACCTAGTACTATCATTCCTATGACTTGTGGTTCTATTATTTTTCTCCTTTGGTATCAATTGTTTCTACCTCTAAAATATATTCCGTTATCGTTGAATCATATCTCATCTTTACGCAAGGAACACCGGTAAAAGAAAGATCAAAGAAACTAGAAATAACGCCATAAATATCACCACAGTGACTTCTAAATTTAACAGTGTGTCTTTTTTTTAATTTCATCTCTTTCTCCTTTCAAATCCTCAATACACCGTGGACAGGTTACATCATCTTCAGACCGTGTTACTCTTATTCTCCGCGCAGTTTTACCACACTGCGTTGTTTTTCCATTTTCATCTCGTTTTAGCATCGGTACCGTACCTCCAAATGAATAATGTACCCAATTGTGTTTTCCTTTCATTTCTTCTCCTTTTTGCTTCCTCTTAATAAAACACATCTGTCACTACTTGTGCGGTATTCATATATATCCATCCAGCACCGATCTTCCATTTGGCTTCCAATAGTGCTACTACAACTACGGCAGTAATTACCACTATTCCCACAATAAATACCTTGATTATAACTTTCTTTAATACAGATTCCATTAGTTACTCCTTGTTAATAGTGTATTACATCTACTATTACGTTAGGATCAGTGGTAGCTATCGATACATAACTTAATATCAAGGCCATTAAAATCATGGGCCCAAATATAATAATAAGTTCTAGTAATGTAAATCTTCTCATTTTTCTTTTTCCTTTTTATAGCTACTCACACATCCATGTTTATGTGTTGGATCGATAATTTCATCACAATATGGACAACTATATATAGCAACTGGTAATTTACCTGTATGTAAATTATATCTAAAGTAGTTAATCCAGTCTTGTTCATTCTCTAGATTGTGTAGTTTTCCATATTCAGCTAGTTTCATCCCTTTCTCCCCACCTTTCAAATTCTAATTCTTGCCATTGCCTGAGGTGCCACTCTTCCTTACAATATTCACAGCCTTCTCCACAATATCCTCTATTATGCATGACGAAAGCTAGTTCGTTTTCTTCTAGGTCGTACATGTTTGGCTCGTCGCGCCGATTCATTTTTTCTGTCTCCTTTCATGATTATAATATAATGCATAATTTTCATTTGTCAAGGGGACATTGTCATTATGATCGTGGTTGAACCTTTTTATTACGCCAAATTTATCGTGTATGGCACCCCATGTAAGAATTGATACATATTTACCTAGTATACCTTTATAGCCGCCACCTCCATGGGCAAAGTTTTCTCAATTACAGGTAATTGATTAAAAATTCTTCTCTATTACAGAGGGTTGATAGACATTCGCAGTGGATCGAGTCTCTAAACAACATCCACAAATCTAACTCTTGAAAGGAATTTACCAATGAAAAATGCATTCCAAATCGTTTCCGAAGCGAAGGTTGCCTTTGAAAAAGCTTGCACTGACCTTAGCAGTGCCGTCCGCATTCACAAAGGCGTGATCAGCAAGAAAGAGTACGAGGCAATGGCTGTTAAACACCTCAGCATCATCCATGAGGTTCTTGTTAATAGTGAGTCAGATGCCTGCTCCATCGACAAGGCGCTCGCAGCTTATGATGCTCCTGAGCCTGAGGCTAAGAAGAATACCTTCAAGGCAGGCACCACTATGGCTATGGAGGCACAGGCCCGGGAGGCTGGCTATACACCTAAAGGCAAGCGTTGCTCATGCCCCGGCTGCAAGAGCAACAACACGCTCGTCACCCTGGCAAAAGGTAATGAAACCGTCAGGGCCTGTAAGTGTGGCTACCGCAAGCCCGAGAAGTTCTAACATCACAACCCCGCAAGGGGTTGGTAAAGCTCTCTCGCTTACCGCACTATGAGAGAGTTTTATCAACCTTTTCCTATAACCTATAACCTTTAACAGGAGTATTACTATGTTAGAATTTAAAACATTTGTTCCAGTTTCGGACCTTCCGGCCGAAGGTTTCATTTATGCTCGCGTTGCTGATAATGTGCTTGATGAGGACATGTGGAACACCTACGCTCTCACCATCAACAAGGGCATTGTTACAGGCCAGCTGGTTCGTACCAGAGGCGTCTATGGGCACATTGACTTCCTCAGATGGACCACTCTTCAGTTGTCTGATTGGTCGTCCGAAGACTGTACCGGTTCTCACCCTGAGAACTTCTACGAACTGGCTGTTGTAAACTAAGGAGGTAACACAACATGTATGGTATATTTAGTGGAGCGTGGGATCCCGACTGGATACTGGATGATGCCGATGTGATACCTGACAATGATCCAGAACTTACAATCGGCGAAGTTTGGAATGATGAATTTCCAGATGAGCCTGAATATTAACCTTTAACTGGCGAAGAGGAATTATTATGACAACTAAGTTATTTGGAACATGGAGTAATGTACAGAGCAAAGGCTCTTCCATCACATCGGAAGATGTGGATATGGAGGTTAGATTTTGGTCTTACATTGACAGCTATAACATCATTGCAGCATTCAGTTGGCTCATTCGCGCCGACCTGAGAAACCTGATTCCCAAGACTCGGGTTGATGTGCTGTGTGAGGAGTGTTGCAAACTGGAAGAAAAACTACGTGATGTAGTACCTCCTCCTTCAACCTTTAATATTACACCTATGCCGATGGCTGTAGTCTGGCCATCCTGAATCAGTGTGCCTCAAGTAATGCTCATTATCACATACTCGGTATACTTACCAGTAATTACTGATAGTGAGTGTTGCAGGATGCATTAACAGCAGATAACCAATAACACTCTAACTTAACGGAGGTAGTACTATGACACAAGTATTAGGCGGACTCGTCACACAGGTGTGCATCGACAGCAAATGCTCTGAGGTAACAGCCATTAACATGTTGAGAAAATGTAAGCGATATACTGATCCGCGCTCGCACCTCAGAGCAGACGGATTCGTGTGCCCCTCTCAACCGAACGTTGTTGAGACTAAGAAAGAAAAAGTTCGCGCAGGACAGAAGAAGACCAAACGTCAGCACAGTTAGTGCACCTCAAGTAATACCTGTTGTCAATAGGTTGAAGAACACTATATCCTTACCTATGAGAATAGGTATTGCAGGCAACACTAACATAAATAAACTATGAAAGGGGGTGACAATCATGAGAATTGAACCTGTTACATTAGGCTATCCAATGTGGGATATTACACCACTCCTCCCGCCTGTACCTTCCAAACCTAAAAGTATCATTGATATCTTCCCTCAACCCCAGAACATTAATGATTTGTTCAATGTCCTGATGACCAAGCTCAAGATGGAGATGGTACTTATCCAGTTAAAAGGGATTGGTGTAGAAGAAGAAACTGAAGAAAGTTACGAAACATATCTTCAGTACCCTAACAATAAAATACGTGCACTTGCGACTAGTATCGTAGATCCATCCGACTCTAATGACAAAAAGATGTACAAGATAGAGCAATGGGTCATTGAAAACATCGAGTATCAGTTAGACATAGAGACCTACGGTAAAGACGAGCTATGGGCATATCCCACTATGACTCTGGATAAACTCGTTGGTGATTGTGAAGATGGTGCTTTCTTGATGCATAGTCTCGCACTACACGTAGGTATTCCAGCTGATAGACTTCGTACATATGGCGGATTGGTATGGGCTGATGATTGGGGCCTCACCACAGGTGGTCATGCGTGGACGGCATATCAGAGAGAGACTGATGATGAATGGATTATTGTGGATTTCAGTTACTGGCCCACTACTGAAGCATTCTCTGACCGTACACCAATGTCCAATCGCGAGAAGTACATAGATGATTGGTTCTATGTACAACGGGACAAAACTGTGGAGTCTCCATATACAAACTACGTACGTAATCCAATGGGACTCTACGCTAACCAGGAAAAAGGCTTATTAACAAATATTATGGCATGAAAGGAAATACTATTATGAACCACGACATTGTTAATGTAGGACTAGTTATGTGGATATTCGGATGGCTCTGTGGCATGCTTACCAGTTACATTCGGCATCAGCGTGCCATTCACAAACTAGACCAATCCGTAAAACCATCTGTTGGAAGCTTTTTCGATCCGGGGTTCAGACTACAGCCTGATAATGAGCCGTTCACAAGCTACACTAATAGGAATGCTGTTAAAACGGATAAGGAAGAGTGCCAATGTATCGTATGTAAGAAAATTATTACTGATGACGACTGGAAAGAAGTTACCATCGAATTTGCGGAGATTTTTGCCAGGGCTGATGGTCTCGGTATAGAAAGCCTCACTGAGGAGCAGCAGGTTCTCGTTAACCGTGAGGTACATGCTAAATGCTATGACTTTTTACCCTAACCATCTAACCGCGCTGGCATACCGCATTGTAGTATGCTGAAAGGTAGTGATATAATGAAACAGAAGAAACATCACTTTACAGCATTATCAGATAAGAGTTGCATTGAGACCCGGTGCTTAAAAGCACTGAAACTTAATGTGGTTGAGCGCAAAGCACCACAGAATGTCACCAGGTGCTTCAAATGTAACAAGGCTTATTTACGAGCGGTTGCCAAAACCAAAGACGACAGGCGCCGTAGAGCAGAAGTTCATGCCTAGCACCACAACAACGTCATCCACCTGTCCTCCAGGGCAGGTGGATAAAACAAATGAGCGCCTTCTGCCTGTCCTTGTCTCTCGGGACAGGTAGACGAAGCGATATTAAAGGCTTAGGTGCTCCTGCTTCGGCAGGTTGATGTGTAATCATAATTCACCATGGAACAACTCATTAGTGCCTCTGTGAGCCATGGTGGGGGATCAACAGTGCGGTATATCGTCGTAAAAGCACCGATCGCACTGCCCCTTCCTTTCACGATGGACGGTGAGGAGCCATTGAGAAGAGCATACTCCTCACAAACTCTAAGCGTAGTAAAAATTAAAATTGACGGGAAATAGAAAATAAGAACAAATATAAAGTCTGTTTTTTATATTTTTATGAAGCGACCGACTAACCTATAAGGAGGATATCATATGCGATTAATATTGGGAGAGCTTTTAGTTAAAGACATCAACATTGTTGGCAATCTTCAATACTTTCCTCAAAAGACGGTACCTGGATTCTTTGGAGACCCTACGATTCAACAAAGGTGTAGTGTTAGGGCATATATACCTTTCAGGAACAGTAGTGTGATCTTGGATTTAATAGCATGGGCAGAATTGGTTGATCCTTTATTGGAAATATTCATTGAAGACCGCGCCTTCAACGCTGTATTAAGTCCTACTGTTATTTCGAGTACGATTAATATGCCAGAAGGGGTGGTTAGTAAAAAAGTTAGATTTACCATCATGAAGTTTATCTAAGTTTTCTCACCCACCCACCATCCCCCGCAACACCTCCTGTTAAAGGACAAACACCGAGTACAGCGTTATTTCATCTCATTGAACTAGCGCTGTACTAGCTTCCTCTCACCCACCCCCACCCCAAGGACAAGCACCGAGCGCCGCAACTGCGCCTCGGTGCATCGTTTCTCGCGTACCGCTCAGTGATCATGTATACATGATTGCTGAGGGCTACACGAACGTAGCTCAATAAAGCACAGCTTTGGTAGACAGTGCTGGGAAGGGAGTTTGCCTATGGACGTTTCGCCTCTCATGACACCGTTAACTATCAGGTACACTACCAAGTGGGCTGTGGCCATACGTAGTATCATGGGACGCGGAAGTCGTCTTTGGAACCGGGAAAGGCTTTTTATTTCTCGGGAAACCGTGGGGCGCGGGGCCGGGCGTGGGGCCGGGATCTCGCTTAAATTATGGGGTGTGCTGTGGGGATAGTCAGATCGGAAGACATGGTACCTTTTGTCAAGCCGAATAGACAAGGACGGTAAACTGCCAGCGGCACATCCCATAAACTTAATCTCTTAATCAGGAGGATTTACATGAATGTAGTGAATCAGGTCGACATGGCCAAAAAGGCTGACGAACTAGCTCGCATGAAGGGTGGTGAGCTGGTACAGGTTATGACCCTAAGCGGACCTTGTGTCATTTTCGGCGCACATCTGGTCCATGCCAAACTCATCGGTATCATCGGGGCACTCATGAACCTGGAAGAATGGGCTGATGGTAAAATTCCGGGGCCGGGTGTCAATGCCATCGTGTTCAGGGGTGATGGGATGCCTTGCAAAGCGGATATGAAAGAAGTATTCGCAACTTCACATGCCAACACATTGACAATGGCAATCAACTTACGGAAGCACTTTGACATCGCGTTGAACACCGTGCTCACGGAAGAACCTACACTCAGTATCAGAGCAGCTCTCTGGCACGAACTACTGACTTCCATTTGTCATGAGATCCATCATGTGGCAGTGCTGTCCCTTCTCAAACCTGAAGATGGTTGGTCTGAGGAAGATGCTAAGGCTGAAGAAGAGGCAGCGAAGGTGTGGGCCAAGGAAAAGATCACCGAATTGGCCTTGACGAACCTCGATATGGAACCACCTCCATTCAATGAAGAACCATTCTTCGGATTCCTTTTCATGGAAGCCAACATTGAACGTGTCAAATCAGATGCTGATGAGAACATCTGGAACACTCAGCTCCTGATGCTGACTGAGAACTGGGCATGGCACGATCCATCAGACGGGCTCACCTGCCACTCATGGAAGGATTGGATCAATGCCAATGTGGTGGAAGTGTCTAAAGAGTCTGTACCTGCTGAAGTCACCGACCGAAAGGTACAAGAAATTGCAGTCAAAATCATCAACAAAGACACGAATGCCGAGTCCAACGTTCAAACCGCGGGCGCCAATGCAGTTATTCCTGTCTCAGATGTTGTGACTAAGATTGAGAGCACTTTCAAGTATGTATCGGGACCAGGCGGCGAAGCTCCGGGAGCAGAGAAAAGCAAAATCGTTGAGCAACTCATCGACCATGCTCCTAATCTGACTATTGATGATCTTTTCACCAATCCGAGTACCGAAGTCGTGGCTGAAATGGATCCCGAACTGTTGGATCTCATCGAGAATGATATGGATGACGAACCATTCATTAGTGGTCATGATGTGATAGCCGCTGATTCAACAGAGGCTCTTCACAGGGCCGGCGCAGCTCACCCTGACCAACCACTATTCACCAGTACTCAGACCACTGTTGAAGAGCAGCCTGTCCATACAACAGTATCAAAACAACCAGAGATGACTCAGGCGTTCGATCCTCAGGCTATCCAGCAAACTACACAACTACTGTTCCAACGGCTGTTCCAACACCTATTCGCCAAGTGTCAGCCGATCAATGGTGTATTCGCCAATCCGACAGCAATCTTTGAGCCTGTCCCAATCACCGACATTCCAGGGATTAACATCCTGGTTGGCTGTGACACCATCAACGAAACCGGCCAATTTAAGAAAAACATGCCGGTTCAGGGCTTCGTCAAAGGACTGATCTTCCAGAAGTCCAAACTGCCTGCATATCATATTTATCTCAACGTAGGCGGTATTATTCACCAAAGACGTCTCATTCCTCAGAACACAACCACCGGTTCCAGCGCTGCACAAGAAGCGATCGCAGGTAACAACATCGGCTGGATCATTGACGCTATCGAGACCGACAGGAACGCAGCGTTTAAATTCAAGTACGCTAATGGCGCAATAACACCTTGTTAGAGGAGGTACTTATGGTGCCATTCAGTGGTATTGTCATCGAATCGACTGTTACTGAATTAGTCATCCGACTCAGTAACGGTCATGAGATTAAAGGACTAGCACCTCGAAAGCAACTAAGCTTCGGTCAAGAAGTCATTGTATACTATGATTATGCTAAGGGGCGCGTTGGTAGAGTGGAAATCCCCGGTGTTAAAGAACTTGATAACCCGATAGAGGGAAGGGAATTTTCTACTACAGATTATGACGATGAAGTGCTAGACTTTCCAGACTCCGGAGCAATCTCTTAAATAGGGATTTCTCGGGAACCGTTCGGTGCGCGGTCGGGCTCGGGGATCGTCCCGTCGTCCTCGAATACAGACGCTTTGCGTTCTGGGATTTTTCTCGGGGCCCGACCCTTGATCATCGTGTGCCTGTATATGCAGACATGCGCGGCGGACACCAAGTGCGGTATGTGCTTGAGTGTTCAAATCCATTAATTCCTAATCAGGAGGTAGCAATTATGTCGAGTAAAACTTTAGCAATCACAATGTTTGCGGGTATTCGTGTAGCGGGAGAACTCCAATATGTTCCGGGCCATGTACGACCCGGAGACGGTAAAGAAATTCAGGCCCGTTGTATCATCCCAGTATACGAAAACACGGCCCGTGCCGATGGCCAGGGTAATTCCATCAGCCATCAATTCCGCCTCACCGCATGGAATGTTTTGGCCGACATATGTGCAAAATCCCTTCCGAAAGGCAAGGAATTTAGCGCAGTATGTTCGCCGAGACAGTACAAAGGTCGAGTGTTCTATTCAAACTTAGCCCCGGTCAACGACATCGCCACCGGTCAGCCACTGATGACCAACAAAGTCTCCTTTAATATTGATGAGATCTCCTTCGGGATCGATTCCGCAGACTTCCTGAACAAAGAAATCCAGGAGAGGAGACGCGGACCTCAGTGGAACATCCCGGGCACCCAGGACCATGCCAACTGGTTGGCACGAATCGCTGACATTAAAGCAATGAAATACATTGTCGGCGCAGAACATTTCGGTTATGCCAAGGTCCTTGCCCCAACAGTCGGCGGCGCTGCAAGTGCCCAACCCGACCCGAATCTGGTCAACACCGCCTTTGCCGGAGCAGAAACAGTAGCAGCGGCTAGTAATCCGGTTATGATCAACGGACAGACCATTAATCTGCCGGTCGGATATACGGTCGATACACAGGGCAATGTTATTCCGATGACCAACCCCCCTGCAGGCACGGTAGGCGCAGTTGGCGCAGTTGGCGCGGTCAATCCCACCGGAACAGATCCCCAGAAACTCTTCTAGTCACTGTTCTAGTGACACTCTGACCTAAGTAACTTAATTGTTACTTAATTCTTCGGTTGGGCCACCCAAAATGGGTAGCCCAACCGTATTTTTTTCGGGGGTCAGAATGATATATACCGAAAAAGTTTACTTCTTAGTTAATAAACCGCTTTGTTTTAATACTACCGAATTAGTTTTAAGTACCAACTCTAGAGGGGAGGGACTGCTGCCACCTAGTGAACCGCATCATCAATTTAACCCATGAAAATTTCTATTACAGAAAGGAATATATTATGGAGACAATGGGAGATTTAGCCCAGAGTATGAATATTACAGTAGAGGAATTATGTAAAGATGTTGAACCAGAGGTAATATGTGTCCATAATGACACCTGTTCATTTGGTAATTGTCCACATAGATGGCCACATCATGCACAGAATGAAATTGAAACTTGTGACTACGAGCTATGTATGAATATGGGGGTAGTAGCATGTTGTACGCCTATTACCGGTTAATTTTTCATCGGCACACTAAAATCCATTGTTTGAGAATGCATCATTACCATGTCATCTGAAAATGAACCTTCAACAATATCGATGAGTAATTCAATAGCTTTAGTACGATTAGGTTTAACTGGGTTTTGCCGTGACTTATGAAAAAATATATTGACGCTGTGCTGAGTTGTTAACGATTTAATATGATTAAAATATTCAATATATAAACCTAGGGTAGCCTGTTTTTATCCCGAATTCTTTTTCAACTGAAGAAAAAATCCCCGAAGTGGGGGGGACTTCCCGATTATTAGAAAGAGTCGAAATAGTTTTACCCCAAGGGTGCGGGAGATGATATAATATTTTATCTGAAGTTGAATGTTGTTTTTTAAAAGGGGCAGGGGAGATGTCTCTTGCGTTTTGTTACTTCTCATTGATTAAAGGGTAATAA
>SDBT01001810.1_pt1 | contig 38229 bp, 64 predicted proteins | sample 2277101 | NCBI WGS metagenome assembly SDBT01 (sample SAMN10404973, study PRJNA504765) | marine sediment metagenome | isolation source: marine sediment core GS10_PC15, 103 cmbsf | place: Arctic Ocean: Southern Knipovich Ridge | collected 2010 | reverse complement strand
TTACCAGTCATGGGATGAAGACGAGGGGACAGGTGAAAGGACAGCAGAAGGACAGCGGGAGGACAGCGGGAGGACAGCGGGAGGACAGCGGGAGGACACTAACAATAAGGGAAAGAAGGTAGAAGAAGGTGAAACCAGTAAAGAAGGGAAAGACTCTTCTCGTCGCACTTCGTACTCCGAAGCGGACATGGCGACCGCAGAAGCAATCAAAGCGATGGTCCTAGATGTGGTTCCCAAGATGAAACCGCCCAACATGCCTCAGTGGGCTAAAGATATCCGCTTGATGCGAGAACGCGATAGCAGGACCGACGATGAGATCCGCGAACTGTTTACATGGGCCAATAAGCACAGCTTCTGGAGGGCGAATATTCTCTGCCCATCGAAGCTACGTGAAAAATTCGATCAACTAACAGCAAAAATGGAGGAAAACTCAAATGGACAAGCAAACCCAAACCACGGACTCGGTAAAAACTTCGTCGAAACCCGCCCTGGACGGCTCTAGGAGGCCACTGGGCCAGATGATTAGCTACGTACTAGACTCACGCACCGCAAAGACCACACTGCCCAAGCAGAGGCCTAGAATGAGCACTAACGGGGAGGAGTGTCCTCTGGCGTTCATCGCACTGGCCAAGACGATTGGCCCAAGGTACGAAAGATGCACGCTGGAAAACTACGTCGTAGGTAAAGATCAAAATCAAGTCGCGGCCTATGATTCAATTAAGTGGTTCGACAGGAATATGATGACGGCCCAGGCAACCGGCAGCGGGATAGTCTTGTATGGCAATCCCGGCACAGGAAAGGATCATCTACTGTGCGCCTTGATGTACTCCGCAATTCTGCATCACGGCCTTACCGTCAAGTGGATTAACGGGCTGGATTTGTACGAGCAGATTAGGCACTCGATTAACGGTGGGACGCCAGAGCGTGAGATTATTAAGCAATTTATGGAACCTCACATTTTGGTCATCAGCGACCCGATCCCGCCAAAGGGTGAAGCAAGCCGATATAACGCCGATGTGTTGTATCGGATCATTGATCGGCGATACCGAAAGAACCTGCCAGTGTGGGCAAGTTTCAATGCCTCTGGAGGAGAGGAAGCCGAGAACCGGCTGGCGAAAAACATAGTTGATCGCTTGAAAGATGACAGCCTTTGCATCCATTGCGACTGGGAAAGCTATCGCAAGCCGAAGGGCTGATTGGGATTGAGCAAAAGCGTGATGAGAGTTTGAGTATCGAATTTAAGAGTAGTAACTAACCTTAACTTGGGAATGAATTGATGCCGAAGAAAAAAGCGAAAAAGACAACGAAAAAGAAAGTGGGCTGCAATTGCGTCAAGGATGTCAATAAGCAGCTAGAGGAACACAACACGGTGTTGCGAACTGAAATGCTGTACGACAAAAAGACTGGCAAGATGCGAGTGTCTGGCCCTGTTATTGAGACACACAAACTGGAAACAAAAAGCCGCAAGTCGAAGATTACAATCTTTACGCTGTACTGTCCGTTTTGCGGTGTCAAATTGAAGAAGGAAAAAGCGTGACGGCAAAATCACTTTGAACTTGAATGGAGCTAACTGATGTATTTTTCATATTCCGGAGAAGAGTACCGGACCCATGAAACCGAGAAGGAAGCCAGAGATGCGGTAGAAGAGGATATGGCATTTTGGGTGAATGATGCTGAATATAATGGCGAATGGGAACCGCGTTCACGGGAAGTTTGCTACGGCAAGATAACGCACGCCATTAAATGCGTCAAAGCGGATATCGGTCCCGTTGATGATGTCCAGGCGGTTGAGCATCACATTTTAGAGCCAGTGAAAGGAGCTAACGATGAGTTAGAGGGTGATAACATCGCGGCAATGCACGAGATTAAAAACTTACATGAAATGCTCCGAAAAGTGGGACAGCGACTCGTTGACACCGAAACCGAGCTAAAGGAAACGAAGGAACACTTCGAGAAGTTTGCTTCAATGGCGGCAACGTGTAAGCGTGAAAATACGCACGAGTGGATGGTGTCAATGCAGGTTCATCTAAACGGTGCATGTGATCGCCTTGATCCAATCGCTTATGTTGTAATGGTTGGAGCAAGTTATTTTGAGTTGCGAAGAACAGAACGCGACACAACCACAAAGGATGCCGACGATGGCGAATGATCGAGTTCACATAGGGAACGATGTGCGTTTAATTGTCAATGAATACAAAACGGGCAATCAAGTGAGGATTAGGTATCCAGACGAACTCAGGGGTTATTACCGCGAAAGCGATGCCATCGACGAAGCCAAAGCCGCTGAGATTATCGCGTTTTTACAGAGGGAGTTTAAGTTATGAGTACAGAACTGCCGCAATTGGACATCTCTTGCGATGGCTGTGGAATCTGCTGTATGCACATGAGCGTTCCTCCTTTTGACGATGAGGAGGTAGGACTTTTACAATCCCCGATTTTAGAAGATTATTTGGCAGTTAAGGAGTCTCGAAGGCTGCAACTTAAAGTACACGGCACGGACTATACCCCATGCGGCTGGTTCGACATGGCGACGCGCAAATGCAAGCATTACTATTATCGTCCGGTTGTTTGTCGTGTATTTGAAGTGGGTAATACGTATTGCTTGGATCTAAGGAAAGACGGTGGATTAAAATGAAAACCGCGAATAAAACGCCGGTGCATATCGGAGGGTGTTATGCTTAAAATCCTAGCGATAATTCTGGCGATGATTTTACTCACGATTTTTGCGATACTGCTGATAACGTGGGATTACACAAGGCGATTAAACCGCAAAGTTGTACGGAAGGATGATGATGAAAACTAAAGCTAAAACAACCGTCCATATTCGGTGGATGATTCGACGCGACGAATGCGAGTTTCTTGAAATCGAGAACGCGGCGTTTGAGTATCCGTGGAGCATAGAGACTTTGCGGCAAGCGTTGCGGAATCGTAATTGCATTGGCATGGTAGCCGAGTACGATGAAAACGTGGTTGGCTATATGGTTTATGAGCTACACAGCGACAAGTTGTTCCTGTTGAGCATGGCGGTTCATCCTGATCACCATCATCAAGGCGTTGCAACCCAGATGATCGACAAACTTATCGGTAAATTAAGTAAGCAGCGGAGACATTCGATAGAAACCGAAATCCGCGAATCAAACCTCGACGCTCAACTGTTTTTCAAGGCGATGGGGTTTCGAGCGACAGGGATTCAATGGGGCTGGTATCAGGACACGGCTGAGGACGCTTACCGTTTTGAATTTAGATTGGGGGAGAAATGAGCATAGTAATCGGCATTGATCCAGGCTCTAACGGCGGCATAGCTTTACTATTTGGCGAAGCGATTGCCTTAACGGAGACTCTGAACATGGCGAATAAAACCGATCAAGAGATGTGGCGGTTTATAGAACACGGTGGACACCAAGGGGCAACAGCGTGGCTAGAAAAAGTTGCCGCACGTCCGGGACAGGGTGTCACTTCCATGTTCACCTTCGGCGTAAATTACGGGCTAATAAGGGCGTGGATTGTCGCCGCTGACATGCGACGCAGACACATTACTCCCGCTAAGTGGCAGAGAGAGTTTAGTTTACCAACACTAAAAGACTGCGGGTACGACAAGAATAAGCACAGCACAAGAGGGCCAGCGACGACTATCAAAAAGAAAGCACACAAGGATGTTGCACAGGAGCTATTTCCAACGATAAAAGTGATTCACAATATCGCAGATGCGCTTCTGATAGCGGAATATGGGAGAAGGATTATGGGCAGAGAAGCGGGAGGTAAGCCATGAATTGGACTGACGCGAAAAACAACCGACGATGTGACTTAATTGACAAGGAGATAGACGGCACACTAGCCAGCGGCGAACAGGATGAATTAGACGGCTTGCAAGGCGAGATGTTGCGTTGGCGTAATAAGCTGGCCCCGCGTCCGATTGAGGAAGTACGTAAATTACACAGCGAATTGAAAGCGAGGGCGAAATGACTTGGACCGATGAAAAAGCGGAACGGCTGAAGCGAATACTGACCGCACCTCAGTACGTCCACGATGTTTCTGAGGCAATTATATTGCAGGGTGAGCACCGCGAATATCTCACTGACCAACTCGCTGAAAAAGACGCGGCAATAAAAGAGTTTACAGCAGAGGGAAAGCGATACGCGGAGTTATTCCGGGCCGCTCAGAACGTGACAAGCGCATGTACTGAGGCTTACAAAAACCGTGAGACAGATTCCCTGTGGGAAGCGTGCGACGTGATAGACGAACTATTTATAAAATGGCTACATGAAAGCGAGGAAACCGATGACGATGGAAACTAAATATATCGACGGGCCACCGATCAGAAACGGGAGATGGTGGGTAGAGTTCAATGGTAAGCTTTGCCGTGCGATAATGTGGTCAGAAATGGCGAAGGTCAACATTAGAATAACAGACCTAAATGGTGAGCCGGTAGGATCAGGGAAGGCAGGAATCACACGCCACTGCAAAGACGAATCACAACCGCCGCCGATTCCCGAGCCGCTGGTTTGGCCTGAGGAGCCTACCGTACAGAAGGCGATTTACAGAGGCAGTCCCGCATGGGCGATTGATTTAATTTCACCGTATAGAAACGCGGTGAGCCAGCACCATAAAAGATACTTAGTCGTCGATGAGCATGGCAGGAGGTTTTTCGACGAACTTCCCGACGACTGCGAGATAGTAGGCGAGCATGGCTACGACTAACAGCGACAAGAAACACGTTGAAGTTATTAGCAACCCTCGCTGGCGCGCGATTGTTTTGCATGTTCGGCGCGAGTTTTTGGAGGAGTGAACCGTGGCAAACAAAATAAAGATCGACGACAAGGCTGAAAAGTTTCAGGACTGGGCAACAGCGTATAACCGCGACGCTACTGGATTTGACATCGTTGTATCTACTAAATACGGGTACGTTAAATCGTGGAGTCACAAGAATAGAATTGTTACTCACTCTAAGTTGGAGTTTATCTATAACGGGCTAGTGTATTCTCGTTGGTTCCGCAAAAAAGCATATACAGAGCGAGGGTTAATAACCAAATCTAAGCGGTTCGCACAGGATGTTATTGACGGGAAGATCGACCTTGCAAAACCCTGACCAAAAGTTAAGATGAATTGTCCCGCACTACACAAAGGCGGCTAGGGCGTGCTGTTACAGCTTTAATGGTTCGGTTGTGGGAGGGTATGTCAAATGTCCGCTATCACCACATTTAGGTCACACCGCTACGAATTACGAACCCGCCGAAGGTTAAACGCCCGATTCCAAACCGGGCAGCACGTTTTTATACTTGACAGCGAATCCAGAGCGTGTAAAATAGGGATTCTCCTTTCAAAAGGATTCGATTGGGAAAAGCCTGCTGAGAAATCGGTGGGCTTTTTCTCTTGACACGCAATGCAAAAGCGGCTAACTTGCGGAAAACAACTTTTCTAAGGGGACGCAATGTTCGAGAAAATACTGGATTCGATGGGGTCGGGCTGGAAAACTTATCTATCCGGCTTTCTAATGATGCTTTCCGGCGTTTTAGTCATCGGTCAAACCGTACTTGCGGCGGCAGAGGAAGGTGGAACGCTGGATTTTGAGCAAATCGGCGTGGGTATCGGAATGATTACCGGCGGTTTCGGCATGATTGGGCTTAGACATGCCAAAAAATAACTAACATAAAGGGGGAATTATGCGTTTCATAGCAATGCTGTTTGTGATGCCGATAATCTGTTTGCTAGGCGGGTTGGCACAAGCACAGGTAGCGAAGTTAAAAGCACCGTCAACGGCAAAAACATCTTCAATTGTGACGGTTGACCTATCTGGAACCGAAGGCGATGAGGTGGATTTAGCGATTATTCCGCCAATTGAGCAGATGGTTGAGGACACCGGCGGAAAACTTATCTACGTTGTCCCGTCCAAGCCAGGACGCTACACGATAGTTCTGACAGCGTACAAGGGGGCAATCTGGGACCAGGAGAGCATCACCCTCGTTGTTCTGGGCAAATCAGCCGATGAGCCAGTTGACCCCTTAGAGCCTCCTGCTGACGACGTGAGCGAGTTCGAGAAAGTCTCTCGGGCGAACATCCCGGATACGGACCAAGACGACATTGACAAGCAAGCGAAGTGGTTTAACGATCTGGCGGATTCGATAATCGATGATGAGTTGACGCTGGCCGAAGTGTTTGTGAAGATTCAGAAGGCTTCCAAGGGGTCAAAGGAAGTGAAAGGCTGGGATAATATTTGGAAAAATCACTTCAACGCTCTGTCAGACACGTTTGCTAAGGCTAATCTTGTGCTGCCTAAGCAGTTGGCGGCGGCGTTTCACGACATTGCGAAGGGACTCCAATGAAACTCACGATTCAACAGCAGGTCAAATTACTCCATTTGCACGGGCATTTCGGCTCTATTCCGTATGGCGACGTGGTCGGACTGGAGGATAATCACAAGCTGACCTTAGACGCCGTAGAGCGGTTTCAAAAGGAAAACGGACTCGAAAGGGATCGGGTCTACGGCCCAGTGACCGAATCCCTATTGTCTCGCCCTACTTGCGGTGTGAATGAACAAGCAAGGGGTCAATTGTGCCAATGGCCGAAAAACTGCAATAACAGCGAAGATTACACCACGATTACGATCAGTTTCGACCCAAGAGGAGTTCGCGGTATCAGCGAAGATAAAGCCGTTGAACTAGCGGAAAAGGCCGCTAAAGCATGGTCCGACGTGAGCGGTATTCACCTCAAGTTCGTCGAAAGTGGCGCTCAATTAGTCGGCAGCATGGGAAGCATTGGGCGAGGTGTACTCGGTTTAGCTCAATTGCCATGCGGAATCAGGTGTGGCGATAGTCTTTGGTGGAAGCTGCAAATCACAACCCAATGGAATGAAGAGACGTTCCTAGAGGTTGGAACTCACGAGATTGGGCATTCAGAGGGTCATGATCACCACAACGGCAAGTCGATTATGACCACACACGCACTTGGTGACTACCTGAAACCAACTGCTTACGACATTGCACAAGCGGTCAAGCGTTACGGAAAAGACGGTCTTGCACCAACGCCAGAGCCGCCAGTTGACCCAGATCCACCAGCAACCGACGATTTAGAGGTTGTATACGCCAAACTGTTCGAGTACAATTCCGATGACGAGGTTGTGAGAAAACGCTCGTTTTTTGTAGACGATATCTGGACACCACCAACTTTATAAGGGGAATTATCATCGATCCTGCAACTATTGGCATAATCATTGCGGCAGTTATTAAGTGTCTCGAAATGAGACGTGACCGGCTAGACGAAGCTGAGTTACGGCGACGATTCGCAAGTAAGCGACATAGACGGGCAACCGTGCGTGGCGTTGCTAGGGCAGAAGGTATACCCAGGATAGAAGCACGTTTAGCGGTTAATTATTTTGACAGCATGGACGCCGAAGACCGTGAAGACCTAATCCAAGACGCACTTGCCGTCTAACCAATTCACCACTTATAACAAGGAAAAAGAGATGAAATTCCCGGCATTAGTCGTCGTGCTGCTTATTGGCTGTGTTAGCGTTTGCACAGGACAAGGATTCATCCCGCCAACGCTGGAAACCGCTTCATTCGTTCCGCCCGTGCTAAAGGAAAACACCGAATTCATATTCCTGGCTATGGTTGATGAGCAATACAAGGCACCCGTGGCTGGATTCACGCTGAAAGAGCCGGGCATTAAAATGGAGATAGCGGCGGGATACCGGCTAGAGTGCGACGGCGAAACATGCCAGCTTGTGCTTGATGTTGACGAGCATGAGGAAATATCTTATATGATGGGGGAAGACTCGCACGCCATGCACAGTGAGCGACACGGCTTATTTAGGCGGTTGTTCCAGTTTCGCAGCAAGAGAGTTTCAGCTAGACGTGAGAGAGGGGGCTTCTTACGTCGGCTATTTGGTAGACGCGGAGGCAGTGAGAGTCACGACATGGGGTCACACGGTATGAGTGTGGCTTTCATGGGCGGCGGCTGATAACATAGATTACTCGCAGTTAGCGGGTTAAACCAGTTCGGGGGAACTTGGCGGCGTATTGTCACATTCCCTATCTGAACGAACTGCAATGGCATCCAAAGATATCACGATCCCACCGTGGATGATGAAGGTGTTTCTCGCATTGATGGTGAGTTGGGCGGCTTGGCTCACTATTGAACAGCGGAAGATTCTAACGGTTCAAACCTCGTTAATCACGGTCAACAGCGAACGCGAAAAGCTGGATATAGAACGTCAAGTCGCTCTAGTCGAATCCAACAAGCAACGCGATGATCGCCTCAAGCGAATCGAAAACAATCAAGACCGAATCGAAGACAAGCTTGACCGGCTACTGGTTCAGCGGCTGAATGTGCTGCCGAATCTTGGCGGCGTGGAAGCCGAGGGGCAGGTTTTGTATCAGAATCTCAAGTCGATCACAGCTAGAACGATTTCAGCAAGAGGCCCGCCTAGCTCTGTTGACGACGTTGCTTGTGAATTTCTAGACGGCAGCTTGGCGTGGGTAACAGAAGAGAAGTATCGCGAATTACTTATTAGATAAAGGAACATTGATATGCCAGATTGCTCAGCAGAACTAGCGACCCTTAACGCTGCCAAGGCAATTAGAGATCAAGCTTTAATGGATTATGCAGCCTCGGAAGGTGCGGTGGCCCTGGCTCAAATAGCCTATGACAACTGCCTGAACCCTGGACCGTGAACAAAACTCAACCCCGACAGGTCGCCTACCCTCCTTTGAGTTTCATCGGGGGGTTCTTGGCGATTAGATAGGTGATTCAATGGATATTACGGCACTAAAAGCAGAGCTCGCAATAGGCCACCCAGGCACGGGGCCATACGATTCAGACGCTGAATTGGCAGCAGGCCAGTTAAACGCCGTCAATCGCACGAAGAACCGCTCGTCGATGACAGCCAGTGAGGTTGTCAATGCATTCGATTCTGGTGAGTTTAACGCACTAACGGAGGCTCAGCAGACGACGGTGTGGAATGTGGTTCACATTGGCGACATTAACCCGTTCGGTATCGAGGCGACGTTGCTTACTTCGGTGTTCGGTGTTAGCAGCACGACGATTGAGAACCTTGCCGCATTAAGAAAAGACGACGTAAGCCGGGCCGATGAAATTGGTTTGGGATTAGTTCGACCCGGAAATATCTTGGAGGCAAGGAAATAATGGCATTACCTGACAGTCTAAAATTTGTAATTGGTACACCGATTGTCTTTGCAGATACAACCGACCATGCCCCTGCGACTGCCAATAACCTTGGCACTCGCACTAGTCAAATTGATTGCACAGATTTAGTGGCAGGCGCAGCGAGGCAGAGCGATCAAATCGACTTTGGTGCAAACTTTGATGTTGAAATAGTTCTAGCGGCTGCGGTTGAGTGGGAAGTCACGCCAGAGGTTGCAGCAGGTGAAATTGTCAGATTTTATCTTGGTTTTTCTAACAACGCAACGGCGGCAACTGCTAACGGCGGCGGTGTCAGTGGTTCCGATTCAGCTTACACAGGATATTCCGCTGGTTCCTTAGAAGCCTCTTTGAAACAATTATATCTCATTGGTTCAATGTCAATGGATAATGTTATCACGACAGACCAAACTCAAATTGATATGAACATCGCCACGTTCACACCAAGGCAGAGATATGGAACCCTTGTCGTTGTCAACTCAGCTGCATCAGCGGCGTTCCATTCCGACATGGTTGAAACGTCATTCGTGTTTACTCCATTAACTCTACAAACTCAGGATTAAGAATGGTTCTACTCGCCCAACAATCCGCTCCCTCATGGAAGTCTGGTTTTGCCAGATCAGCGGGGGAGAGTGCGAATCCGGGATTGTGGACTCGGATAGCAGGTGCGTGGTTTTCGGGTTTCGGACCCACTGGTACGGTTCTCAAGGATATTAGCGGGTTTAATAACGACGGTACTCTTCAAGGCATGGATGCTGCAACCGACTGGGTGGTTGGTGAAAAAGGGTACGCATTAGAGTTCGACGGGGTCAATGACAACATCTCTACTCCATCGTCTAGCAGGTATGACGCAGACGGACACTTGACGATTGTGACGACAGTAAAGCTTAATGCTGGATCAACTGATGATTTTGCTCGCTTGGTCGAGCGATCAGAAGATGACACAGATGGCATAAGCATAGCAATCAGACAAGCGGCAACGCCCTTCCTCGACGTAAGGATCACATCAGGAACCACGGAATACTGGGTACTCACAGAAGGTGCCTCTAACGCACAATTAACTGATGGCGAGTGGGATACAGTGGCAGTTGTGTTTGACGGCTCCGCGACTCTTATTTACTTAAACGGCATACAGGTATCGACGGCGACACAGGGCGGCGGTTCAATTCTATCCGGCACTGACTTGAGGTTTTGCGACGCATCAGACAATTCCGCCAGGCAGTTCGCCGGGCAAATGTCTAATGTTTTAATCTATAAACGTGCCTTAACCCCCAATGAAATTCAGCAACTCTACATTGACTCGTTAGCACCGTTTAGACGCAAGAGGATTGTGGGGTTCTCGACACAAGAGGCGGTAGGTGCAACAGACGGCAGGTACTTCGGCGGTCAATTTTACTAAGGTGACACGATGACAGATGGCACAATATTATCAACAAACGTCGGAGTTGGCGATACGATCCAAACGCACGACAAGGGGGCGTTTAAGGTAGCTTCGTCTGTTATCGATGTAGGCGGCTCGGGAGTCACTGAGGCTATCATTGGTGACACTGGCGTGTTCATGCCGGTTGAGGGTGCTGCTGCTGAAAATGCTGCGGCTGCTGGCAATCCCGTACTAGGTGGTGGGCGGTTCGATACATCTCCTCGCACGCTTGGCACCGGCGATGTAGGGGCATTTGCTATCGATGTGAGCGGTGCAATTATCCTCGGTGCGGGTACGGCTGAGATAGGAAAATTAGCGGCGGGTGTCGCTGAGATTGGCAACGTCAAGAATAGTGGCACGTTCACGGTTCAAGAAGACGGTGATGCGTTAACTTCCCTGCAATTGCTCGATAATGCCGTATCTGGCAGCGGATACAACATCTCGCAACTCGGAGGGGCAGCGGTCCCGATTGGCGCGGGAGTCGAAGCGACGGCAGTAAGGGTGACTCTGCCAACTGACGGCACGGGTGTCGTAATTCTTGGAGCGGGTACGGCTACCATTGGCAAACTCGCTGCAAATTCCGGTGTTGATATCGGCGATGTAGACGTAACGAGCGTGATTCCCGGCGTAGGAGCCACAGACCTCGGTAAAGCAGAAGATGCGGTGCATAGCTCTGGCGACACGGGAGTTATGATCTTAGCCGTTCGCAACGACGGCAATACGGCAATTTCTGCTGACGGCGATTATACACCGCTTAATGTCAATGAATCCGGCTCACTCTGGACGCACGAAGAACCCAACTTTGTCGATCCAACGAACTCATCCACTACGCCGCTTGGGATAGGAGGGGTATTTACAGGCACAGCCACAGAAGTCTTAGATTTCTCTGCTGTGACAATCAATATCGACTCAGACGTGGATTCAGCCACAGACGGCGTGCAGTTGCAGCTATCCAGCGACGGTACAAACTGGGATGTAGATAGACCGTTTAATTACTTGACAGCAGATGGAGGGGCACTATTTCAGCAAGCAACGGCAGCTAAGTTCTTTCGCATCGTTTATACAAACGGCGGCACAGGACAGGCTCATTTCAGGCTGCAAACCATTTTGCACCACACGACGCCAATATCGGGCACGCATCGGCTGGCTGACGATGAAGACCCGGACGGCAGCACGGGGCTAGTTAAAGCGGCTATCATCGCACAAGCAGCGGGTAGCGGAGACTTTAAGCCGGTGCAATCAACGGCGGGCGGCAACCTCAAGGTAAGCATCGAAGAGAGTAATGGCGATATAACTGGCCCTGGGACAGAGGCCCAGGCGTTGCGTGTCACGATAGCTACTGATTCGACCGGTCTATTAAGCATCGACGACAACGGCGGTAGCCTCACGGTAGACAATGGTGGGACATTTGCCACACAAGCAACCCTGCAAACCGGTACAAACGACGTTGGAAACGTGGGTCAGGCTCCGCAAACCAGCGGGGGATACCTCATAAACAGCTTCATTGGGTTAGCAACCACAAACGAGGTGCAAATCAAGGCAACAGCAGGACAGTTCTTCGGCTTTTACGTGAGCAATACGAACGCGGCCCCTGTTTTCCTTAAAGTCTACAACGATACCGCTGCAAATGTGGTGGTCGGGGCCGATGTGCCAGTATTACGATTTATGATACCGGGCAACACGGCTGGAGTAGCAGGGGCACAAGAGTTTCTAGGTGGAATCGAGTTCGATACAGCGATTACAGTGGCAGTTACGGCTGGAATTGCGGACACCGACACCACGGCCGTAAGTGCAAATGAGCAAATAGTCAACATTTTATTCAAGTAGACCAATGGGCGGATCATTCGTATTACTATTTTTCAATGGCGGCGGGGATGGAACCGTTGTTGAATCACCATTACAGCGATTCGACCTCCACGGCCCCGATACAGAGAGACAAGACCTTTTTGGACCGGATACAGGCAGATTCGACATAAACGGCCCCGACACCGACAGGAAAGACATTTACGGGTAAATCATGGCAGCTACCAACAAAGTAACAACCAGAGAGGTGACAAGCGGGGACTTTGCAACCGCGATGCCTTATACGCTCAAACAGGGCGATACCGCTGTGGACTTGACATCTAAGACCGTAGAGTTCCTAATGATCAATGCCAGCGGAGGAAGTGTCATCGCTTTAACGGGTACGGGAGTAGTGGGCGATGGAGTCTCGACAGGTCAGGTTTCATACACGTTTTCGACGGCGATACCAAAAGGGACGTATTTCGGGTTCTTCGTTGTGACCACGACAGCAACGGGATTCATCGACACATTTCCCCACGACGGGAACAAACTCAAGATAGTAATCAATCCGGCCCCGGCAACAGGGCTATAACACACGGCAGCGGGCTATTTAGCTTGCGAGCTTCCATCTTCTTGCCCAGACGTTGGTAGCCCGTTGCTGTTTTTATTGGGGGAAAGACGATGTTTAAGCGGTGGAAACGCAAGAAACGCGACCCAGAGGCGGAGTGCCTAGCGTATTACGCAACCGAGGTATTGGTGAATGATTTCGGCTATTCGCTAGAAAACGCCCCTAAAGCAGTTGATTCACCACGCAACCAGTTTATGACATGGATTCAGTCAAGGAAGGTTTTAGGCCCGAGGCTGTTTGCTGAGGTGATTAAGGGGCACGTTGAAAGGCAGAGGCAACGGGAAGTGATAGACAGTGTGGATATTGTAGACATGGGACACGCCAGTTACATTCCCGCAAACCTAGCTAAACTCGACCCAACAGCGTGAATTGACATGATAAGTCAAAACCCAAATAACAACGAGCCAAACGATGATGCTCCAAAGCAGGGGGTAGGGGGCGGGTTATTAAGTGACCCAGTTCATTTGCGTGGTGACCTCCGAATGATCGAACGGGCAGTTCGTAAGGGCTGGGGGCTAAGCGACGAAACGCGAGATTACATACAAAGCCGCATAGATAACATCATAAGAAACCCAAACGACCAAGTTTTTATGAACATGTTCGCATTGATCCTCACAGCCGACCGCATAAATGCGACTAGAGAGCGAACTGACAGCACGCAGAAGATCGAGCACACGATCACCGCGTTGACCCCAGAGCAGCGAAAACAGCACATTGACGCAATACTGGCAGAACGGGGCAGCGATGAATGAGCGAACGCGAACTACTAGAAACGCTGACAGATGACGAGCTAATAGCGGGTAGCCCACTAGAACCCGATTCCCTCGCCAAATATTGCCCTCACACGCCTTGGCCCAAACAACAGGCATTTCTCGACCTAGAGTGCCTCGAAGCGTTCTATGGTGGTGGTGCTGGCCCTGGCAAGACAGACGCTCTATTAATGGCAGCCCTGCAATACGTGCATGTTCCTGGCTACGCGGCCCTGCTACTTCGGCGTGACTTCCCCCGGTTGAATCTCCCTGGTGCTATCATGGATCGGTCAAGGGAATGGTTGACCAACACAGATGCCAAGTGGAACGGGTCGGATCATGCTTTCCGCTTCCCAAGTGGTGCAACGCTGCAATTTGGCTACATCGACAACCCGCAAGATCGATTCCGATATGCCTCTAGCGAGTTCCAGTTCATCGGATGGGACGAATTAACGGAATTCAGACTCGGGGAGGATGAGAGCAATCCCTATCAATTCATGTTCTCACGCCTTCGAAAGACGACAGATATCCCCGTTCCTTTGCGCGTTCGAAGTGCTTCCAACCCCGGCAACATCGGCCATGTTTGGGTAAAGAACCGGTTTATCACGCAAGAAGCCATCGATTCGCTGATGCGGGATGAGGTTCGAACATTCTACGCGGACCCTGAAAAGACAATAGCTTTCGTACCCGCCCTGTTGAAAGATAACCCATCGGTAAACGCTGATGAATACACGCAATCGCTGATGCACTTGCCGCCGGTAACGCGACAAAGGCTGTTACGCGGTGATTGGTCGGTCGTAGAAGCCGCCATAATCGATACAACATGGTTCCGCTATTACTCAATGCGAGGCGAACTCCTAGAAGCACTCGACAAGAACCGCGAATTACAGCCAGAAATGGAGATTCACGACATCGAATGCCAGCGTTTTTGCACGATTGACACCGCTGGCACATCAAAGGACAAGGCGAAAGAGAGCAAGGGTAAGCCGCCGAGTTGGTCAGTTTGCCTAATTTGGGACTATTGGCCGTCTGCGAAGCTACTTTTCCTCCGACATGCTTGGCGGGACCGTGTAGCGTGGAATGGCCTCAAAGCGGGTCTAAGGGGCGTTATAAGCGAATGGCAGCCAAGGCACGGAAATATGACCATTTGCATAGAGAACGGGCATATTGGGCCGCAGTTAAGTATCGAGCTAGGCGACCTTGGGATAACTAACTTGATGAGTACGAAGATCCGCAAAACAGGGCTGAATGCCAAGTATGAGCGGGCAGTTGGCAGCGGGTTTTTATCTAAGCTCGAACGCGGCCAAATATACTTCCCCGACATGCGAACAGTTCCCGGCTGCAATAACTGGCTGCCTGACCTTGAAGGCGAATTGATGTCATTTACCGGCATGGAAGATGAAACCGCTGATCAACTAGATTGTTGCTCTTACGCGGTACAATACGCCGACAGACCGGCTAATTCGAGTACGATAAAGCTTGACTTTGACCCACGGGTATCGGTTGCTGTTAATGGCAGAAGAATGAGAGGATTCTAAAATGGACGATGACAAAATAGATGTTAGCTGGTCCACAGGAACGGACCCGCTTGCGGACATCGAAGCCGCGAATGAGCGAATCAAAAGCGACGTGGGACTAAAGCCTCATCGACCTCATTACGTGTTTTGGGGTCGCGACAAAAACGGACGCGGAATAATGATTGACGCTTTCGCCGATCACTCGACACTCGACATAGAAGAGTTATCGAAACTGCTCGGTTAATGGGCGTCGGATGCGGGGGCTTTAGGTTTTCCTGTCCTCAACGATTGCTCTACCGATATCCTTCAAGGCGTTCAACAGTTCTGGATCGTGTGCTGGCTTAGATGTGATTGGCACAGTGACCGTTGCCGGTTCACAAGTCGTATCAATCACCGCCGTGTGATAAGGACACGGAATCGGGTGTCCACAAATCAACCCGGAAATCTCTCGGTCCGGTCGTTCACAATGCATCACTCACCCCCCCCCTCGGTTTTAGGTTTGAATTCACTGAAGCCATGCCCGCCAATAGAGCAGGCATTTAATGGGGCTTGTGCCTTAAATATTTCTTCCATCCACTTCGACATACACTCTGGCCTAACCTGAACCGTGCCACTTTTCGGTAGAAGTGCATCGGGTATCCAAAGTTTAGATTTAATTTGATCCATCGTTCATTTCCCCCAAATAGCATCAATTACAACCGCACACCAAACCACACACGATGCGGCAAAGTAGAGAGCGGCGAATAGGTAGTCGTTATTCATCTTGCATACAGCATTTCTTGAACTTCTTGCCACGCCCACAAGGGCACGGATCATTGCGGCCACATTTAGCCTTTTTCAACACCATCACAGGGACGTTTCTCATCATGCCGCCCGGTGCTGCTGGGCCGATACCGTTAAAGGCGTTGCCCTCCTGCTTGTGTGTCCCGTATGAGAATTTCGGCGTTATCTTCACATTTACCACATCATCCCCCGATCATAATACAAAGTAAAATCCCAAGCATCACGCCGAACGCCCACGATGCCCACATAAGCAGCGCGACCCATCGGTGTTGTTTAGGTGTTAGGTTACGCACGTTTGTTCCATAGTTCAATGGCTAATTGCTTAGCATCTTTATAGGTGGGGCTTTTGTCTGTCTGCGGCCCCCTGCATCCGCATTTTGGACATACGACGTAAGCGACGAAATCAATCGACCCGCTGCCGACCTTAACCCATACGCCACCATCGCAGTTAAACGGGCACGGTTTAATATCAGGCATCGCTCACCTCCCTCCGCTTTCGCTCTGCCAGCATTGCATCGGCAATAGCATAAACATCTTCCGATAGATGCTTGCCATTCACGTCGTGGCCACCGCCAGATTCGCAGGGTTTCATAAAGTCCTTTAGTAGCACACCCATCGCGATACCCGCGAACTCATCGAGCAGGCGGCTTTCGTATTGTTGCCTTTGCTCAATCACTTCCACTTCTTGAGGTGTAAGCATCCTATTCATCTGTATTTCCCCCGGTTAAAGTAACTTGACACCATAACCATAACCGTGTAAAGTTGGTTAGTCAAGTCAAATTCATGGGGGATATCTAAAATGAGTGAAGGTAAATCTAGTTCAAGCTCTAGTTCTGGAGGCGAGTCGTGGGGAGTGGCGATTGCGGCGATTATAGTAATGTCCGTGCTTTTTGGAGACGGCTGTATCGTGCATCGTAAAAGCAATTTCGAGCATTACCTAGATGCGGCGTTCGATTACAAAGTGGAGGAGAATAGATGATTAACCGCAGAGCCGCCCTAAAGGGCATAGCCGGGATTCCGTTGATTGCGGCGGGTGCTGTGCCTGCTGAATCGAAGGTGATGTACCTAGCTGGTAACGGTGATTGGCATCCAGTTGACCGAGTAAACGGAAAGCTTTCTATCGACCTAACTGACGACATGCTGAGAACTAGGTGTATCCCTAGCTGCGTGATTACTCCTGGAATTTGGGACATAACCAAATTATGATCGACACCCGAAACATAAGGATAAAGGCAGATGCTAAGGCTGATAAAGAAGCTGTTTCGCCGAAGACGTAAGCGATGGGTTGGCGTTGACCTTGGTAGAGGTGACGATCAAACAGTTGGCGTTGAGATCGGCACGAAGTCGATCTATGCAAAGATGCCGCTTGATACGGGAACGATAAGGAGACCGGTGCAACACGAACTTGACGAACAGACGCAGAAAGCCGCCAAGTATATGAAACGCCGAATTGAAGAGCAAATGGCACTTGACCGTAACCCAGAACAATGGAACTAGCCATGATTAAATGGATAAAAAACCTGTTCACGAAACAGCGAAGATGGACAGCAGAGGAGATTGACGAGATTAAGTCTGACGGAAAGCGGATGTTTGACGAGATGGGAGACAATCCGTTTGCTGGTTACAATCCTCCCGCAACTACCGAGCCACCGGAACCGCCTCCAGCACCTCCGCCAATGGACTCATCCACGGCAAAGAGTAGGGAATTATTCGCCGGTTTTATATATGAACTGGCCGCTACTGAGTTTGAGAGAGAAAGCAACCTAAAGGAGAGCGAACATGCGAACGACGAAAGAGATAGTTAATTCGGCAATACCGGGGCAGGCTGGATTTCCGCCAGACCTGTTAGATTTATGTTCAGCGGTAGGGGCAATGAATCGCATCATAGGAGGTGAGAGACATCCCGGCGATGATCGCACGCAAAAGGAGCTTATGGAACTGACGCCACATGAGATTATATACTCAACGCCTTAACCAACCATCTGTTTCCCCATCTGAATCCCATTAGTCCAAACCACAACCTCAGCGGAATCAGTAACAGTCGCGCCTTGCTTAACCGTAGCATTCGTAACAGTCTTAGCTCGCAAATCGCCATCGAAGTTAATCAACGCCGTTGGGCCATCTGCGAGTAGCGTGGTAATCGTTCCACTTGATAGCCAATTGACCGTACCGCCATCCGCGTTAATCGTGCCCGCTGTTGCTACCTCAAAAACTGAGGTGGTTCCAGCGTGAACGGTGAGCGTGGTTACGCTATCTTCAATCGTGATATCCGCGCCGTTGTTGATGATCGTCGTGAGTGTGCAACCATCACCGCAGCGTATCGATCCAGCCGTGGCCCGGATCGTTAAGAACGTACTTACCTCGCCGCCTTCGGGTGCAATTTCTACGACGCCAGTTAGAACGTCGATCGTGTTGCTTGCGTGCGTGGCTAGTAGCATGAGAGCGCCGTTTGCTGGTGTCTCAGGATTGCCAGTTCGGTAGACCGTGATAGCCGTTTGCGTTGTGTCGAGGTTGAGCTTTACGCGACCGCTTAGGACCGCGCCAGCCCCTTGCCCGATATCAACCTTAGTGGCTTGACAGTGGAGATATAAATCGCGGTATTCGTTGTAATTGATGTCGCCATCGCTGTTGAGAACTCGCAGACCAATCTTGCCGGTGTAGGATGCTTCGACATGCAACTCTGCAAATAATCCAGCCCCTTGTTGCTCTAACCCGTAAAGAATATCAACCGCGTTATTCACGATGTAGACATTATCGCCAGTTGTTGGCAGTTGCCGCGTTGACGGGTCGCCAATGACGCCGAAGTTATTAGCCGTCCAAACATTTGGCCCATCGTTGGCAGTAACGGCTGCCACGGCTGCGATTGTACCGGCTCCACCTGTGTCGCTGCTGACCACGGTAAACGGCTTTCCGGCGGTATCGGCGGTCATCGTAATCGTGTCGGTCAGAACCGTGTAGGTAATCTCCGCGAATTCCGGAATGGTCGAAGCGGCTAGAGCTACTTGCAAAGCGGCTGCCGTCGCGTCCTCGTCTGTAACGCCCAGGACTTCGACATCCTTCCCGTTTATGCTCAGCGTGTATGTGGTTGTCACGTCAAATGCGGTGACTTGGACGGTAGAAACCTGTGCAACAGCGACGGAATCGCCTAACCAGCGTAGATCGGCCATGATAAGACCCTTATTTGGTGGAGAATTTATTTTTGGAATTTAGCACAAACGGGGTTGACACCGCAATAGCATATCGATTATTTTGCGATTACTGGGCATGCAAGACGGAGCTTGCGTGTCCTTTTTGCGTTGATTGACATGCTTGTCGAGCAAATGTTTCTGAAGCCGGGCCGGTACAAGGGGATAGACCTCACTGCCCAGGATCTAGAAGAATACGCTGCCGGTACGAATCGAGCTATTAAGCTTGGCGTGGCCATTCCCGTAATCGAGCGACATGCGGCCCCCGGACTTGGCGAGGATTATTATTCTCAATTTGCTACCGAGGCCGATTCCGCATTAACGACAAAAGGCTGGTTGCAAGGCGTCAAAGTCAATTCTGACGGGTCGCTATCTTACACGCTGGATATCACAGATCCAGACGTAGCCAAGGCAATCAATAACAAATCAATCAAATATACTTCTCCCGAACTCCGTGAAAACTACGTGACCGGTTCGGATGAGCCTATCGGGAGAGTGTTCCGCCATGTGGCCTTAACCGCTACGCCCCGAAACCGCAATCAATCTGAGTTTACGGCTGTTGAGCCAGCGGCAATGCAATTCTCACTCGACGACTACGAAGCAACCACTTTCGCGGATGACGACGATAGCGTGAAAGGCGAAGCGGGTGAAGATACAGGTGGAGGAGTTCGCGAGGAGTTAAATAGATTGCTCGACTCTGGCATGTCGGCTGCTGAAATTGGCAGACTAACAAATCGCGACGAGTCAACCATTCAAGCCATTGCAAGCGGCAAAATCGAAAACCCGCCAGCAGCACTATTGAAAACTCTTAAAGACTTGAAATCTAAAAAGTCCAAGGAAACTACCCAAATGGCTGACGACGACAAAGAGAAAGATGAAAAAGACAAGAAGCCCGAATTCCTAGATGAGTCGGCAAGCGAAACGGCGGACGACAAGATAGAAGATACCCCCGGCCCCGATAACCCGGATATGCCGCAGAACACCGACGCTGATCCTGAAATGGAAGCGATTATCGGCAATCTAGCTGCTCTCGGGATCGAGCTACCCGCTGAATTGAATCTAGCTGACCCAGCTTCGCGACAGGCATTGCTTGCCGCCCTCAAAACAAAGGTAGCTGCTGATGCGGCTAACAAAACCGAAACAGAACCCAAAGAGGAAGAGGAGGTGGTCGCCGTGTCTAGTGCCCCGAATTCGCAGTTCTCTGAGGATGTAATCAAAGAAGCTTCTCCGGTCGAAGCCGCGATGATGAAAGAGATTAACTCCCACAAAGAGAAGATCACGCAATTCAGCGACGAACGCGCGACATTGAAGACAGAGGCGGTAAACGAGAAGCATCGCCAAGAGATTCAGTCTGCGAACATCTCCAAGCCAGTCAAAGAGGCGTTGCTCGCCAAGATCGGCACTGTCCAATTCAGCGACGGCGACGAAAAGCCCACTTTCTCGATGGATGACATGATTCAACTCGCAAAGGACTCCACGCCAAAGGGTATGCAGTTTAGCGATGACCCCAAGACAGTTGATAACCTTTCATTCTTGGAAGGTGAAGACGCGGTTTCAGCAGAGGCCGCAGTCGAGACAAATAAGCAGCTTAATAAAGTTGCTGGATATCAGACCAAACCAGAACCCCAACTAGCACAATAAGGAACCCGCAATGTCTTTAATTTCACAAGGCAACGCTCCCGGCTTCACCGCTCGAACAGATTCGTTTGAGGCAGAGTTGCGAGTTGGTATCGTTAATAACAGCAACCCGATTCTAACCCAGCAAATCACGATTGACTCGACTGTCACGGACGCCGGAAACACCGGTAGCACCAATGTCATTCGACTCGGTAACGTGATGGCAATCAAGGCGTCTGACGGTAAAGCGTATCTTTATGATGCGGACGCTATCGACGGCACGCAAATCGCTGTTGGACTGCTGCCTCATACGCAAGACATGAATCAAAACGGTGTTGCGACTGACCGATTTACGGACCTGATGACCTACGGCGTTGTCAAGGAAAGCCAGATTATTGGCCTAGATTCTCAGGCCCGCTATCAGTTGGAAGCTATTGGGATTCGCATCGTCGCGGAAACCAGCATCGAAACAAATAAGGTATCTGCTTTAGGCAAGCCGTCCAATATCATCACGAAGGCTGCCAATTACACGGTAACCGCTGGCGACAATGGGACGTTTTTCATTGCAACAGCCGCCGTCAATTTCACGTTGCCGACTATCGCCGCTGGCCTGTCTTATCGGTTCTTGCAGTCAGCCGATGCCAACCTGATTATTACAGGCTCCAATAACATTATCGGCTTAGATGATTTTGGCGGGTCAACTTTGACCTGGAGTACGGTAGATAACTTAATCGGCTCTGGCGTAACGGTATTAGCTGTGAATATCGCAGCATCAACACTCAAATGGGCGATTCAACTAGCAAGTAGCTCGACTATGGTCGTGGCCTAAATATAACGAACCAACCCTAGATAGGACTCTCAATCATGACCGGACTTTCATTGCAGAGCGTGCTTGCACCGCAGGCGATTGCTGAGCGGATTAGTCAGATCGACTTTCCTGGAACTACGTTTCAGAAGTTGTTCGGCTGGCCTGTTACCTCGCACGTTGACCCAAAGGTTACAGGCAACTTCTTTGACTGGAAGTTACGATCTGGACAGTACGACATTTTCGACGTAAGCCGCCGGATTGCCACCGCCCGTGTACCGGGTCAAGCTCCAAGCGTGCAAGCCCCGCAAAAAGTTGGCGTGATTCAATACACGATTCCCCGTTCCGCTGAGAAGATTTCTCTCTCCGATGAGGACATGGATAATCGGCGTGTTATCGGTGGAACTGAGGTAGACCAAGGCGGTGCTCAATACATCATCGAGCAGACTAAGGTTCAAGCTCAAAAAGTCGCTAACATGATCGAATTCCAAACGGTTGCGATGCTTCGCGGTTCGTATACGTTCGACCAAAAAGACGACGATTTGGAGCAACGATTCACCGGTGGTGGCACTACGATTGATTATCAGATCCCCGCTGGAAATCTAAACCAACTCGACATGACTGGGGGGGGTGACATTATCACGACCTCTTGGGCGACTGATACAAGCGACATCCCTGGAAACATCCTTGCCATTAGTGCCGGATTCTTGAATCTAACCGGCCAAGGGCTGCGGCATGTTGTGATGAAGTCTCCGATGTGGGGAAACGTCTTGAATAATACGAAAGTACAAGAACATCACGGTACAGCTCATTCTCCTTTCCAGACGATCGAACGAACTGGCGAAGGTGAATACACTGCAACTCTTGCAGGACTGCCCGGCATCTTATTCCATATCGTTGATTACGGTTTGGAAATCTGGGATGGTTCGGCTTACACGTACACCGAACTGATTGAAGATAATCACGTCATGTTCTTCCCGGAGCCGCGTCCTGATTGGGCACAGTACATTCGCGGCGGAGAAACTGTCACGGAAGGCCCGAACGGAGCAAGAGCGTTCCACTTCGGATATTATCCCTACGCTTATCCAAGCTTCGAGCCGTCTGGCTGGAACATGAGTCACGTACATAACGGTTTCCCCGCGTTGAAGCGACCCAAGGCCGTTGCATACGCCGATGTCACAGGTTAACAATTAAGGACTAAATCATGGCTGCTGTAACGAATCTAAACACCTTACTGATTTACTTGGGGCATTCTGGCACTACTTCCGATAAACTTGAAGTTGTCAGCAATCTACTCACGGACATATCGTCAAAGCTGACACCTCAAGCGGTTGCGGAACGACTGGAAGGCAAAGTGCCGAACATGACGCTCAAGAAAGCGGTGTCGATTGTCGAGAGCGGATCGCTGGTAGTGCCGACGGCTTCAGGCGTTGATACGGCTTCATTTGTCCGCAGGGATGAGATGGAAAAGATCATCAAGTTAGTCAACGCTGCCAATCAAGCCAACCGGGACCGAATGCAGGGCGTGGATGAAAAGATTGGTATGCAAGATGGTTTGATTGCAGAACTCAACGGACAGGTTGAAGACTTGACCAAAAAAGTTGCTGGCTTTGTTCCGGTCGAGTCTAAGAAGAAATCAGGCAAGTAACGCAAACATAACTTCGCTCGCCGGGCTAAGGTAATTCGCTCCCCCGAACGCCTTGCCCGGCTTTTTTTATAGGCGATTAACATGGCGACTCAAACCTATTGCGTGCAAGCGGATATCGAGAATATCACGTCCGTAGCCGGTTTGCTGTCCCGTGCTGACGACGACGAAGGCGGTGAATTGGGGACCGCTGAGCTTGTGCGAATAACGCAAGCGATTGAATGGGGTGCGGTTGAAATAAACATCCGGCTGACGAATCGGTACGCTCTGGCTGATTTAGCCAACAACACAACGCTAAAGCATTACAACGCGAAACTAGCTGTCTGCTGGACATTCAAGCGAAGCGGCAATCTCGCACCGGACCAACTGGAAAACGAGTGTGATGACCTTCTAAAGCGACTGGACGCCATCGGGGAAGGCAAGGGCCGTTTGCCGGAAGTCACCGAGAGCTATGACTTTCGCCCAAGCGTATCAAATCTCCAAGTTCAACGAACAGAAACTCAACCCGTCCGCGTAGTTACGCAAAACTCAACAGGCGACGCCCCGGTAGACCAAGTAAAACGCAATCAACTATGAGCACCAATTTCATCACTATAACGAAAGATCGGAAACCGGCTATTGAGTCATGGGTAAGGCGACTGCCTGCAATCATCGCTGGGCACGCTGCTGATCCGGGTGGAATCGGACAGGGTATTCGTGACCGAATGGGATTCGCATTGGCTGCCGAGGTGGAAGAGAACTTCGACAACCTCAGTGAAGGCAAAGCAGGCGTTGACGGCGATATCTGGCCCCCTAACACTCCTGAATATCTCGCCTATGGCAAGGGTCCGAAATCAAGCCGCAAGGGAACCGGTCGCGTTAATCGCTGGCCTGATAAGCCTGGAAGCGGCATGTTGTCAGTTGCCGAGCGCAAGGCATGGGGTCGCATCTATGCCCGCAATCTCGGTTTCCTCGCTGGTAGGCATCAAATAGGTAAAGCGAAACAAATCGCGGCGGCGTTGGCGTGGAACACAATGAAAGAGGGCGGCGCTAAGACGCTGATTGAAACATTCGGCAAGCGTGAGGATACGATTCTGGTTGATACCGGGATTCTGCGGCGTTCACTGCAACCGGGCGAATTAGTAGAGGGTGAATTCACGGCTACCTACGTGACCAAAACTCAGGACCAAATCTACCACTCAGAACCGGGGCGAATCGTATACGGCACACGAAATCCAACAGCAAGCTTTCATCACAACGGGCAAGGAAATCGGCGGCGAAGATTATGGCCTGACGTGTTCCCAGATAGTTGGTGGCAGGCGATGTTGTTCGCCGCTGGAACCGGACTCGGCAAAATAGGCCCGCTGATAACAAGGGGGCTGATTTAATGGCAATGGATTACGTGCTGCAAGGTGTTCGCGACCACCTCAGGCAGAGAAACGCATGGGATCGGTTGCATTGCGACGTGCAAGAGGCTGGATATCCACCTGCAACCGCGACTCAGTGGTTTGTGGGAATCGATGAAACAAGCGTTACCGCTGGCAAGCAGGAGAACTACTATCTTGGTGAAGAGTTTGAGGTAAGTGTTTTCGTTAGCCGGAATATGGAATGGATGGACCCAAACAAAAGGAGCAAGTCTCTCCTCCGTGAAAACCCGTATCTCGCACACGTTGCAAGCATGGGAGCAATCGAGCGGGTTGTAATTCAAAGCCTCCACATGAGCCACGTACTGAGAAACCTCATAAACGACACGCATAATCTGCCAGACACGCAAAACGGGGACATTTTCATTACACCCCTCACGTACATGGGGCGGTCAACTACGCACGTTATGCAGGCACCTGAAAGCCGTATTCAGCAGTCTCTAATTTACAAAGGCCGTGAGCTACGTTTTCGCGGCCTCAAACGCAATCAATCAATCGCCTCTATGGGGTAACATTATGTCATTTGGAACATGGGCAGCCGGACCATACACAGCAACTTGGGACACAAACGACCTAGGCGACGTCGAAGGTGGCTGGATTTATCAGCGACAGGCTAGCGGTGTTATCATTCGGGCAGATCGGTACGGCGAGACGCCAATCGATGGTATTTATCGCGGTGGTCAGTTCCTGTTGATTACGATCATAAAAGAGTGGACGGCTGCCACTAGATCGATGCTGTGGCCGTTCTCGCCAACGGACGAGGGGCTAGTTGGCGCGACAGGCCGGTCTTTCGTTGATATGTCAAAGCAGTTAGTATTGACGGCGGTAACTGGGTCGCTTGCGGCAACTAACGGACCCGCTACGCGAACAATCCCAAGAGCTATCTTTGCTCCTGAGTTTAATCAGAGCGTTTTGATGGGTAACGATCAGCGCGACGTGCCAATTGCTTTGCAGATATTCCCGACAGAGGTTAGTGCCTCTAGTAGCGACTTGCGACTTTTCACGGATACGTAAACCATGCCCGAAGAACTTGTAGTTAAATTTATAGACGATGGTGGAGGCCGATCAACTCCGGGCCTGCAACCAGAGAAAACGCCATCTAAGTCAGAGGCAGCCGAGAAGTTCCGCACGGAAAACGCGGGCGGTGGTGGAAGCGCATCGGACGTAATCGAGGGGCGCAAGCGGACGCAATCGGAAACAAAAAAGGGCGATGAAGATAAGATAGAGAACCGAAGGAAGCGAGGAGCAAGGGCGGCGTCTGACCAAGCCAAGGCACTGGGTACTAGGGCGGCTGGAAAGCTGGGGCTTGGCGGTATCCTATCTGCTATCACTGCAACCGGTGCTGCTGCTGCATTGGGACCGGCAGCCGGTGCAATAGCTGCAATCGGGATTCCCGTTGCAATTGGCGGGGCGGCAATAGTTGCTGCAAATAGACGGGCCGATCAATTGGCACGGTTTTCGCCAGACATAGCAAGGCAGCGTGCTGCAAACAGGGTTCTACGGATTCAGCAAGACATCGAAGCCGCCCAAGAGCTAGGGTCAGGTTTGGCTGAGTTTGAAAAAGCAAAGGGGACGCTTGGAAGGTCTGTTACTGCCTCTATCGACAGGGCTTTATCTACTACCGGAAAAGTAATTGAAGCTGCGGTCGATATTTTCCAGGGCGAGGTCGGACCTGGGCAAGGCCGCGAACTACTAGAGGATCTACTCCGCAACACTCCAGGCAAGGCTTTTCTCGATGAGCTATTTAATAAGCACCTCGGCGGTAATAAATATGATCCCATCGGCTGGTTTAGAGATCAACCGTTGCCCGATGCGAAGGTGGGTATCAAGAATGGCAGGTTTATTTTCGATGCAATTGAATTAGAACTAGGGGGAGAAGTTGTCGATCCGGGTTTTGGAGGATTGGAACTTAAATAATGGTAGACGTAAAAGACATTATTCTCACTGGCCAGACAGTGACGTACAACGACGTTCAGATCGGCGGTAAGACTGCTGCTGGCGTCCAAACTCAAATGATGCCACCCCAGTTTTCGTTAACGGGCACTCACGTATATGACGAAGCAAACAGGGCCGTAACTCACATCGCGCACACGCTAACTGTTTCGACAACGGTTTTTCAAAGTGACGAAGGGTTATTATCCCGGAAGATAGACGTTATCCGTGAAAAACTATCGCGTCCAAATAAGATACTGCAAATCGCCGGGCTAGGGCTAGGGTATTCCGCTAAAAACCCCGCTGATATTATCTGGGGGCCGCTTCCAAAGCGGTTAGACTTCACTCCGTTAGGCGGCGGAATCGCAACCCAAATGAACTGGGTAATTGACTTTAATGTCGCCGTTTGCGATCAATCTACAGGATCGGCGTCACTGTCTAAGTTAATGGCTTTGAACTTCGACACCATCACGACTTACGATCCAGAGGGACTGGCAATTCGACAGATAAATGGATACGTCCAGTTTCCAAGCGGAGCATTAAATCTCAGGCAACTGCCGGATCAACTCAGACACGTTATTACGGTTAAGATACCTCACAACTTTAAGCGAAACGGGTCTCGCTTCACTGAGAACAAGGCAAAGAACAGGCTGCAATTTAATTTCGTTGACCAAGAGTTAAAGGGCGATGCGCCTCCACCGGGATGTACTGTATTCAATGACAGCACGGAAATGACGCAAGGCGAAGGATTCCAAGAGGGGCAGATGACGTTTTCCGCTGACATCATTACGCGGCCACGGGAACCGGCTGCGACCGGCGGAACTCAGTTTATGATAGCGGCGTTAAAAAAACAGGCGAACATGCAAAAGGGCGTTGGTATAAAAAATGCAGTTATCCCGACTTCGATAAGAATTCGCACAAGCCGAGCTAACCGCACAACTCAGGCATCTATGTCGTGGTTAGTTACTGGCTGCCTGCAAGATGTTCTAAAAGACGGCGGGTTGTGGGAGCCGTTCGTTAATCCGGTCACTGGCTACACGCAATGGCGGGCATCTATGGAGACCCTGTGGGGATCGGGCGGCCTGTCTAATTTATCAAACATTCCCAGCGATGATATTATTGTTGACCTGTGCGGCGATACAACAAGCCACCAAATCACGGGCGGTGTCGCGCAGGCTGGACCGATTAACGAAATAGGGGCGAATCTGAAATGTCAGCCGATTCCAGAGGATAGTAGTTGGCTGGCACAGGAACTGGATGTAAGGCTCATCCGCAACGACGAGAAGATCGTACATAGAAAGGCATTAAAGCCGGAATACGGAGTAGATGACCTTGTTTTACTGGACAGGGCAGGATCTTCATCTAGCACGATTGCAAGGAAAGGTAAGACATCGACGGGGATGCCGAACTACACGGTTTCACGCATCGACGATCACACGGTTGAGTATTCGGGTTTCCCAGTCAACGCTGTTTTGCTACGATTCAAAGGGTTGCGAGTCGAACACAAGCCAGTTGTTCCATCGCTAGATAATGTTGGCGGCTCACCTGTTGAGCATATTGTTTCGCAGATTGGCACACCGAGGGCGATGTTTAACCTACCGTGCCACACGGTCTGGTTTGTTAGCGGCTGGAGACTTTATCAGGTAAATGGGTATGTCCCAGAGATGGAGCCACAGGGAAACCCGACAATATGCAAAGAGCCAGATAAGAAACAAACCAGTAATCCATAGGGGAAGAGATGACATTTAAGGCCAACGACGCGACGACAGTACCGATCATCGGCAAGGATGACGCGGAGTTCCTTGTGGACCCGTATGACACACTAGATGTAATGAAAGTAGCAGAGAAGCAGCCGGAAGAGGTCGAGGAACTGCGAAAGATACTTGGTAAAATCATCGGCGTTGATGCTGGCGAGATAAAAAAGGAGAGTGCATGGGATTTTAAGGAGTACATTTGCCAGAGCTGTCAAAAGTTAAACGAGGACCGTAAAAAAAAAGTCGAACAGATTGTTTACTCGCCGCAAGCTATCCAGGAATCCCCGACGATTTCAGGAAATGGGACGAACGAACAAAAGACGCCTGGGTCGGAAACATTGGATGGGTCAGAAACGAGCAGAGAAACGCCGATGAGGATCTAAATGACATGACACCTGAAAGTGTATACCGCGAAGTATTGGAAGAAACAGGCGACCATAAACAGGCCAAGCAAGCCGAGATAGACACTAAGCTAGATTTATTCGTAGGCTCATTAAGCGGAATCGAGCTAGGCCAGCAAAGTGACTGGCAAGCAAATTAAGGATCGACATGGTCAAATATCTTGAAAATCTAGTTGCAAAGCGCGGCAAAGCGGCGGTTGCTAAAAATCTCGTCGAAGATCCGGCTAAAGGTAAGCAGCGGAAACGCGGCCGGTTCGCACTCGCTGACTTGACGGTTCTCGACTTGCCTATCTTTCGGATGCGTACCGCTGAATTGATGATCCAGTCCGACCCGATGGTACGTTTTGCAATGAATGTCCGCAATTCCGCGTTAATGCCTGCCGAACTGGAGATAGAGGCAGATCCAGACGTGAAAGCGTGGATTGAAAAGAATTGGTCTGTCCTCTGGGACCTTAACCGCCCCAAGCTGGTAAAAGCAAAGCGTTTCGGCTCTGCTGCTATCCAGGTCGTCTACGAAAACGACAAAGGCATTATGAACATCGACCGGCTAAAGGAATACCGGATTCAGAACACGATGCCATTGCAAAATGAAAGCGGCGAAACAGTTGGCTTTCAGTTGCGACAGGATAGCATTGATTTACGTGCTCCTCAGGCGTTATGGGTTGCATATCAGGCTGAATACGGTAATCCGTGGGGGGAATCTGTTTTGCACGGAGCGTATAGCCCATGGTGGTCTAAGTGGGTTGACGGTGGTTTTGAAAAGATGCTTCAACTCCGCATGATGAAAGACGCTTATATCGGCGACATGTTCTTTTATCCGATGGGTCAGACGATGGAATTAAAGGATGGCACGGTCATTCCTTTCCGCGATGTCGTGCGAGAACTTGGCGAAAACAGGCTATCCGGTGGAACTTTGACAATCCCGGTGAAGTTCGACGAAAGCGGCAATAAGCTAATTGATTATCACCCTCCCCAGGACTTCGGCACACCAACGGGAATCCTTGAATGGGGCAATCGCTTAGACGATGAGATCCTGATCGGTATCGGCGTCCCAACTGAAGTGGTCAACGCGGCTGAGGGTGGCACTGGTTTTAGTGGTCGATCGATCCCGCTGACTGTCCTGATTAACAACGTAGAAATGGAATTCACGGATATCGTAAACGCGGTCGTGAGGGACATTTTCACGCCGATGATTTGGTTCAACTTCGGTGAAAGAGAATGGAGCGTCAAGCCGAAAAGCCTGCTGGAATCCACGACTGAAATCATGGGCGAAAGCAATTTAGGCGGCGGTGCGATGGGAGGGACTGATCCGCAACCACAGCAGCAACAGCAAGGCCCGGAAGATGTTCCGCGAACTGGCGAGTTTATCACCGTAAACAAGGGCGGAAAGCAGTTTCAGCGTAGAAACCCGAATTTCGGTAAGGCGTTAGCGAGCGATTCGTCTCAATTCGCAGACACCGATTCAGTAGACCCTCTGGCCGATGACATAACGCACGCTGGTACGCGAACCGCTGACAAAAGCATTGCCTCCGCTGCTTCCAGAATAACCGCACTCAAAAAAAAACGCTTGATTTAACCTCTCCGGCGTTGATGGGTGAAATCGCTACTATCATAGGCGAGTTGTCGGACGAAATCGGCTTACTCCTTACCGACACCACGATTGCAGGTGAAATAGCGGGCGAAGCGAAAGCGATCACGTCCGTCCCAAGGGCGTTTTTTGCGGGAAAACCTCCCATTGTTGGCGACTTAAAGGGCATTTTCGCTGGTGGTGATCCCATCGTGCGTTTTCCCGTGATTGAGGACGCGATAACGGTGCTAGAAGACTCGCCAGCGTTCGCCGGGGCAGAGTTTCGCGCGACTGCAAAGGCTATCGAAAAGGGATCCTTCGGCATTACGGCTGATCTTGAAACCGAGACGATCGGGCAGATTCGTGATTTGCTGGCTAAGAATATCGACCGCGGGCCGGATTTGAACAGCTTCATTGACGACGTAACTGATTTGCTAGGTGATGGCGGCGGCGGTTTGTCGGAAGCACGCCTTAACATGGTGTTCCGCAATTCAGTTGGCACAGCTCTATCAGATGCCGAGGAAAGGGCGTTAAACAGGCCGCTAGTCGCCGATGCGTTCCCGTACCGTAAAGTCAGAGTCACCCGCGACAATCGCCTTAGATCGACGCATAGGCAGCTTCTAACGCTAGGATTAAATGGAACTGCTGTATACAATCGACTCGATCCCGTCTGGCAGGAGTTTCGCGGGCCGTGGGATTTTGGGTGTCGTTGTGGGTTTAGTCCGATATCCGTGCCGAAAGCTGCTCAATTAGGCGTGAAAGAGGCGATTGATTGGATGGATCGCGCTCGAGCGATGGCCGATGAGCAAGGCGGTCAAGTATTCGAGTTTATGGAAGCGGCGAAACCTGCTACATTCGAGTTTGTGAAGCATCCGCCGTTTTCGGGGAATCCTGATTTCAGGCGGCGGCAAGTTGTTCAAATTGGTTCTATTTTATAGGGGGAAATTATGAGCTACAGAGTAAAAGCGAGATACTACGCGGAAAAAGACAACTTCGGTGAATCATACATTATTACAAGCGACAATCGCGATGTGGATAGTTTCATTGAAGTCGGTGATCTGGTTGCGATTGACACGCTTCCTGTGTGCGCTACGAAATCGACCGATGAACAATATCCTGACGATTGGGCTAGGGTTGATTTAATGGTCTCGCCTGACGGTGAAATGCACGCAATCGGCGGTGAACGAGAGCATCCGAACTGCGACAGTGCTTATGTAGGACTTGAACGAATACAAAACGCTCACGATGCGAAATTCGCGGAAATAAGGGGTGATTCATGCCGTTAAAGGACAACGCCAAAGATTGGACTATCAAAGAACAAATCATAGAAGACCCGGTTAGCGGTCTGACTTTTCAATTTGAAGTAATCCCCAGTAGCACAGCAAGGTATTGTCTGCGGATATTTGGCGATCTTCCGCACGGGAACCGCGAAATCATATTTGACGTTGAGGGTCAAGAAGCCGGTGCGGGAACTGCTGTTTCCGGATTATGCAAACCTACTTGGCTGACTGAAATAGAAGAATAGCAAATGGCCGTATTAAGATCAAACATCACGCTTTCCGGCGTAACCTGCATAATCCCCGAATCACCGGGCCGCGCGAACAGCTACACAAACCCAGCGGGACCCAAACCGGGCCGTGCGTTCGTGTTAATGCTGAAGTCGGATATCGACACCATATCGGCCAACGCAACGCACACGCTGGTATTTAACAGTGACATTGACGGTGTAGAGGCGAATCTAACCGTTGCCGAGCTTCATTGGGTCAAAGCAACACGGGTTCACAAAGGCGGAATTGATGACCCAGATGCCCTTTTCATGGTCGAGCTAGCGGATAAACGCCTAATTGCTCAGCAGATGAGCGACACGGATGAGAAAAATTACAACATCCGCTCCTACGCGAACACGGCGGATTATCTAACTGGCACGGCGGTAGCAAGCTGGAAAGCTTTAATTGACGATTTATGGGGTGAACTTCCAAGCGGATTCGGAGCGGCTCCGGCAATCGTAGACCCTTTGGCCGGTGCTCCAGAGGACTTTCGGTTTAGCGGTGTCAACGCATGGCAGGCGGTTCACGAAGTGCTTGCGAGGGTGTCGAATACGTCGATCCTCAATCCTGACGGCACATTCACTTTCGTCAAGCTTGGATCCGCTCAAACACTGCCTACAACGCTGCCAACTCCTGAATGGAACGCCGAACCGGTCGAACACGATTCAACCAAGATAGCCGAAACCGTTCGCGTATACTTCCACCAAAATCACAAGAGCTATGGACAGGAACGCGACACGGAATTGGCGACGAATTGGAGCATCACTTCCGCGTATCACAGCGTAGACGTAGCGACAAGCGTATCAGATGCCGTTTCTGGCTCCGTGGTTCAAATCTGGGACGATCTAGCGTTCCTTTTGGATGAGAACAACTCAAACAGCAACGGGGCTGCAATCACGACTAGGGCGGCTGAGGTGGCTGCTAACTACGTGGCTGACCGGCAGACAGCTCGAGCGCACAAGGTTTTTACGGGCATCCAGCCAACATTGCTTCCCGGTTCACAGGTCAAGGTGGTGCAACACAAAGCGGGCGGCAAGGAATCCGATGCAAGGGGAATCGCTGGCACAGTCACAAGCTACGTCTCGCATCCGGGCGTACCTGCAATTCTGTCAGATGACCTTGAATCATGTTGTTTTTCACCTGTCAATGAGAACATCGCAGCAGCGGATCTAGGCCGAAAGACGTTTCCTAACTATCCGCGAATCGCCAATATCGTGCAAGTTGACAAGTCCGGGGCTTCTGCCGGTGATTCCGTCACAGCCAACGCCAGCGGATTACACGAAGGGAAGGTTTCCCGCTTCATTGCGGGCGCGATAGCAACCCTAGATGCGTGTTGGATTCTATTTGTCGATGATTATGACAACGTGACTGGTCAAGTAATTGCAACAAACAAGGACTACTATGGACCGGCTCGACTATCGGGACTGGAAACGGTCAGTGCAACTCAACTCCCGGTCTACGTTTGCCGCAAGGGTAGCGAATCCAGCACGCCGATCCGCTTTCGACTCACTGCTACGCTTTCGCTCACGGGTTCGGCGGCGGCTGTAATACTGAATTGCGATGCCAGCGATGGGGCGGCAATTACGGTCAACGATTACAGCACAGCACCCGGAATGTTTAGTGGCCCGAGCGGATACATTGGCTGGGCATATCGAACCGACTGCGGCGATTACGCGATCATTAACATGGAACGCAAGGCACGCTTTATCGAGTTCACACTCACGGCTGATATTGCCGCTGGATCGGCAACTGCGACGATCAACGATTCGTGGGATGGGCAATCGCCGGGAGCATCAACTACCGTATTTGACCCTCAAGATTTACACGCAACCGCGATATCTGGCGACAAAGGTAAGGCCGCATGGGACGACATCGAAGACCGATACAAGATAATCGAGATGAAATCGGCCTCGCTAGATGCTACTGAATTATGTGTAACGGAAGCACATACTGGCTACACTCGCACGACGGCTGCGGCACTAAATAGCATCGACGAATTACAGGTAAACAAAGCAGGTGCTTTACGTCTCTGGTCAGAGGACGCAGATGCCAAATCGTTTCTGCTAGACATTGGGGCGAACCTAACGAACTCAGTATATGCACAAACAGCAGCCGACGTAGTGCCTCAGTTCACCGAATGCCCAGTAGTTCAAAAGCAAGTCACTATCGGTCAATCTGGCGTTCAGCGTGGTTGGTTGACTTTACATCCAGAGGAATCGGCCAAATCATTTAACATGGCTGCCGGGGCAGCCAGCCTGCAAAGCTGGCTAATGCCGGAAACAGACCCGGCAGAGGGAGGTTTTCTGACAGCAAACAAAGTCAGTGTATTAGGCGGCGGCAGTCCAACTTGCATTCAACTCCAATGGGCAATTCCAGGCAAAACAGGAACCGTGACTTTGCAAGCTGGCTACTCAATTATCGTGGATTGTGGTAAAGTGACTTCCATAAAAGATGATATGTCGGTAGAACTTCTTTCGGCTTGCACTACATCGGGCGATACGCCAACATGTACTATCGATTCTTGCAGCCCATACGATCCGTGTTCATAAATTTCGGGGGAAATATGACAAAGCTAAAAGCGGCCATTGTTGGCCCGTGTCTAGGTGTCGGTGGAGCCGATGCCCTTGCTACTGGCCTTATTCGCTACGCCATAAATATCGAGTGGACTGGCGTAACTTCTTACCATACAACGTGGCCTATACAGCATGATTGGGCAACGGCTTCAATGGGGAAACCTGTCCCGATTCACGAAATGATAGGCGAATCGTGCCCTCATCTTGATGGCATTAACTACCACGACACATTTGAAGAAGCGGCGGTTGCTGCCTGCAAAGAGGCGGATATCGTAATTACTTGGTGTGTCAATGACATCGGGGCGATAAAGGCAAGGTTGCCAGATATCCCAATTGTCAATCTTATTCAGAACTCAGACGACTACGCAAATCAGCAATCGGGTAAAAACCTCGAATCCATTGACTTCTTTGTGGCGTGCTCCAATGCGGCTGCTCAGGTTCTGCCAGATGGCTTACCAGAAGAAAAGCAGGCCAGCATCATTTACAACGGGATAGATCCTTGCCGGGTGTTTCCGCGTTACGGGCGTGTCGCTCAGCGTGCCAACTGGGAAGTTTCCGACGAACAAAAAGTGCTGCTGTTTATCGGGCGATTCGTTGAAGAAAAAAATCCCTCCTCTTTGATAATGGCTCTCAGTGGTTTGCCGGATAACTGGGTAGGTCGCTACGTGGGACGCGGCTATAAGCAAAAGAGTCTAGAACAGCAGGGGATTGCTTATGCTGGCGGGCGGGTACAATTCGGGGATTACGTCTATCACATTGGCGATACACTGGCAGCCGCAGACGTTGTGATTTACACCTCTGATTTCGAGGGCGATTCACTAGGCATCCGTGAGGCTCATTTAGCTGGAACACCCGTGGTAACAACAGAGGTTGGCAGCGTTCCAGAATTGCATGAAATGTTTGGCCCGCTCTCGGTGACGGTCCCTGTTTCGCCATCCCGTGAAGACATGATAAAAGCGGTACAAATAGCTGACTCGCAAAAGAACAGAGAAACCGTTGTGCCACTAGCAAGGCAGGTAGCGTGGAATCAATTTTCGCTACCCGCCATCGCTGCCACTTGGGAGGAGTATTTACATAGTCGTGTATGGCATCACCGCTACAAGCGTCGCCACGGATCAACAAAGATATTCACTAATCGCCAACCGTTATCATCTCCAGAAGTAGACGCAAGGGGTACGCCGTTATGATAATCATCAACGACAAACGGATCGTTATCCTAACGCCTCCCAAATGTGGTTCTACGTTCCTTGGTGACGCGGTAGAGGGTCATCTCATCACGACGGAGAATAACAACGATAACTCGCCTCACGACGTACACGGAATGAAGGTTCCTGGCGTGTGCCGAGATTTTAAGATTCTAATGGTGTGCCGGAATCCTTACGACCGTCTGGTATCGCTGTACTTTGAGATGTGCCGTCAACAAATGAAGCAAGGAAAGGCATCGCATGGCTTCGCGGATTTTGCCTCTAGTCTTATTCAGCTACACGCAAAGCATAACTGGTTTTACGGGTTCTCGGTAATGGACTTCTTGCTGCACTTTAAGAAAATTAACCTCACGGATAGACCGGAGATGGTGAGAATCGAAAACATAGAATCCGATCTAGCTTGCCACGGGATTGAGTTGAAAAGCGGAGGCAGGCCGCATGAATCAGACCGTAACGGATGGGAATACTATTTGCCAGTTGGTGAATTGAGGCAGGGAATCAGGGATTGGTATCATCCAGACTTCGCACTCGGCAATTATTCAAAAGAAACCGGCTGGATAAATCAGCCAAAAATACACAAGCGAACCGGAAAGCCAATTATTCAAAAGGGGGTCAAGTGGTGAAACAGCTAGATTTACTCGTCTGGACAGGCGAATCGACCATTCATATACCGTGTGCGTTGAGTAAGGTCGAGATAGATTGCCTAAAGCATTGCAGAGAGCTAAAGCCAGGGGCCGAAGGGGTCGCGGGCGATATCGTCGAATTCGGCTGCTTTATGGGAGGCTCTACCGTACTTCTTAACGAGCAATTGCAAGACGGCGAAAGCCATTACACTTATGATCTATTCAAGTGGCAGGATTGGATGAAAGGGCCATACGGCGGAACAAAGTATCAGCCGGGCGATAATTTCTGCGATGAGTTTCACCGCAACACAGACTGGCAATGCAATAGACTCTACGCGACGACAGGGAGGATTCAAAACAGCACTTCCAGTCAGGGACAAGTCAAGTTAATCTTTGTTGACGCATTCAAAGAAGTCTCAACCGCCATTCACGGGATACGGAACTGGTTTTCACACCTGGAACCGGGCGGCGTTGTAATCGATCAAGATTTCTACTGGGAGCCGATGCAATACACGTACTGCCACCTGTTCTACTATCGACTGCGAGAATACTTGAAACCGATTGTCCGCGCCGATTCGATGTTGACGATGAGGGTCATTAAGGAGATACCCCACGAATTCGCCAAGGAGATAACCACGACAGATACGACGATGCAAGAATTATCGGCGTGTTACGAATATTGGACAAAATAAGGCCCGCCGCCTGTGCCCAGACTCAATCTCAGGCGACGGTTGTGATCCCTCACGCCTTATGTTCGTTTCCAATACTGAATGAGTTCCTCGGTTAAATTCTTCACCTTAATCGCCTTGTATTTGTCGTTATAGCTCGTATTTTGAATCACGGCGTTGATTTCACGCAAGGCATCGAGGTAAAGCTGGTTCGACTTTTTTAGCTCTCTTATCTTGAATTCCAGCAAGCCATTTTCTCGTACTAATTCTTCTTCGACATGGCAATTCTTGCCCATCATTTCCCCTTCACAGTTAGCGTTACTTTCCTCGGATAAGTCACAGACCGCTCGGGCGTGATTTCAAGCTTGACCCCCAGTACACGGCACATGCGTTTAAGCGTTTCCTCGCTAGGCTGACCATCGTTAGCCTCGATCTTATACACGAACGATTCATGCACGCCGATCCTGTCGCCAAAGGCTTTTTGCGTGGGGAATTTCTTCTTTCGCAGCTTGGTTAGCATGTTGCGGTGTTTTGAATTTAATAGTGGCTCTGGCATTTCAGTCCTTTGTGAGTGGTTTGGGTAGTTCGTCTATGTTTGCGTTGCCGAATTCCAATCGACCGGCAATAAATTCTCTTGTGAACATGATGCACGTAGCCCATTCGCAGAATCGCTTAGGGTTGCCTTGCTTGGCGAGCCATTCGACAAAATGAGTTCGCAGTAAAAAACGAGGCAAACCGTCTCCCGTAGACAGCTGGAGGTTCTCATGCGTGACACCATTTGCCTCTATCCAGGCCCGCGACTTCATGCGAGTAACTCTCTTCTTTAACGCATCTCGCTGTTGTACGAGTGGTTTTATTTCCTCTGTCAGTGCAGCAATCTCTTTGTTAAGTCGTTCTATATCCATCACTCACCCCCTTCGATTATTTCGTAGCCAACGATTTTAGTTTTGTCTTTACGCTTTACTCCGCAATGGCAGCACTGAATTGACCGTACACCGCGAACCACGGTTACTGTATCTGCCATACCTCCACACGCCGGGCATTTCGTCCCGTCATATTCATCTTGCGGCATCGCGGGTTTTGGTTCGGCGGCGTTTAGCGCGGCACGAATGGCGTTAAAATAGACTTCGCCCTCTGTTGTCAGCATCCCGCCAGACGATAGATTCCCATCCACAAGCTGGATGTACTCACGACACGCCCGCAAAAGCTGCGGCAAAGCGGCGATTGCTGTTGCGGTTCCCCGGTCTAGGCAGTGGGTAATTTCCTGTC
>SDBT01001809.1_pt1 | contig 38229 bp, 34 predicted proteins | sample 2277101 | NCBI WGS metagenome assembly SDBT01 (sample SAMN10404973, study PRJNA504765) | marine sediment metagenome | isolation source: marine sediment core GS10_PC15, 103 cmbsf | place: Arctic Ocean: Southern Knipovich Ridge | collected 2010 | reverse complement strand
TTCGGAGACTTTAAACGCTTGTGGAGAGTTGGTAAGACCTGGTACTTCCAGGCACGACTCTATGAATCAGGAATGATCAGCATTTATTGCTTGCAATAAAAGCATAGGTATCAAAGAACGGTTCATATATGAGATTTATAGCCAATCTAATGAAAATTTATTGCAACAGATGATTCTATCTGCTTCACGTTTGAGCAATCTGTTAATAACAGCATTTAGAAAACCATAAAACTCAGAAAACCTAGTGAGATAATATCTTTAAACTCTAACGAAATCAGTCTTATTCCAAAAGAATTTTGCTTTAATTTAAACGCATGAGTGAATTTTTTTTTTGGAGGCATTCTAAACGAAAAGTGTTCTTTCTGGTGAATCACATCATTCAAATTCTATCTTCAGTCAAATTAAAACCTATTTTAAAAAAAGGCGTACAAAAGTCCCCTCATTGGTCAAGCTTAATATTCTTGCCATTGGAATAGGTATAGTTGGAGGATTCGGTTCTTGGGTCTTTCGTTTTACGATTATATTCATTTATGAGATTTTTTTTAATTTGCCTATCCAATTTATGAATTCTATTGGATTATCTCAAATTAATTGGCTACCTTTCCTTCTTGCACCAATTATTGGAGGTGTAATCGTTGGTTATCTCACCTCTCGTGTGTCAAAAGAAACAAAAGGACATGGTGTTCCCGAAGTCTTGGAGTCTGTTGCATTAAAGAATGGAAGAATGAATTTACGCATTCCTTTTGTCAAAATCATCGCATCTGCCACAACAATTGGTACAGGTGGATCAGCAGGTCGGGAGGGGCCAATTGCACAAATAGGAGCAGGATTTGCTTCTTTTGTGGGCCAAAAATTAGATCTCAGCCAAAAAGAGCTACGTACATTAGTTGTAGCTGGAGTAGCAGCAGGAATTGCTTCAACATTCAATGCACCTATTGGGGGATCATTATTTGCTCTTGAAGTTCTACTTGGAGAAGGCGCTGCTACAGGATTAATAATCCCAATAATTGTTGCTGCGGTTGTTGGAGTAGTTACAGGGCAATTTTTATTAGGATCTGATCCTGCATTTATAGGTTTTCCTCCTTTAGAATACCACGAGCCTTATTTAATCCCTCTCTTCATTATTTTAGGAATTATTTGTGGAATTGGATCTGCATTGTGGATTAAATTCTTTTATAAAGCTGAAGACATAATAGAATATCTGAACAAAAAAATAAAAACCCCTGATATATTACAACCAGCTCTTGGAGGATTATTTGTAGGTTTAACATTGGTTTTAACATTTTTCTTTGTTGGTGATCAATGGGAAACCTACACTGTAATGGGGCTCACTTATCTTCCTATGGACGCTGTTTTCCAAGGTACTCTGGTTGAAGATTCTATTTTCCTGAGTCTTTTAATTTTAACTTTATTATTCGTATTAAAAGCTCTTAATACAGTTTTTACAGTAGGATCTGGAGGGTCAGGGGGAGTCTTTGCACCTACTTTATTTCTGGGGGTCATGCTGGGAGCGATTTTTGGAATCATTGTTGATGACATTATCATTATAGCAAATGTACCAATTGCTCTTCTAGCATTATTGGCAATGGCAGCTTTCTTCGCAGGAACAGGTCGAGCACCTTTAACAGCCATTATCATGACTGCAGAAATGACTGAAGACTATTTTTTGACCATTCCGTTAATGATTGTAGTCACGATCAGCTGGGGAATATCTAGTGTTATCGAAAAAGAAAACATCTATACGTTAAAATTGATTAGACGAGGAGTTGTCTTACAGGAATCACGAACAGACATACTTGATTCAATCACTGTTGAACAAGCAATGACGCCTCGTGAAAAATTGGTTGTAATTGATACTAAAACAAGATTAGAAACGGTTATGGAACTTATAAGAACCACACGACATGAGGGTTTTCCAATTATTGAAAAAGATATGTTCCTTGGAGTAATTACTCTAAGTGATGTTCAAAATGCATTACATGGTTCTCCGAAGGATTGGATTGTATTTGATATACTATTAAAAAAGGAAAAGTCTCTCGTTTGCATTGATAAGTATGCAACTTTAATGCATGCAGTTCAAATTATGGAGAAGATGGATGTTTCACGTCTTCCTGTAGTAGAAAAAACATCGAATCAAACAACTGAGTTTCCAAAGTTAATTGGTTGGATAACTCATCATGATATTACTAGACATTATGTTTCCGAGAAAGCAAATGCGGCTCATCAAGCAATGGAGGAGCATATTTTCTGAAATTGATTATTCTTTGAGATATCAGAGTAAAAACAAAGGATATTTATTGTTTTCTAGATCTATAATTATTTTATATAGGATTATGGGAGCTGAAATTAGAAGGAAATAGATGTAACAATTCATTAAGACTTTACCGTATATCTTTGGAGGGGGATGCCTGTAGTTCTTGCTGTTCTTCACGCAACATCATATTTCGTCTTATTCTTACGTCTTATGTCCAACCGTTCTGAAAAACCTATCCAACCAGGACATTTAGGGCCTTTTCAAACCTATCTTCATTGGCGCTTGTATTCCTGCTTCATTGAGTGTGCCTGTAGGTCTCTAGGACTTACCGTCTCTTCACAGTCTCCTTTGTCTTTAATTGACCCTTTAAAAGTCAGCAGTTAACAACCTTATTGGGTGTGATAAATTTCAAGCTTTGTTTCTGCATAAAACTGTGAAATTAAATTCTGGACAATCGGATCGCTTCCTCGCAGGTATTCAGTCATGAAATCAAAAAGTACGAGAACATCGATGTCTAGCTCGAAGAGCGTTTCGTGATTATTCTTAATCCATTCTTTTTCCATCTGATATAGTTCTCTAGTTCTACTCTGGATTTCCTCGGTTATTTTGATAACTTTTTGTTTGTTAATGTCAAACTTCTTTGTTTTTGCTAACTTAAACGCTGGGTTAAGAAATTTTAATAGGGGGGAGGGAGGGAGCTACAGAGCCCCTAGACAGAGTCTAGAGCTTGAGAGAAGACCAAGAAAAATTTACTCTATAGCTCCATAGTAGCTAAAATCGCTCTTCTATAAAAACTTAATTATCTGATTTTTTAGTTAAATCTACCTTAGGTATTAGTTAAATACTATCGCCAGAATACTAAATTTCGTGATAGATTGGAACAGATACATACAATTCAGGATAAAAGTCAGTTATAACTTTTTTAATCTCCTGCCTTTGATGTTCTGCTTCTTCATGTGTGTCGAACAATCCTAGATACACTATTTTTCTTCCTTCGAGTACTAACCATGTTTTTTGGGAAGTAGAATCTTTTACAAGGATTAGTTTCATATCACTGAACGGTGAAATACCACTATCTTGGATTCTAGGACGACGAAGGAATTTTATAGTTCTTATAGAAATCTTATCAGGTGACATTTGTAACACTGGGTGTTGGTACAGTGTATCAATTAATACATACCCAAAAATTAATGATATAGTTGCTACAAATAGTAAAAAACTTATATATGATATTTCACTGTAAAAAAAATCTAAATTACGATCTTTAAGAAGAGAGAAAAGAAATAATGCACATCCCAGAAAGATTAGACTAGCTAAACAGAAGTGAACCCTATTTAGAGGCTTTCTGGGAAGATTTATTTGGATATAGTGTCTATTGACTTTTATCATTTTGCTCGTCTAGGATTATTATGATTTATTGAAGCAGTTACAATAATAAGCTTGTAGTGCAACCATTGTTTTTCCATCCTTGATAGTACCATCATTTATTAATCGACTAATCTCATCAAAGGTATATTTTTCGATTGAAGATATCTCATCTGAAGAGACATTAGTAGATTGTAAAGGAGCGATTCCTGTTCCTTTATATATGTACAATATTTCTGATGAATATCCAATGGCGGGGACATATTTTAAGAGGAACTCAACATTTTCAACTGAGTATCCTGTCTCCTCTTCAAACTCTCTTTTGACACAAGTTTCAGGATCTTCACCTGGGTCAATTTTTCCTGCGGGAATTTCAAGGGTTTCCTCCTGAATAGAATATCGATATTGTTTTACTAAAATTATCCTTCCATCATCTAATATAGGAATTAACGCTGATGCGTCTGGATGTTCAACCCTAATTCTTTCAGTTATCTTACCTGAAGGTAGTTTTACCTCATCCAGGTTCACAGAAAAAGACCTTGCCTTAACCGTTGAAACAGTTCTTATTTTTTCTTCCATCAAACGTTATTTCCTTACAAATCTGTTCAAACCCAAATATGCAGAGTATCTTTAATTAATTTAGTTCTTTAGTATGAACCTTCAATATTGCTTTCCAACATATACAAAACATTTAGCCTGATTTCCACAAATAAAACATGAAACATCCTCAGATGGAGTCTCTGTCTCATGAACATCAATCCCTCTCACCTGTGCTCCAGCAAATCGATCCTTAAGCTCATCAGCACAGTCTTCACCATCCAAATCGATTGAACACCAGGGAATCTTAACCATCTTCTTATTTTCTAGATGATCTATTAGCTCCTCTACTGTATTAGCACGAGCTAAATGATCATTAAAGAATTCTTTGGCCTTATTGGTAATATTTTCAGTCAAAGATTTACCTATCGATTTAATTGATTCAGTTAGTTCAGCTAGATTAAATCCAATCTTCTCACGGGTATCACGACGAAATAAAGTTACTCTTGAGTTCTCAGTTTCACGTCTACCAATTTCTAATCTTAGTGGAATTCCTTTCATTTCCCAAAAGTAGTATTTCTCTCCAGGACGTCGATCTGTCTCATCAATATGAACTCGATAATCACTCTTCTGAAGTGTTTCTTTTAATTTCTTTGAGTATTCTTCAATTTCTTGCTTATTTTTCTTTGAAATAATTGGAATAACTACAATCTGAATTGGAGCTACCTCAAATGGGAAAATTAATCCTGCATTATCCCCATGAACGGACACCATCGCCCCAAATATACGAGATATCGCAGGACCATAACATGTTTGGAAAGCGAAATGTTTTTCACCTTCTTCGTCCATATACTCTATATTGAAAGCTTTAGCAAAATTATCTCCTAACAAGTGTGTCGATGGTAGCTGAAGAAATCGTCCATCAGGCATAAGAGTATCAGCAGCATATGTATGAACAGCTCCAGCAAATTTATCCCATTCTGGTCTTTGAAATCCAATAAATGGGATTCCAAATCTATTTTGAATTACATTGAATGAAATCTGCATATCTTCTCTAGTTTGTGCTTCTGCTTCCTCAAGGGTTGCAAAGACATCGTGTCCTTCAATCCAGATAAATTCTCGTCCTCGTATAAATGGTCTTGTTGATTTTCCCTCATAACGCCATACTTTTCCTGATTGATAACGTTTCAAAGGTAAATCCCTCCAACTCCTTATCCATAATGAATACAGTGGATACATTGCTGTTTCTGAAGTGGGTCGTAATGCTAATCTCTCTTCTAGTAATCCACTTGTCCCAGCGGTGGTAATCCAAAAAACTTCAGGAGCAAAACCCTTAACATGAGCAGCTTCCACCTGAAAGTTTGATTCTGGAATAACTGATGGAAAAATGACAGGTTGATGACCGAATTTGTCTAGTTCCTTTTCATAAACGTCAAACATCAATTTCATTGAAATAGTCGACCAAGGGGGATAAACAATGAAACCTTTAACGTTATATCGCATATCAGCTAATTCTGCTCTTTTAACGATTTCCGTGAACCATTCAGAGAAATTATTTAATTTATTGATATTAAAAGTTGTTATTTGACGTTCAATAAGCTCCGTTTTTTTATTTTTTTCTCTTTTCTGTGACATTTTCACTGACCTATCCTGTATTCATTATTCAATATGGCAAGAATTCTAATTTTGGGTAATCTATGTAATCTAAAAAGATTTTTAGCTTTAAACCAGATGGATCTAGAATGTAATAAGAAATATGGTTTCTTAACAATACAGTTTTAACAGTTAGGAAGACGATCCATCCTTTTTAACACCAATTTATTCTTTTTTAAAATATGTTTTAAAATCATTAGTTTCCCAGTATTATTCAAATAATCTTTTTTGGAAAATAAAAAAGAATTTTATACTCATTCAATTTGGTTTTTTAGAGAGATAGATTATGCCACTTCGAAATAGTCTTTCTGGCATCAAGATCCTTGATTTAACTAGCAATTTACCTGGTCCAATGGCAACTCAAATACTCGGTGATATGGGAGCAGATGTAATTAAAATTGAATCACTTACAGGGGACAATACAAGGTATTATCCGCCATTTATCGAATCAGAATCAGTTGTTTATTTATTATTAAATCGAAATAAGAGATCTTTCAGTCTAAATTTGAAAAAAAAGGAAGGTCTGTCGATTTTTTTTGAACTAGTAAAGAACTGTGATGTCGTGATAGAAGGATTTCGCCCTGGAGTTACGAAAAGACTCGGAATCGATTTTAATACACTAAAGGAAATCAAATCAGATATTATATACTGCTCAGTGATAGGATACAAAAAGGGGGAATATACTCCTGGACATGATTTAAATTATACTGGATCCGCTGGAATTCTTCATTTAACAGGGCCAAAAGATATGCCAGTGAATCCAGGTGTTCCGATAGGAGATATAGGCGGAGGAAGCTTACCGACAGTCATCTCAGTTCTTGCAGCGCTATATCAGCGTAGGAATACTCCTCAATTGTTAACAGTATCAATGACTGAACAATTAATTCCTTGGACAACAATTGCTGCTACAACTTATTTGGCTAATCTAGGAGATCCAAAACGAGAAGAACATTCATTGTCAGGATATCTTCCTTTCTACCAGCTTTTTAGAACAAAAGACAAAGAAAACCGATATGTATCGTTTGCGCCAATAGAACGTAAATTTTGGATTAATTTTTGCAATTCAATTCATAGAGAAGACCTAATTCCAAAACAATTTGATTTTGATTTACTGAACTCAGAATTACCGAAAATTTTTACCGAAAAATCACAAGCAGAATGGAAAGAGTGGTTTACTGAACATGATGTTCCTGGAGGGCCTGTTTTAACCATCGAAGAAGTTTTTAAGGATAAATCAAGACTTTGGCATCTGAAACATCCGAAAATAGGCACTATACCTAGCATCGCTTCCCCTTATCGAGATGATAAAACAGAAGTTAAACCGCCTCCTTTGCTAGGAGAGCATACAAAAGAAATTATTTCTCAGATTGGATTGGAAAATGAATATGTTCGTTTAAAAAACGAAAAAATTGTCAATGGACCCGACTAACAATAGATTTGAATTAAAATCAGTTCAAATCTCTCGAATTTTTCCTATTAAAGAAGGATCAACGTCTACAATAGCCTCTAAGAATTTCTCCATTTGGTTTAAATTAGGAATGGCGATGATGGTGTTGATTGACTCTAAACGAGTATTATTCTTAGGCCAAAGATGGCTATAATTCATTGCAACTCTACTATTTTTACGAGAATGTTCCATGAGGAAAAGTAAACGTTCTCCTTCAAACTCTCCGACGAATATCTCAATTTCATCTCTTCTATATCCCATCTCTAGCTTTCCACTTTGAAGAACGAGTTCAGCCACTCATTTTACTTTCTCTTTCATCTGGTTGCCGTCTTTGGTAAACTCAAGATGAACGGATGGAGTACTTTGAGGAGAAATTTGAATTTGGTTTGAGATCTGGACGATTGGGTAGACAATAAACAGTAAATAGAACCCGACTTCAAATATGGTGAGGATTAAGAATACAAGAGGATTTACTTCGGAAATACTTTCATTAAAATAACTAGAAAAGCTATCAGTAGGATTTGCCATCATCAATAACAGATATTGTAAAACAATTTGAATGATTATCAATCCAATAAATCGGATCTGACCACGTGAAGAGAGTTTATTTACCCACGTAAAACGCTCTCTAAATGATAAATCAGGTTTCACTCCTCTAAGAATCAGATAATACCACACCCGTAGAAATATAAGCATTTCACAGCTTAATAGAATAAACTGCAAAAGGATATAAATTGGAGAACCCATAACTAAGAATAATACTGAATAGTCTTCAATGAATAACAAAGATAATGGAAGGAAAAGGATCAATCCAATTAAAAAAAACGAGATTATACAAAATAATACTCCTAATAGCCCAGTTATGACACTTGTCAATAAATCCTTTATAGTATTTTCTGATCGAAAGCCATAGGTTAGAAAGAACGCGAAGGGACTAATTACACTTAAACCAACCAAAACGAGGAGTGGATTTACAAGTTCATAACTAGGAGGAATGCGGGAATAACCAAATCCCACAAGAAAATAAGATATATTTCTCCATATTACATCGAATGAAAACAGTCCTTGAATGATTATTTTAGGTTCAAAAATATAATTGAACGTTACTACAGCCATGAGTAGTAAAAATAAAGTTTGTAGTTCAAATTTTTTTGATTTAAGGAACTGCCATGTTGAAAAAGAATAGGTTTTACTTCTTTTATCGATGCTTTCATCCGTTGAAATGCTAGTAGAGGGATTAAATTGAGAGGCTATTCTTTCTTGCCTATGAATTGATTCGTTTGAAAATGGATAAGATATACTTTGAATTGTAGGAATATGAAAAATAGGTTTTTCTACATACCCCTTTCTCATTGGTCTTCCTGAAATAGTGGTAATGATATTTTTCTGACTTGACCTATAAGATGGTAGGATCGTACTCATAATCGTAATCAAGAAAGAAGCTAGAACCCAAAATACAATCTTATCGATAGGGAATAAGATAGCAATAGGTATACCCATCTCTGATATATACCAAGCTAGGAGTACAGATCCAATTAATCCATTTAGTAATCCAACTACCAGAGCAGAAAAACCCAATGCGGTTGATTCTGACATAAAAATTGATAACACTCCTTCTTTACTCAGACCCATACTTCGCATGATTCCCATTTCCCTTTCCATCCGCAAAGTTGATACAAGAATACATATGAACTGGGCTATTGCCGCCAAAATGAATGATTCAATGAAAAGAACTTGAAATATCGCTGCTTGAAATCGAAGGCTTTCTTCCATTATCTCTGTAAAATATTCAATACCAATGATTTCAATAAATATATCATCATAAAGATTTTCTAAGCTCCTTTGAACAGATTTAACATTCCCATCTACCTGACATAGGAAATATTTTGCTGTAGTAGAATTATAGAATTCCTGATATTTTGCTGAAGAGATATACAGATATTCACCATTTCCTAAGAAGACATTACTTTTGATCACCGCAGCTAAAGTGATATTCGCAGTTTGATTATTCGCAATGTTTAAAGTCAGATTCTCTCCTAGAGGAATACGGGGAACTAATCGCTGATAAAGACGATGTGAAATCAACCCATAGGTCACATTCACAGTTGAGGAATTTCCAGTTGTAATATTATAATAGGTCCTATTTATTTCATTTAAATAAGTATACGGATAGCTGATTCTTGAATAATCGAGGCTGTCAACGGCATGTTCAGCAAAGTAAGGGTATTGATATGGGTTAACTCCAAAAACATAAGCATTATATTCCCCAAAACTAGCTCTCGTTTCCTGAATATATGAAACCTGTTCGATACTAAACCTTCCATGAAGCGTTGAAGCAAAATTCACAGATGGTTGATTTGAACTTCTTGCTATAGCTACAATATCAATATTACCCCATTGATCATTAAAATAACCAGGAACTCCCGCTACTACAGCAGCAGAAGTAAGACCTACAATTATAATGAAGGTTAGGGATAATGCTGCAGTCATAATTGTAAATAATGATTTCTGGAATTCTCTAGAGATATTTCTAGTTGAAATAACACGAGTAATTAATCCAAACCAGACTAAGGTTTTCATCGCAATCCGAGGTAAAAACACTAGAATCCCCACTTCTAGTAATATAGCTCCAGTAAAAATCAGAATTACAACTAAGAAATGAGTAGAAAGGACAGAAAAATCTAAGAATCGTGAAGGACCAATAAATACTTGCAATACGAATCCAGTTAAAGCCAGAAGGATACCCGTGAATACAGTAATACGCCAGTTTCTTGAAAGATTGGAACCCTTTCCAGTTCGCATCCTCGAGTGAATATTTTGTATTACAGATGTTTTAACTGCAATTATAATTGGATAAAGTCCTGCAATTAATGCAACAACCAGTCCTGATAAGAATGTCGCAAATATTGAAGAAAAGTGAATTGATAAAGAATTCAGCTCCAATGTTGTGTAAAACATATCCATTAGAGAAACAAGAACAGCTGAAAAACCAAGACCGACAAATACACCAATAGTACTAGCGATTATAGAATAAATGAGTATTTCAGCAGTGATGATAAATACTAGCTGATAGGACTCTGTTCCAACGGCACGTAAAATACCAAATTCTTTCTGTCTATCACGTATAGCTATAGAAAGTATATTAGTGATAAAAAGAAACTCTACGATGAAAGAAGAAATTATAACTAAATTCATTGCTGCTTGGTAGGCTTTAATTCCATCTGCTTCAATTTCTGAGACATCCTTTTCTAAGAAGACCCAATAATCAGAACCGACAGCATCTGCAACTCTTTCGCCTGTTTTTTTTATATTTAAGAGATTAGTAACTTCAGCATCAATTTCTGCGGTGGCCAGACGATGATATTGCTCAGGAATAATGGTTAATAAAGTTTGGATGTCTACTAATATAAAAGAATTTAATAATTTATTTCCAAATGTTGACTTTCCGCTAAAAACCCCACCAACTGTGACTTCTATAGGATTAAAACGGGAATCTGCTTCTGATAAATCATAAGAATCTCCAACATCAAATCCCATATCTTGAATGTTTTCAGAAATCATTATAGTTGTCCCTGAAACTTGCCTCTTCCCCTCAGTGACATTTAAATGCGGAAAATCTGGATGAGTTTTTGAATTGATACCATAGAGTAATGTATTTGTTGCAACACCAAAATCAGTAATTTGATCAACAGAAACATAATATGCAGCACCCGCTCTACCTACTCCTCGAATTTTACTGACATTATTGGCGATAGAACTTAACGTAGGAAGATCAGTCCATGTTCTCGGAGTTACAGTAATATCAGTATAATTTTGAAGACGATGATCATGAATGAAATCATCGTATAAGGTATCTACACTGACAACTATTCCAGTTTCAAGTGCAACAGTAAGAGTTATTCCAATAATTAATAAGAAAGTTCTATATTTTGACCGTGTAGCATTTTTCCAAGAAATACCTAATGATAATCGGATTTGGGTTCTGCTAGATCGCAAGAATTCTCCCAAAAGTACCTTTGTGGTTGATAAGTTTTTTATTATCTTTTTAACCACGAGGTTTCTTCTTGATTTCCCCTTCATTTTTATTACTCACATCCGAAGCCGATTTATATCTAGAGATAAAATTTTTTCCTTTGAAATTAATTCAATGATGAATATTATACAAACGATATACAGATGTAATAAAATATATTACTATTTAAAACTTGATTATCTGTGCAGTTTTTAGTTTTAATTAATCAAATCATATGAAAAACGAATCTCTTGTTCATAGTTATACTGGATGGATTAGAAGAAGGTGATTTCATTTTTTTTATGGTAAAAAAAACTTTAAAGATTATAAATAGGTCTGAATAAACCTTATTTAAACCATATTGATTGTAAACATGATAAAGTGGTAAAGATGAGGCATTGTTGTGAGCTTTAGTCAATTACCACGCTTTTTCATTTGCGCCCTAAAGGAGGTTTTCTTCTTGGTTAAACCAATAATAATTGAAAAAATAAAAATTAGCCCAAAACGAATGCTTTATGTGAAATTATGGGGGCCTTCCTCCCACTCTAAATATGGAATGATGAGGTCTTCAATTGAAATTCAAGAAGCGAAGTTCTCTGAAGAAAAACAAGTTTCCTATAGTACACCAATACGTATCCCTTGTGATGGAGCAGCTGCACTTCTCTCCAACCTCATTTCTCATTTTATAATTGAAGGAAGACAATTGAATAATGAATACTCAGAGAATTCGGAAAATAACTCTGAACAATCAAAACAAATAATGAATTCTAAACAACTTGAATCACATGATCAGCAAAATCAAGGTGAAAAACTTGAATCCCTTTTGTTGAGGGAGTTTAAAGGAATAAAAATCTCTAAAACTAGAATCCTCAATACCTTGAATGAATCTTCAGGGATTGAAATTGATAATAACCATTTAATACAAACTTTAGAATTATTAGCCAGTGAATCAAAAATAGAGAAAGAATCAGCTGTGCATTCTGCTTCTGGAACAAAATACACTTTATGGGTATTTCCTAACTAATTTTCTTAATAGCTGATAACAAACTGTAAGAAAGAACTTCTATCAATTGTAATATTGTTCATTTCCTCTCTAGTTATATAAATTAAATCATTGCAATTTTTTTTTTCTTGTTCAATCAATTTAGAACTTTTAAATGGAATGTTACCACTATCAGATATTCTCAAATTATTTAAGCAATCATCCTATTATAGCGTTGAATATTTGTGCTTACACATGAATTTCTTTATTTCAGGTATGGATACATCAAGTGTATTTCTAAGTTCTAATTTTATCCATATAAAAGACGAAATTCAGGTTCTTCAGTAAGTAATATATATAGGATAAATGAGGATCAACATAAAGTTGACTGTATCATTTTGTATAGGCAATAGGGTATTTGAAGAGGCACATCATATTGGATGAAACAACTAATGAAGAAGTACGTACGATTTTAAAAGAGGTTTTCCAAAATAACACCCAAGTTTTAATGATATCTCTAACAGACGAAACAGGATTGCCAATAATGACTTATATCCGTAATGACGATAATTCTATATCAGAAATTGAAGATACAGACATTACAAATAGATATGCGGCATTAGCAGGAGCTAGTACGTCATTAGGAGATCGAACCCTCTCAACATTATCTCAAGAGCGCGTTCGTCTGATTCATGTGCAAGGTAAAACTCGAGATGTCGCTATTGCTGTTTCACAGAATTTAATTTGCTTGGTTGTAACAATTCCATCTGGGAGTCCGAATATGGTAGCTGAAAAATTGAATGCTCAATTGAAGACAAAATTATGATCCTGAGTGTGAAAAGCCAATGAAATCGATTCAATGGTTTGAAATTATGAAAGAAGCTGTCACTCAAACTGAAATAGAATTAGAAGCTCCACAAATAGATCATATGATTCTTCTTCATCTTAATGACAAAGTTCAATCATTTTCGATCCCAGTATATCACGAAAAAGCGATTCCATCCTCTCTACTTGGACAAGCATGGAATTTTCTAACCAAGATCCTAACAAACGAGTTGCGGTTAGAAAATTGGAATTCACTTACAGTTAAAGGGCGAAAAAAGGCATTTACGCTTTTTTCTTTAGGATTTAACGTAGTTCTAATAATTTTTTATGACACGCTAATCGATCCGATGGATGTTTTGAAAACTTTAATGAAATATGTGTTTGTTATTGGCTATAAGGATATTTATGGCACAGTTGGATTAATTGCCTCAGATGGATTCCCAGTATGGGTAACGTTTCCAGAAGGACAAGAAACTGATGAATTTCTTTTTGCAATCTCAATTACATCACTTATGACTCTTGTGGAACGGATTGATATGGAAGTTTCCGCTGGTGGTGTAAGAAATTGCATTATTCAAGGAACTGAAGATTTACTTCTTAATGTATCATTTAACCCATCGCAGGATTTAGCATTAGCGGTTACTCAACAAAGTAACAATATCAGTGACGTTTTTTTAAAGGTTGAATTAGATAAACTTTTTCAAAAAGTAGTTGATCCAGTAATTTATTCAGCTATTGTGCCTGAAATTGTTGATGAAGACAGAGAACGAATGTTAAAGCAAATTCTAGAAGATGTTACTGGAGAAGCTACAGAGGAGGAAATCCAAACTCTCAATATTTTCGATAGCCTTACTCTGCAAACGATGGAAAATGAAATTAAATTGGTTCAAAAACGATATGGAACAAATGAAATCTCTGTAGGATATCTTCGTCGGCGAATGAGCCTTCCCAGCGAAGTTCTTTCCATGTCCTTGGAATATTTAATTGCTAATGGAAATATTCGAGGAAAAATTGGCAAAGCACGACAAACTGGTCAGGAAATTCTAGTAATTGACCTTTCAGCAGATATGAGTCAGTTAAATAAAAGAAAATTAAGAATGATACAAACCCAAATAAATGATTTATTTGTACCTATTAATCCATTTTTGAAAAAGCTTCCAAAGATTGAGCAACCTATAGATACTCAAGAGGTAATTACAGAGGCTTTATCTGAATTTCAGGTTATGCTTACTCTCTCGGATACAGATTCAATATTCTTAATAGCAAATGATATTCGATTCAACGAATCTCAGCTGGAGAATGCCGTCAAAACTGCAATAATGCTCCGAACACAGATTTCAGAGACAGATAAAGACGATATAATATTTGCAGAATTGAAAAGAAGGTATTCAGGAACTACCGAAAGGATTCAAGAAATTTATCCAACAATCAAAGGTCAGGCAAAGAAATTTCATGAAGATTTACTCAATTCTTATCGGTTATTATCGCGGTTACTACCTATTCCCACTCATTTCAGGCAGGAAGAAGATACTAATAAAGACATCATAGTTTTCAAATGTTTTGCTCATAATTGTGAAGACAATGTTGAAATTGAAGGAAATATTGATATCTGGGTAAAATTAGGGATATTTTCAACAGTATTAGGGATAGAAGATGATTTTCCCGAAGGAGCTTCTCCTCTAGTGGAAGAATTTCGAAATAAATTCGAAAATCAATTTACTAAGCTTGTTTCATTAGTAAAAAATGAAATAGACGAATCTAAACTTGAATATTTTCCTTTTCTTGAGAACATAGAAGAACTATTACTCAATAACTCTCAAAGAGATGAAATCATTGCATCTCTCCGTCAAGGTAAGGTAGAAAATAAACAAGAAGACTTTTTTTCACTATTTAAACAATGTAAATCGTGTAATAATTGGTTTTGTGAAGATCATTTATCCTCCGCAAATAAGTGTATATATTGCTAGAAAATTGATATAGAGGCCGATAAGTTTGGTATTAGTAGTTGGAATTGATATTGGCTCTTTGACAGGAAAAATCGTGGTTTTGTCTGTAGAATCGAATGGAATTAGACAGGAATTTTCTTATATCAAGCGAGTAGGCTATAATCCATCAGCTGTTGCTAATGAATTGATCAGTTTAGCTAAGAAAACTCTGAATGTGGAGAAAGAAGATTTTACATACATTATTTCTACTGGATATGGTCGTAAGCTTGTATCTGTAGCTAATAAAAACATAACTGAAATAACGTGTCACGCTACAGGAGCGTTCTTCATAAACCCTGCTATTCGCACAATAATCGATATAGGAGGACAAGATTCTAAAGTTATTCGAATTAATGACCAAGGTCAAGTCCAAGATTTTGAGATGAATGATAAATGCTCAGCGGGAACAGGAAGATTTCTAGAAGTAATGGCTAATGCTCTCGAAACGGATATTGCTGAATTTGGTCGATTGGCTTTAGATTCAACATCACCCGCAATAATATCGAATACATGTACAGTATTCGCAGAATCTGAGGTAATATCTAGATTAAATCAAGGTATTAATCGTATTGACATAATTGCAGGTATTCATGAGACTATTGCACAAAAAATAGCTGCTCTTGCCGCAAGAGTTGGTATCACGAAATCTATTGCTCTTACAGGAGGGGTAGCTTTAAATCCTGGAGTTAAATTAATGCTTGAAAAACAGATTAATGTTCCAATTGAGGTTCCTTCTGATCCACAAATAATTGGAGCTTTAGGTGCTGCATTACTATCCTCAAAATATACAAATTAAGTTATTTCTATCAGTTAAGAGGAATAATTGTGTCTAACATTTTCAAAGGATTAACGGTTTGGGAAGTAAAAGAAACACTCAGCAAAATCAGGCCATACATATTGAGAACACCATTGATTAGATCATATTCCCTTGAAAAACTCTTAAGAAAAGAAATTTACTTAAAATTAGAATTCTTACAGCCAACGCGATCTTTCAAAGTGCGAGGTGCATGCTCCAAAGCCCTTTCATTAGAAGATAATGAGCGTTCAATGGGTTTAGTAACCGCATCGGGAGGTAATCACGGTTTAGGCGTATGTTACGCAGGTAAAGAACTTAATACTCCCGTTACTGTTTTTCTACCTCAAAATACTGCAAGAGAAAAAGTTGAGAAAATAAAGGAATGGGGAGGTGAAACCAAGCTAGTCCCTGGAGCATGGGATGAAGCTGACGTGGTTGGTAAGAAATATGCCAAAAAGAATAATTTGAATTATATTCATCCTTTTGACGACATAAACGTAGTTAGAGGTCAAGGTACAATTGCACTCGAAATATTAGAGGATAAACACGATCTAGACGTAATTATTGCTTCTGTAGGTGGTGGTGGATTAATTTCCGGTATCGGTGTTGTAGCTAGCCAATTGAAACCAGAGATAAAGATATTAGGGGCCGAAACAGTCGGCTGTGACGCGGTAACGCAAAGCTTTCGCGCTGGATATCCAATTACATTAGATAACATTACCAGTATTGCAGACACTTTAGGTGCCAAGCAAACAACAGAAAATACTTTCAGAAGAATAAAAGCAGTAGTACATGATATGCAAACAGTAACAGACACAGAAACATTAGAAGCATTGAAGTTACTACTTGAAAAAGAAAAAATATTAGTAGAACCCGCAACAGCATGCTCAATCGCAGCTTTAATTCAAAAGAAATTTGATTTATCTGGCATTGATAAAATATGTATAATTGCTTGTGGATCAAATGTTTCTCTGAGACAATTAAAAGAATGGAAGGTCATTTAACGAATATAGGACGTGGAAATTGAATTGAATAATACTTTAGAATTATTAAAAAGTCGTAGAAGTATACGAAAATATAAAAATACTCCTGTTGAACAAGAAAAAATAGATATTTGCCTTGAAGCGGCCCAGTGGGCTCCTTCAGCTTCGAATAAACAACCATGGGAATTTATGATTGTAAAAGAGCAAAAAACAAGAGAAAAATTAGCAGAAATACATCCATATGCTAAATTTGTATCAGAAAGTCCAGTGGTTTTTGTTCCTTTGACTAATCCTGGGATTCACGCAAAATACCATCAATCAGATACTGCTTTAGCCACAATGCACTTTATGATTCAAGCACATTCGTTAGGGCTTGGAACTTGTTGGGCTGGAGTCATCAATTCCGATATAGAACCTAAAATAAAGGAGTTACTAAGGATTCCAGACAATTTACATGTTCTAGCTTTAGTTGCTGTCGGTTATGCCAATCATACACGAACTTCTAGCCGAAAACCTCTTGGTGAACTTATCCATAATGAAGCATACGCATACAATAACCCTACCAAAAATTGTTAAGAAATACAATTAAAGGAGGAAAATCGCTGGTATGCGGACAGCGAGGAAAATATTAATCAGGGAGGGGAAAAGAAAGAACACGATCACGGATAAGACAGGCAGCATTAAAATGAGTATTAACCAATGAATCACAAGAAGGACAAAGAACAAAATCGTAAGAAGAAGAACGAATAAGACGTTTAGGAGAGGAAGAAGGACAACCGACATGAAGACCAGTACTAGTATAAGCAGGATCAACAGAACGAAGGGTTACACAAGAGCCAGAAAAATGTTTGACCAAAAGAAGTGCACGAGTGAAAAGATCAACGCCATCAGGCATGGAAAGGATGGCTTTGGCTAAGGCACCACGGGTACCACGAGCAGAAAGATGAAGGTCCTCAATAACTAAAAGGGAACTTCCAGTCTGAAAGACAGCACGAGCTACTAATTGACTGCATTGACGATGGATCTCGCAAAGAAGGCGCTTACGACGAGCATAAACGAAAGATAATTCACGAAAAAGCTTAAAAACACGACGTTGACGAAAAGAAGATGGTCGTCGTTCATAAAGACTTTTCCAGCAGGTCAAACAACGATGTAATGAAGCAAGGACTTTCTCTAAATGTGAATAACGATTCATAATAGTTGTAAGCACAGCAGGTAAAACAATGTGCTCAGAAAAAGCCAATACATAGGGACCAATACGATTAACGTCAACACCAAGAGCAGGGCTACCTGAAAGAGGTGAGGTAAACGTTAATGAATTATTTTTCAGAAAAGCAGTACTTAAAAATACCCAACATTCGCCTATAAAAACTACATCAACCAAAAGCTTATTTCTAGGTGCAGGAGAACTGCGTAAGACTAGTAATTGCAACCGCGCACCATTAGCCAAGTACTGACGTAATTTCTTTGAAAAACGAATAACCGCAGATACCGCTTTTTCACGATGATAAGGAGGCCAAATAGTGATAGTAAAGGACCCTTTGGTTTTAGCTAAAGAAGTCATCACTGTACTACTACCAGGACGACCAACAACATATTTGCTACCCATTAAAAGACTAAGAGGGATTAATTTTTCTTTGTTCTGATTTCTTTTCTTTTGTTCTCGAAATGGCCTGGCTACCATGTGCTCAGGACGGAGGATACCTTGGTCTATTAACTCATTAACAGCAGTACCATTATTAAAATAAGGTACCAGTGCATGCACCAATATTCCTCTTATTGTTGATAAATAACTATGTTTCTTGATCGGTCTAGCTTTTTCTAGCTCTAACCACTCCTCTACCCCACGGGTGAATTGCTTTAAAGCTCTCCAACGGGAGGTATTTAATGATCCTCCATTATTCCAGTCGTTGATCCAGCGTGATAATGCTTCAGCAACTAATAATCGATGGTTATAAATAGTTGCTAATTTTTTAGTAAATTGTTTCTGTCGTAGGGAGAGCTTCTGTTGTAAATCAAATCGATCTTGAATCATTTTGTGATATTGCTCAATAGCAGTAATTAAGGAAGTATTTGAAAGAGAAGGTAATTGTGATACCAGCTGATAGTGTTCAGGCAGAAACTTATCAACTGTTCTTCGTGCTGAATGAATTAAATTACGGCTGTAGTCATAAGCAATATATAATTGATGTTGAAGAGTCCACTCTAGATAGGGAGAACGTCCAAAGACCAACCATTCAATGGCTGCAGAGGGTTCCTGTTGTAATCGGTTGATAAAAGTAGCTATCTTTTTTTCTTTATCTATGGCCCCTTTAGCAGCATTTAGTAATGTTAAATAAGCTACCTGCCCTAGATTGCTTCTATCATTCCATTCTTTCGCTAGTACTGCCGCTCCTTTAGTTCCTTGGAGTTGTGGTTGTTGTTGTTGCCGAAATATGTCTAAAGTGTTATCAACCTTTTCTTCCGTTATTTTTTTTCTGATTTGTCTCTGTAATTCACAAACGATGGTATTAGCTTGCAATTCATTGTTTCGTCGGTCTTTTCGGTTATTCCCCTCAAATCGTAATCCTGTCGTGTATGTTCTAGTGACTTGTGTGGTAAGTTTGAGTGGTTGACTAGAAGACATTGATAATTATGCTTGTTTTCTCTTTTATATTCGTTTTTATGACACCCCACAATCAATTCGTTATTACCGTTGTTTGGTTTCCCCTTCGGGATCGATGGAGCTTTCCCGCAAAACTCGTCAACACTGCTAAGACATCTTCAACCAACTGCTCTTGTACCGATTGTTGCTTTTTTTGAGCGTGAGTTATCACTATTTCTGCTGAAAACAGTGTGCAAATTGTTTCCAGTAATTTTGTTTCAAATCTTGTTAATCGATCCTGGTAACTAGCTATTATCATCATCGGTTGTAGTATTGGTAACTCTTGTATCAGTTTCACTAAACCCCTTCTTCTATCATTTAGCCCTGACCCCACATCACTATATTGCTTTATTATTTCCCATCCTTGTTGCTGTACATATGCTTCTAAGTGTTCTATTTGTCTAGTTAAGTTTTTTTTCTGTTTACTGCTACTAATTCTTGCATATGTAACTACTCGTACTCTCTTGCTTTTTCTTTTACTCTTTTCACCTCCTCTTTCGGTTATTTTAGCTATTTTTGTCAATAACCTATTGATATTGTATCTTCTATGCCCTCTTTCTGTTCTATAATCCGCTTTGAATAGTTTTTTTCTGTCCCATCCTCTCATTGTGCTCATTGATACTCCCATCATCCTTACCGCTTTTCCTATCCATCCTTTTCCCTCCTCTGTACAATTTTTCCAAATATTTTTTAGCTGTTAGCATACGGTTTAAAATAATGAATAATTCTCCAGTTATATGAACCCCGATGTTCGAAAGGTATATAACTGATCCCGTGATGAATGATTCGTTCGAAGAAGGGGTTCAATTACTATTTTTTGTATTTATACCATTTTCTATTGATCTTTTACATATATTTGTCTTTTAATCTATTTAAGAGCTTGAGGGAAACTTTTATCTTTTTGAATCATCTGACCAAGACCGATAAAGTCGGCTTGTCCTTTCTGTACTAGAGTTTCAGCACTAGAAACATCAAAAGTCCCATTGAGTATAAAAGGTAAGGAAGGAACCTCCTTTCTTAGGTGAAGAATTTGATTCACCACATTAGGGGATGAGGGTGATTGATAAACAAATTCTAGACTTAGTAATTCAACCCCTACTTCCTCAAGGATTTTAATATACTCAATTATCTCATCAGTTAGACCCTGCTGTGGTACTGATAAATAATACGATAACATTAGTGATTCAGGTAAATTTTGTTTGATAGCTTGAATCACTTCAATTGGAAATTTAATTCTGTTCTCAAAAGTTGAACCATATTCATCAGTTCGTTTATTATACTTGGGTGAGATGAATTGTGTAAAGAAATCTGGATCGCGTTCGAAACAAGATGAAAGCTCAACTATATCGAATCCAGCATAAGTAACTCGACCTAAAGCACAAATATAGTCATCTAAGACCTTGTAAAGTTGTTTGTAAGACATATGATTGGGATCTTCTATCTTAGAATCAGCGACACCTAATGCAAAAACCCCTGCATGAGCAAGTCTAATTCCTATCAATGCGCCATATTTATGACATTCTCTCACTACATCTTTCAATTTATGAATTGTATAATCATCATGAATCCCTATTTGATTAACTTGATCTTTAGCTGATAAAGAAATATAGGCAGGTGGCAGGTAAATTAATCCAGTACCTCCTTTAGCGGTTTCAGCATAATAAGAGATCGCTTCTGATGTGATTTGACCTGATACTTCTTCTGCTGCTTTTATGTGACCATTTAAGCTTGTAGGTAAAACAACTCTATTTCTAGTTTTTAATTTCCCTAATTGATATTCACGAGTCAAAATCGATTCTTTAGGAACTCTATTCTTGATGGATAACAGTATAAGAGTTGCTATTGTATAGAGTGTAGCAGTGAAAGAGAATACGTATAAAAAGCCGAAATTGTCTACAATAAATCCTCCTATTGAAGCAGAAACGGACCAGAACATACCCCACGCGAGTGTTTCTAATGAATTCCATTTTGCACGCGATTTGGTTGGAACAATATCCATTACAATAGATCTTGAGAGAGGTCCACTAGCATTCATCAGAGCATTTCTGCTAATATAAAAAACAACAAGTAAGAAGATAGAAAATTCCATAGTAATTAGTGAACTTTGATAGAGAACGAGATTAACAATTAATCCTAGTAAGCAGATAATCGCTAATCCTTGAGTAAAAAACATAGAGCCAATCCGACCAAGGATTCGGATCATTCGTTGAGCAAAAATTCCTGCAAAACCAGTTACTATGTTGGTAATTCCAAATATTACGTAAGTAAATAACGGTTGAAGTCCATAACCTATGTCTGGATCTGCAAAAAGAACTGGGAAGAAAGCAACAGTAGCTCCAGCACCAAATCCTATAATTATTCCAGATATTACCATAATAATAGGAACAACTACATCATAAGAGAATGGACGTCCAAATAATATGAAATTCGATGGATCTCCAATTTTTTGATCATTAGTTTGAGAATCTATTGTTGTATTCGGAGGTAAATCTGTTCTTTCTATTCTAGAAACGAGAGCTTTACTGTCTGACGCGAAGAATACTGCAATATATGCAAGGCTTGTGCAAATTGCTCCCATAAATATCAAATTAGTAAGGGTTTCCATGTCCCAAGTATCTCCCAGTATTAATGTTAATCCTGCAGCTATAAAAGGTCCAATAGCTGAAGCTAATAGGTTCACTAAATGCATATTAGCAAAAACTCTACTTCGATCACCAGATTCAATGCTATCAGCTATCAAGGCTTGAGCTGCTGGGCCCGAAAGTCCCCATCCTAAACCTCCTAGCGCTTGAGCAATGAAGAGAACCGTGAGAGTTATATCAGGGTCCATTAGAGTAGTTGAGAAGACAAGAGCGATTTGAGATAAAATCCCAAAGAAAAATGATATTCGAATCAAAATATCCCTTCGGTATTTATCTGCAAAATAGCCTGATGGGAAAACAAAGATAGTAGATGCAAGTCCACTAGTTGTAAACAGATTTCCAAGAACTAAATTGGGTTGGCCTAATCCTTGAGTGACATAAATAGAAAAAGCGGTTTGAGCTATGCCCATTCCTATTGCTGCCATAATAGATTGTATATAAGCTAATTTAACGTTCCAATTCATTTGTTTTCTCATCTCATAGCATCGGATGCTCTTGAACTAAGGTATGTCACAATTTAGTTAATTAAGCAGGTATTTCCAATAATTAGATGTGAAAGTTAATGATAATATTATGCATGAATAAATATAAAGGATCAACAGATATAAAGGGCCAAGTATTCAAAATATTAATAACTATCAATGAATAGGCAAAAAAAATAAAGGAACCTAAGAAAAAAGAAAAATAAGGAGAAGAAACTAATAAAGGAGATTTTAATTTGACAAAAGCGATAATTGACACTAAATATGGTAATATTGTAATTGAGTTCTTTGATGAAGTGACTAACACAGTGAAAAACTTCGTTTCCTTAGCCGAATCTGGATTTTATGATGACCTTACCTTTCATAGATGCATTCCAGATTTTATGGCACAAGGAGGGTGTCCTCTTGGAACTGGAACAGGAGAACCAGGATATCGAATTCCATGTGAAACAGAGAAAAATGCTGGTAAGCATAAACACCAACGGGGATCTTTGTCCATGGCACATGCAGGAAAAGACACAGGTGGATCTCAATTCTTTCTAGTACATGAACAACCATCACACCTGGATGGAAAACATACTGTATTTGGCCAAATATCAGAAGGATTGGAAATTATATATAAATTAGAAAATGGGGATAAAATGAAGAAAGTTACTATTACTGAAAAAAGTTCAACTATAACGAATCATGAATTAATAAAAATGTAAATTAGGTTCAGTTTGAAAAACTATTATGAATAGAATTATAAATCGTTAGGCCTAATCCTCTAATTCCTCTATGGAGCTGGATGAAAAATTACTGTTTGCAAGAAATGCCACAATTATGTCATGGGTGAAATAGATAAAGACAATCCCTGCCCCCACTGTGGAATTACTCAATCCTTAACAGAAAGAACAGAGGAAGATTTCAAACCTGTCATTCCAGAAGAATTACAATATAGATTTGATCGCGAAGGTAAAGATCCTGGTAACAAATTTATTCCAAAAACAGCTCAGGAGATTTATAGAACAACTCCTGAAGATAAATCAAGTGCTGATCTAGATCAATCAGCTCCGAAACGAGTCTCCCAAGATATACCACTAGATCCTATCCTTCCCACAATTGAAAATGCCTCTCTTGATCCTGCTTCTCAAAAAGTCTATTATCAGCTATCAATTGAATATCAAATTATATTAGATCGTGCACCCAATTACCAAGAGGGTGTTTATAGATGGAGTCTACTTTTACCAGATAGATTGCAGAATTATGGTTTAACAGAGGACGCATGGCAGAATATTAGTTCTACTGGAGACAGTGATCCAAAAATACAAGAGCATTTGGGTCTAATTCTGCGAAAAATATTCGGAGATTAGAGAACTCAAGCAATTCGTACTCTTAACGGTTGGAAATCCTTGGTTAGTATGACCAATAGATTGATTTATTCCATCCTTTTACCTTTTAATCAATTGGTAATTATCCCTATTCCTTAAGAAATTCAGAATAAGGGGTAACAGTATCACCCAGTGTAAAACAAACCCCATTGCTATGTTATTTGTCCCAAGATTGATACCAGAGACCAAAGGAATCGATATTACCTCTATTGTAGAATAATTAAAGAATCTCCCGAAAGGGAGACTTCAAATTTTATATTTTTGTCCTAATTTGACCCGATAATAGCTGCTGTATTAACCCTTTCTTCAATTTTTTTGTTTTCTCAGCAACTTTTTCTGTTGTATAAATTTGTACATCGACCATTGCAAGAATCTTGACAATTCTCTTCTGTTCAGCAACAGGAGGAAGTATGATCTGAATAGTTCTCAAATCGGAACGGTTAACTCCTCCTACTACTCCATGAAATCTCCGTTTTATTTGATTTTGACACATGGAAGAGTTTAAAAGGTAAAAGAGATAGAGGTTGTCTAATACATCTGGATTTCTACTACGAACTATGAAGACATGTTCATTCACAGCAGCCTTATCAAAAGGCAATGTTCTGACTAAAGCTAATTTTCCAGTTGTAGCTCCATCTTTTACAACGAGAATGTCATTCAATTTTATTTTTCCTTGTGTAAGAGATGTATCATAAAAATCCTCAGGGATATATTTTATATTTTCCCATTCGATTTCACCTGAGGCTTGAATATGTTCTCCTCCTACACTGGCTACAGTTCCTTCTCTAAGTGCTCCACCTTTAGCTCGTTTACCTGATTCTAAATGAATAAATTCTCCTAAATTTACTTTATACCAAGTACTGGGTAGATTTTCTTCAGAAACTTTCTCATCTGATTGAGTTTTCTGCAAAAATGTGTTTAAATTCAAATTCATGGCTGAATGATCGCTTTCTATCTTTCTTAACTCGTTAATCTCGAAGATCGTCTCTGAAAGATTGATCTCTTCCTCCTCTTTGATAGTTTCAACATATAACGGTATATTTAGATTATATTCAAGATCACGAATTTCTTTCAAAGTAGCAACATATGAAAACTTTTCAATGGATTTAAAAGAGTTGTAAGTTGTAACAATCTGAGAAATATCGGCATTTCGTAGTGCATTTTGAGGTTTTCCTTCTTCATATGATTGAAAAGCATCAATGAACAGGATTTTTCTTCTTTTCTTAGGAGATTTTGACTTATTAATAATGAGTATACAAGCAGCAATTGATGTTCCGTAAAACAAGTTTGGACCCAAACCAATTACCGTTTCTATTAAATCATTGTCAATCAATGCCTTCCGTATTCTTTTTTCAGCACCTCCTCTAAATAAAACTCCATGAGGTAATATAACGCCTAATCGTCCACTTGGACGAAGTGTAGATACCATATGCTGTAGAAATGCTAGATCCCCGTAATTATTTGACGGAATTCCAAAGTTAAATCGATTATATTCATCTTTTTCTGCAATCTCAACACCCCAGCTTTTTAGAGAAAATGGAGGATTAGCAATTACGAGATCGAATAGCAACAGATGATCATCTTTCGTGATGAGTTTAGGCTGCCGAATCGTATCCCCCTTCTCAATTCGCGAATGTTTAATCCCGTTTAACAACATATTAATCTTGCAAATTGCCCATGTATTGATATTCTTCTCTTGTCCAAAAAGGGACAAAGAATTCCAATCTTCTCCTTTTTTTTTAAGAAATTTTGCAGATTGAATTAATATTCCTCCAGATCCCGCAGTAGGATCACATACCCACATATTTTCTTTTGGTTTAAGTAATTCTACAAGTAATCTAGCTACCAAATGAGGAGTATAAAACTCACCATCCTTTCTACCAGATGTTTCTGCAAATTTTGATATTAAGTATTCGTATGCCCGACCTAACACATCAGGATCGGTTAGATCACTATTTCTTAACCGATAGGAGCTGAAATGTTTGATTAATCTTGTTAATACTTCTGAAGATAAACGATCACTAATATTGAAACCAATACTTGTTAAAACTCCTTTTAATTCTGGATTATGATCTTCAATGATTTTACAGGCTCTAATAATAGTACGAGGACGAATTTTTGACCATCTGACTTCTCTTGGAATGAAGAATTGATGACCATCTGGATTTTGCCAAGCTTCTTCTTTTTTCACAGAATTGGCAATTAAAGATTCTACTTCCTCCTCAAACACATCACTTAATCTTTTGAGGTAGAGTAATCCAAATATGTAGTGCTTATACTCAGCTGCGTCAACACTACCTCGTAGAATGTTACTTGCTTCCCAGAGGTGATTTCCTAGCTCTTTCTGTGTTATTTTAATATCCAAAAAACTATGTAACCTTGGGGTCATTTGAAGATAACATTTTGTTCCAAGAATATAAATGTTTGATTGTTATTCCTTTCAAACTATTCTGATGGTTCTTTGTATGACAACCATTGAGATTTTTGAATTCTCCAGATTATCCATTCAATACTATATTTGAACTGCCATTTTTGCCAAATAAATGCTATAACAACGAAAAACATTGCATAGATTAACCCCACTAATAACGCCATATGAATATCTTGTATAAAGAATTCAAAAATAGGTAAATCAGGAGGGAAAACATAGGCAAAATTATGAACAATATAAACTGTTAACGTAATTCTACTCAAAACAATGAGTGGAAGGATTATCTTATTAATAGATTTACGAGAATAAAGTGAATCAATATCTAGAACAAAAATTAACATAACCATAACGATAGGAAGTACTCCAACAGATATGAATACAAGAGGGGAAGAAGTAGGGTATAACAAAACTGGAGATAGATATTTTTCAACTTGGAATAATAGAGCCCCAATGATAACAAATGGTAAACTGATAAGTAAAGTTATTTTCATTTTAGCTATTATTGCCGATTTCTTTTCATTTGGTATATCTAAATAAACAGCCAGTAATGCACCTGTTGCGGAAAAGGCAGTAAAAGGGATTATGGGAGCCTGCCCAACTTCAAACACTGCTCGTTGTAGAATAGAATTTAGATTTAATTCAACAAATAAACTATCAATCATATTTGTTTGCGTATAATCATGAAAGAGTGAGAAAAGAGTGAGAACAACCGCAATACAGGAAATTAATTCTACGATAATAATTTTCTTGAAATCCCATTTTTTTTGTTCTTCAAGATACCAAGCGAGTTCGAAAACAAATAAGACGAAGAATGTGGTAAAGGAAAATTGAGTAAATAATTCCCAAGTCAATATAGCGTTCAAAAGAAGCTGGGGTTGCTGTGTTATTAAAACAGAAGTGATTTCAGCTATTTCTGCAACCAGAAAGAAAATTATCCCGCGTTTAATCACACGATATCGACTTTTTTTCCGTTCAACATTTGTTTTTCTTCGAAGAAGAGAGTTGGCTGTATTAAAGGCATATAAAAATATGAACCCCGGGGGAATTATTAATGCAAGTGTTATAAAGAGAGATATAATTGGCGGAACATTTGGATATAGATTCTCAATATTTTCATCCCACCAAAGTCCAGTATGACCAACAACAAACCATACAATCATAATTCCTTGCAATAAATCTACAGAAAGCAGGTAGAACCTTCTTTGTGATGATTTAGTGGTTGTATTCATACTTAACTCAAAAAAAGGATACAATATAAATACATTTAGATCATTTAGGAGGATTTTTGAAAATATACAATGTAAAAGCGGATATTATTGAATTTTTCTTATTTTCTTGCTAACAATATATTTATTACAATCAAGAACTTTAATTTATTAGAAAATATACACTAAGAGATGACAAATTTGAGTTCAAACACTAATACAGAACCAAAAAAACAGAAACGGTTTTATCTAGTTACTACAGATGTTTTACAAGGCATTGGACTCATCCTTATGATGATAGGGCATGCAGGACACTGGTGGGATCATGAGCTGGCTAGATCGTGGCCAAAACTAGAATTTTGGTCAAATTCAATAATCTGGTGGGGATTTCTTGTCTTTCCAATGTTTCTTTTCGTATATGGATTTAATACAACTAATTCTCTTCTTAAAAGGGACAGTCCAGAAGCTCAGAACCAACAAAGCATCAGACTTATTAAACGAAGCATAATTTTTGTCATTTTTACTTTGATTTCCCAAATAATGATGGGGTTAATCACAGGAGAATGGCTGGAATGGTTATTAACTTGGCATCTATTTCATTTATTTTCTTTGTCTACTCTAATCATTGTTTTATTTTTTCAAATTATTTGGAGATTTGAGAAAAAAAAGGGGTATCAGTTACTATCAATATTTTTCTTTCTGTCTTTAGTCTTAATTCTCTTACTCTTTCTAATATTACATGATTACTCCGTATCCAAGAATCTATATGATCCTGTTTCGTTAGATTTGGAGAATATTCTTGGGCATATATTACTTGACTTAGGTTCTTGTCCGATTCTGCCATGGCTCTCATATTCCTTAGCAGGCGGATTGATGGCATCTTTTCTAAAATTATCTATTAGTCCGAAGAATGAAATCATCCGAAAAGCAAAAATCGTTTATCTTGCAGGCATCGTATTTATTTTAATTGGATTAATCATTGAATTTACAGGGATTGAAATCTGGATTTCAGCTCCAGTTCTTAAACCAGCATCTACATCATTCGTTTTTGGTTCAATTGGGATATTAGCAATTGGAATACTAACTATGATTTTCTCTCTCGATTTTAAACATGACATGTCGACTAGAAGAATCAATAAGCTAATTCTGCCAGTCGTTCTTCTTGGAAATATATCATTAACGGTATTTGTTACACATAATATATTCTACATAATTGATCCAGCAGTAGTTGACGTAGTAGCAAATCTCCTATCAGTATCAGGAGAATTTAGTACAATTCTTTTTGGTCTCTTCTTTTCAGTAATATCAATGATTGTAACAATGATTTGGGCAAATTGGAAATTCAAATATTCCTTTGAATGGATAATGATTAATGGACAAAAAGCGCAATGGCGTTGGTGGAATAGGAAACAAGGATGAAATTCCCTCATTCGGATTTATAGAGTCTATCAGAGGTATATTGTTATGTTGGAATATAACACCTTAAGCATAATTATATTCTTAAATTTTATAGCATATTTTTCTATCCATATTCCAATAGACTATTTGACCTACGTTAATAGAATAAAAAATACTAATTCCAAATCTAAGGGAGAGACCCCTCCAGAGTGGGAAAATAGATTTATAATGATCATCACAATGATTTCAACGGTTTATTTATGGTTTCTCTTTATATTCATTCCGTTCACTGGTCTAATAATCCAAAATTCAGATTATAACACTTTGCTTGTACATGAACCACTAAATACAATCACTCAAATAATAGGGATTATAATTGTAGCACTAGGAACGATTATTGCATGTCTAGGCAGGATTTCAAGAGGTTATCGAGCGATTTCTTGGGGAATCCCTATAACATTGGAAAAACGAGGTATGTTTCAGTACATACGTCATCCATTATATGCGTCTTACTGTCATTATTTCATTGGATTTTTCTTAATCTTTCAATCATTATCTGTTATTCCTCTATTTATTGGAATTTACGGTTATTATAGAACATCGGTTTACGAAGAATCAATCCTAGTAGACAATTTTGGAGAGGAATACATAGAATATCAAAGAAAAACTGGACGTTTTTTTCCTCGAATAACTATTAGAAGATAAACTTTTACTATAATAATGAGGTAATAATTTTGAGAACAACTTATTTCGATCACAATGGTAAACAAAATACGGAGCAAACACTCAAACTTGCTTATCAAGAAGCTATTAAATCAGGAATAACAACAATAGTGGTTGCTAGTACAAAAGGATATTCTGCTTTGGAAGCAATAAAAACCTTCCAAGATAAGACTTTCAAGCTTGTCATTGTTACACATCATTCAGGATTTAGAGATGAGGTTGAGAATGAATTTTCTTCAGACTTGATGAAAAAAATAAAAGAGAAAAGACCAAATACTATTTTTCTTACAGGTACTCATGCATTTGCGGGATTAGAAAGGAGTTTTCGAGTGTCTCATGATACTATACTCCCAATTGAAATGATAGCAATTGTTATAAGACGTTGTTTTGGAGATGGCACAAAAGTAGCAATGGAATTGGCAATAATGGCTTCTGATGCAGGGTTAACAAATCCAAATTCAGATATTATATGTATTGGTGGAACTGGCGAAGGACTTGATACTGCTTGGATTATTAAACCTTCTAATTCTAATAGATTGTTCGAATTGAAAATGAAGATACCAATATGCAAACCTGAAAACTTTTGATGATTTAAGTTGAGTTTATTTGAACTTGTATAATACTTCTCTCTCATACTTGGATACAATCGAGTTTCTGAAGATTTCAAGACCATTTCTTTCAAATTTATCCTTTGATCCAATAAAGAGAGAGTTTCATTATAAGAATGAAAGGTTAAAGTTTGAATTCAATCTCAGAGTCCCTATACTGCTTCATTCTATGAATTTAGAAGATAGAATGTTAAAAAAACTTCCTCAAATTACTGAATCAGATCCGAAATATCTCATTTTGCTTATTCGAGCAGGTTATTCTTCCCTTGGTATCATTGAAAATGATGAATTTACTCGACATAAAGTAGTAACAAAATATATGGTGAGAAAAAAACAAGGTAAAGCTCAATTAACATATTTAACAACAAAAGGAAAGGCACGAGGGGGAGCAAAATTACGATTAGCTAAATCAATCGAATTTTTTCAAGAAATACGACAAAAATTAGACGAATGGAATGAAATAATTAAAAATATGAATATAATATTCTATCAGTGTTCTCCTCGTCTCTGGAACGGTTTATTTAAAACTAAATCAAAATTTCCGATGGCATTCTCACAGAAGGATATAAGATTACGAAGAATTCCGATAACTACATACAAACCAACCTTCAAAGAAATGCGTAGAGTGAAATATTCACTATCTAAAGGATCTTTACAAATTAAGAGTGAAGGAAAAATAAATTCAATTGAGGACGCTTTTTCCAATCTATCATTTACGCTAAGATTGTAAGACTTGCGTCTAAGTTAATCATATTGCTGCATCATCATCAATAATTGGAAAGTTGCAGATTCTTTTTCCTTCATTGACTCTTGCATATCTTTATCAGTATAATCATGAAAGCCCTTTCCACTCTTTACTCCCAGTTCCCCCTTTTCTATCATTTTTGAGAGAAATTTAGGTGGTTCCGATGATTTATCCAAGGATAGTGGCCAAGGCGGGTTGTAATTATTTTTATTCCTTCTTCTGCTAAAGCATGATATATGGGATTAATATGCCCACCTGAAATTGAGAACACATATTTAACGTCTTCTTGTGCCAGAGATTTAGCTACTAGCAATCCACCTGAATATGAAACTTTTTCCGACATTTAAAACACCGTTGAAAAGTAATACATGATTAAAGAGGAGATAATACACTTAATAGAATCATTAAAACGATATAGTATTTTTCATGGATGAGATTTTTATTGATTTCGTACTTAAACTGTTATAGGAAATTACAATGTCAAATGGCTATAATAATCGAATCTTACGAATTAATCTCTCTTTGAATGAAATCACTGTAGCTGAACTCCCTAAAATCATTGATAAATTTATGGGAGGAAAAGGATTGGGCGCATATTTCCTTACCCGAGAATTATCACCAGGCGTTGATCCTCTAGGATCTGAAAATAAAATTATAATAGCCACAGGACCACTACAAGGAACATCTACTCCTCTTAGTGGCAGATTTTGCGCAGTTACTAAATCACCACTAACAGGATTATTTATGGATTCACATGCTGGGGGTACAGTAGGTCCCGAATTATCATTTGCAGGTTATGACGCAGTTATACTTGAGGGAGTATCAAAAGATCCAGTTTATGTGACTATTTTCGATAATGATGTCCAGATAAATAATGCTAAACATTTACTAGGATTATCTACTCTTGATAAAGAAGCTAAAATCCAAGAGGAACATGGTTCTGATGTCAAAGTTATGTCTATAGGCCTAGCTGGAGAAAATAAGGTGAAATTTGCCTGTATTACTAGCGAAAGCTTTCGAAATCTAGGACGTGGAGGATTAGGAGCCGTATTTGGATCAAAAAACGTCTTAGCTATCGCAATTAAAGGTACACATGGTGAAATTCAAGTAGCGGATACTGAAAGATCAAAAGAATTGAGTTCCAATCTTCGAAACAGAGCTACAACAGGTCGAACCTCAGGTCTTCGGATTTATCGCATTGGAACACCTAATCTAGTAAGTGTAGCATCCAATCTAGATCAGATTCCAGTGAAAAACTTCCAAGCTGGAACAATAGATAATCCTCAGTCATTAGAAGAAGACGCAATGAACCAATACACGACTAAGAAGAAAGCTTGCCATAAATGTCCAATAGCTTGTTCACATATATTCAATGAAGAATTTCCATTTGCAAAAGAAGGCCATATCGTTGCTGTGCCAGAATATGAGACTTTAGGATTGATAGGCGCTAATTGTGAAGTTGATTTTGATACAGTAGTCGAAGTTAACTATCTAGCAAACATGTATTCCCTTGATACAATATCACTTGGAAATGTAATTGCCTTTTTCATGGAATGCTCAGAAAAAGATCTGGTACCAAAAGATTACAAATCAGACAAAGTAAAATTTGGAGATAAAGAAGGATTAATTGAACTAATTCATAAAATTGCAAAGAAGCAAGGAGTAGGAAAAGTACTCTCCGAAGGTACAAAACATACAGCTGAGATCTTTGGGAATGGTACAAATGAATTTGCAATAACTGTGAAAGGGTTAGAAATGGCTGCTTGGGACCCGCGAGGAAAACTTGGGTTAGGGTTAAGCTATGCAACAGCCGCTGTAGGAGCATCACATCTTCGAGGATGGCCCGCAACAACAAAAACTCCAGCTGATGAATTAATTACTCAATCTCTCGTCGAAACAATGATAACAGGGCAAGATCTCAAAATAATTAAAGATTCTTTGATTATTTGCCACTTTACACATTCAATTATCCCCGCGCTTGATTTAAATGATGGACAATCTCTTTATACGGCTATTACTGGTAATGATGACAATGTAAAGGAGATAGCTCAGAATATATGGAGTTTAACCCGTTATTTTAATATGAGGGAATTTTCTGAACCAGCTGGAAAATATGATCAGCTTCCTCATCGTTTAATGAATGAACCTTTACCATCGGGTAGTGCAGAAGGCTCAAAAGCTTTTCAATCTGAGGAAGATTTTATGAATGGTTTGAGAATCTTATACGAACTACGTCACTGTAAGGAAAATGGTGATCTTTTAGATGAAGAGAAAGAGAGAATCAAAAACCTAATTAGTATTTATTGATCATTATTCTCAGTAAACTTTGTTTCATTCTCATCAAGCTTAAAAATTCTTTCAATGATTAAAAACAAGGCTTTTATAATAATTATAGATGTGAGAATAATGATAAAAAGAACATCAAGAGTGTTAATTAGATCTCCTTCATGATCATAAGTCATAGAATAATCAAAAGGAGATGAAATTAAGTTAAATACAAAATGTGTTATTTTCGGAGGTATCACTTGTTGAACACTAATATTGACGTTTAACGAGTAACCCCTCATATCTAAAGGGTAAAATAGAGGAAGAAATCCTTCTAAATCCATAATAGGATGAATTATAAAAGCAATAGAAGCAAATAAAAAGTAGGAGGGAACTAACTCTAGATTTGAGGATAATTTGGGATTTTTATACCAAATCTGCCTGATAATGATATTTAGAGCAAATAAAAATATTCCTGAAACCAGGAGTGAATGAAATGGATACCTTCCTCCAGTCAGAGACTTGTCGATTACATCTGGTAATAGGGTGGAAACGGATAGCACCGCAAGATGCTCTATAGGTATATTTTTAGAGAATAAGCGTGCAACAATAATTAAAGCAATGAATGCACCAAAAATATGAATCACGGGGGATGTCATTGATAATTAGAACCTTTTTGCTAAAGAGTGAATCTATTAGTGATGATTGTTCCTAAAGAAAAAAATGTACATATTCTTTTTCTAATTTATCCAGCGACTTTTTCTAGCGATGTCCTTTCAATAATTTTTAGAACAAACTTATCCTTCAAAAGATATATTTCTTTTAAGCTTCACTATCCCCATTGAAATGAGTTCTTTTTCGTCAAATTTGTTTCCATAAGAAGAATGATGAGACTAAGAAACATCAAAATGAAGAATAAACAGCTGATTATAGTTTATTTTAAAGACTCCAACTATCATAAGGTGATCATTCATATAACTGATATATAAATAATTTCTAGAATTAAATGTGAGAAATGAAAAAAAGGATATAAATAATTTCATAACTGTAGTATGAAGAATGTACTGTAGGAATTTTCATTCTTCTTTCATTGGTTATCTAAATATATTCTCGCATATTGGATAACTCCCTTCTCCCAAAAATAAGAACTATTCTCGAAGTAAAAGGAAAATAATTCCCAAATTCTCTGATAATATTGATTTATTAAATAAGGTAGATCATACAAACAAATTAAATGTAGTACGACCATTGAATAAAAAGCAAATTTTTGATTTAACACCTGCATTATTACAGTATCTGCTATGAAGAAATTGAAGAAAAATGCAATGAATACTCCTGTAAGTATTCGCAAATTAGCTTTCACAGTTGCTAAAGTGAGAAGAAAGAAAGCTAAAATAGCAAATATCATATGTAAAAAAGGGAATATATCAATCGGGGTCAAGGCAACACAAATAAAACAAAACCCTGAAACGATTCCTAAAATATTCTCGATATAAAATAGAACTATACTTGCTCCAAGGATTATCAAAGATATTGTAAAAAGACTCCACGAAATAAGATTTCCACTGGTAAAAACAGTTGATATTCTTCCCAAGTCACTAAAAAAATTATGGCTGAATGAGTAATCAGAGTGTAATAACATAGCTACACTCGTTAGAAGAGGAAACTGAAAAAATCCTAATTTCAAATAGAATCTTTCCATTTTGGTTGCATCCATTATCTTTTATTTCAAATTAAACATTCAGTATTATTAAATTTTTAGAAAGCAGAAAAAAGAGGAAAATGATTTTCCTCAAATAGCAAATTCTCTTTTATGGAAAATATACAGAGCACTGGAAAGAGCTAGAATTCCAACAGCAAATACAATTACTAATTCGTTTAATGGAAGCATTCCCGCACTTTGGATCGCGCCAATTTTGAAATAGTGAAACAAAGATAGGAATTGAAAGTCTGATATCACTGGTATCAATCCACCCATACTTTCTAAGAAATATTGACCGAGTACAAGAATACCAGCAGCAGCTAGCGACTTACTTGAATCCAAAAAGACTGTATGGCATAGCAAAGATACTGCTCCGACCGCGAATAAGGTGAACCAAGCACCAATGTTAAAGCTAATAATGAGGATAATGTCGACCTCTGCACCAACAAACATTGATGCACCAATCATTGTAGGAATCAATAGAATTGGGAAAAGGAAATTAAAAGTAAGATAGACACTAAATTTTTCTAACAAATATTTCCATCGAGGGATTGGGAAGCTCAAAACCATATCTAAGGCTTTTTTATCAATTTCAGTGGATAATAGCCTAGCTGGGATAACGAAAGCGACAACTACTAGCACTATGTTCATTGTACCACCAGCGTACATGTACATTGCTGCTTCCCAAGTTAATCCAAATCCTTCAAGACCCATATCTCCCAATATTGCTTGAAAGATTGGGTTATTCATTTGTTCTAGTCTATCTAGAATCGTTTCTTGCATGGAAAACCAAGACATTGCTATCAGAGAGACAAAACTTGCTACTGTAACGGGACCAACAAACCCAGTTAACCAGCTTTTACGTAAATTTTTTAAATAAACATTAACCATCTAATTTCACCTTTACTTATAATACTGAAGAAAAATTTCTTCTAATGTTGCATCTTCACAAGTGAACCGCTCAATTTCATATTTTGCTAACCATTTGATTACTTCGCTAATACCTTTCTTGATTTTTAATGAAAATGTGTTACCATTAATCTTTTCTACATATATTACAGTTGTTAATCGTTCAATTTCAGATTTTTCAGGTACAGAGGAACTATCAAATTTAATTGTTATATTTTGTAAAAACTTACTTTTGAGTTCTTCAACAGATTCCACAAGAATGATCTTTCCTTCTTTAATAATACCAACTCTATCACAGATAGATTGGACCTCAGTTAAGTCGTGTGAACTTAAAAAAATTGTTAATCCTTGACTTTTCAACTTTTTGAGGATTTTATGAAAGTTTGCTGTCATTAATGGGTCTAACCCAGATGTAGGTTCATCAAGAATTAAAAAATCAGGTTTAGAAGCTAAAGATGCAATTAATCCAACCTGTTGTCTATTTCCTTTGGAAAGGGATTTAATTTTTTTGTGTAATTTAACCCTAAAGTTTTCTCTAAGATCTTTAAGGAACTCAGGATCAATAGGCCTAAATTTACCAAAGTATTGTAAGAGCTCTTCACCAGTAAAATTATCAAATAATGCCATATCACCTGGAACATATCCAATCCGCTCTCTTATTGCAAGACGATCAGTATGATGATCTAATCCAAAAATGGATACAGCACCAGTCTGGATTTTCAGATAATCGAGAATGGCTCTTATAGTGGTTGTTTTCCCTGCACCGTTAGGCCCAAGGAAACCGAAAATTTCACCTTTATTGACAGTAAAACTAACATCTTGGGCACCAACAACATGTTGTCCAATTTTTTTACCTCCAAGACCGAATTCGTGGCCATAAACTTTGGTTAAGTTTGAAACTTGAAGGATTATTTCATTACTCAATTTTTATTACTCCGTTTTGAAATTCGTAGTATTTCAATACAATTGCTTTATTTTTTGCAGATCCTAAGACAGAGAATAATGATTGACATGATTCCCTCTGAAGCCCGAAATGCAGTTTATTCAATTATTCCAACGATAATATCAGTTTTAGGCATTTTCATTGTACCAGTTGCAGGTATTCTCATTGAAAAATTCGGTCTAACAGCAGGAATCATAGCTGCATTTTTAGTTGCATTCGTCGGATCTATAATGATTTCTATCGGAATTCATTTTCAATTTCAAGAAACTAATGTAAAAAATGAAATGTTAGCAGTGCAACCAGACACTAGTGCAACCACTGGGCATAGATTGGTTCCAGACTTTTTCTCTTTCTTTTTTTTAAATTATAAAATATTGGGAATTATTAATGATTTCTTCTGTGTAAAATAAAAAAAAGAGAAAGCATCAGTTGATGCTTGTTGTTGTGTTTAACTCAAGTATAACTGGCGTATCCACTCCTATGATCAATAAAGACTCGTCATGTTCCATGATTGCCTTAATCCATAGAAGAGATAACAACTCTGTAGGGGAAAGACTTAATTGTTGTCCCATTGCATAATATGCTAGAGATTCTGTATTTAATGTGATGTTTAATGCTTGAGCACTTGCAGTCATTTCAATTACATAAGCTTCGGCTGAGGCTTCTGCACTTAATACCGTTATATTTGCTTGTGCTTGCGCTTCGATGATAGCGGTTTCGGCTTTGACTACTGCTGCTTGCTGATCATATAAAGCGATTTGATACTGTTGTTGAGCGATTTGTACTTGTTTTAATGCCTCCTCGAATTCATCTGGTAAATCTATTTCTCGCATCTGAAAATATACAACATCTGCATACATTTCATTAATATCAGTTGTTAGTAACAAGTGCATTTCGTTTCCTATTGTCGTTCGATTATTAAAAAACTCGATTGCATTATATACACTAGCTACATCCCGTAGTGAAGTCCTAGCTTGACCAACAAATCTGGCTTCATAATCAAGAGCAAAAGTACTAAACAATAACAAAATATCCGCTTTTCTAAGCCGGTATTGAAAAGAAAGCTGGATTTGTATGTTTAGACCATCTTTTGTACGTGAATTCAAAGGTCCGTAATCGGTACCAGGAGCACCTGTTTCACTGAAAAACTCAATTGTCTGAACTGTTGTGGGAAATTTGATGAAAGCATGTAATAAACCAATGTGATACAATCCTCTTTCGTACACCTTTTCCTCGATATTTTGATTCAGAGTATTTTGATTGAGTCCGAACTCATTATAGCCAATGGAGTCAAAAGCCAGAAAAAAATAAACGACTGATCCA